>Ga0247844_1000591_pt1 | contig 75646 bp, 72 predicted proteins | sample LaCtaG_FD_192421 | JGI IMG/M metagenome (GOLD analysis project Ga0247844, IMG submission 192421) | Freshwater microbial communities from meromictic Lake La Cruz, Castile-La Mancha, Spain - LaCruzMarch201714.5m_1 | ecosystem: Environmental > Aquatic > Freshwater > Lake | place: Spain: Castile-La... | reverse complement strand
CACAACGTTCAGCGTCTGCTGCTAAAGAGATTAAAGAGCTCATTACAGACTCAGTCAGTAAAACTGCTGAAGGTACGATACAAGTTGAAACTGCAGGTAAAACCATGCAAGAGATTGTGAGCTCAGTACAACGCGTCACCGACATTATGGGTGAAATTACTGCAGCATCGGTTGAGCAAAGCTCAGGCATTGATTTGGTGAATGATGCGATTACTAAAATGGATGAAGCTACACAACAAAATGCTGCCTTGGTTGAACAGGCAGCAGCTGCAGCAGAATCATTGGTTGAGCAATCCACTAGTTTAATGGATACCGTTAGTGCATTTCAATACAGTAGTGGATCTTCTATGGGCAAGTCAAACCGCCATGCTACACCAGCAAGAATTACTAATACATTAAGCAATCAAAAGTTGCTGGGCAACCAAAGCGATTTTTCATTCCAGGATGCAGAAGACGCACACGTTAAATGGAAGATGCGATTAGTACAGTTTATCGGCGGAAAGTCACATGAAGATTTCGATGAAAAGATAGTTTCTTGTGATGATAAATGTGATTTAGGTAAATGGATTCATGGCCCAGCGACTAGGTATGCTTCATTTGCTGAATATAAAAATCTACGGTCATCACATGCAGACTTTCACAAAAGTGTAGGTGCAATAGTGAAGTGCGTACATGAAGATAAAGCTGACGATGCGAGGATGTTGTTAGGTGGTGATTTTGCAGGTGCATCCAAAAAAACCATTAGTGCAATTAGGGCCATGCAAGCTAAAACTGAATAATGAGCAATGACGGCTTAAGCCAGAATAGTGAAGCAGGAAAATTTAGTAAAATTTTTTAGATAACGTTACTCGAAAAATAGCTTAGGAAATTTATTATGAAAATCAATTTACCAGTTACTCAGCGTCAAATTGAGTTAAAAGATAGCACGCAAATAGTCTCTAAAACCGACCTTAAAGGCACAATCACCTTTATCAATCGTGAATTTATTGAAATCAGCGGTTATAGCGAAGAGGAATTATTAGGAAAGAATCATAATATTGTGCGACATCCAGATATGCCGCCAGAAGCTTTTGCTGGCCTGTGGGAAACCGTGAAAGAGAATAAGCCGTGGATTGGTATTGTAAAAAATCGCTGTAAGAACGGCGACCACTATTGGGTAGAGGCAATTGTATCGCCATATGTAGAGAACGGTCAGTTAGCTGGATTTATCTCGGTACGCAAAAAAGCAACGCGTCAGCAGATTGAAGGGGCGCAACGTTTTCATAATGTGATTAAAAATGGTCAGGGCTGGCTTGACACCCTTAAGGCGAAGTTCAAAAACTTTAAGCGTAATTACTCACTAAAATCAAGAATAGTCACTATTTTTGTTACTGTTGCAATCTCTTGTGCATCGCTGGGTTACGTTGGCTTATTAGGCACAAAACAAAGTAACGATAGTGCGAATGCGCTTTATCTTGGCCATGTGATTCCATTAAGACAACTTAAAACCGTTTCTGATATGTATGCGGTAAATATTGTTGATACTTCGCACAAGGTACGTAATGGCAATTTAACGATGGCGCAAGGAGAGGCCAATGTTGAGAGTGCGTTAAAAGAGGTGGGGAAAGTTTGGAAGTTATATGCCAATGGTACTACGGAGCCTGAAGCAGCAAAACTGATTAGCGAGATTGAGTCTCTATTTGTCAAGGCGAATGACACAACCTCTACATTGCAAGGCATTTTACGCAGTCAGGATGAAGATCGCTTAGCAGAGTTTACCGCATCAGAGTTGTATGCCGGTATAGACCCATTGACAGATAAAATTAGCCAGTTAGCCGACCTGACCAGTAATTTAGCGACAGAAGATCACGTAGCTTCAGATGCTAATTACATCAAGCTTAGAAATGAAATTATCATTGCCATTTTATTCGGCCTTGCAATTACAGCAATGTTGGGCTGGATGCTATACAACGCCATAATGCCGCGGGTAAGGGATGCTGTTAGATATTTGTTGTCAAGCGCACAAGGTGTTGAGCATGAATCTGTTATTCGAACAGGTCACCGTGACGAATTAACTTTGGTGATGGACGCTTACCGAGCATTGAAAGCACGTATTGATTTTGACAATACTGAAGCATTTTCTGGCATTGAGCGTATTAAATCTGCTTTAGACCATTCAACTATTCCTGTGACTGTAGGTAATGAATTTAACGCCTTGATTTACATGAATCTTGCTGGTTTTGAACTATGGAAAAAGATGGGGGCTCAGTTATCCAAGCATCACCCTAATTTTTCAGTAGATAAATTGGTAGGCGGTGGTTTAGGTAAGTATATTGAGAATGAAGCAGATCGTGCAAATTATGTTGAGCCACTGACAGGCACTAAAGTGATGGATATGGATATGGCTGGTTTGCATTTGCAATTGACTTTTAATCCTGTCACTAATTCAGAAGGTCGATATATTGGCCGTATGATTCAATGGGATGATCGTACTGCCGAAGTGGATGCTGAAATTAAAGTAGCAGAACTGATAGAGCAAACTGTTGCGGGTAATTTAAAGCAGCGTATTGATTCTTCTGCTTTGCCAGCAGGCTTTATGCGCGATATAAGCAGTGGCATGAACCGTTTATTAGAAGCGGTAATTGGACCGCTGAACATGGCAGCATCATACGTTGATGATTTGTCAAAAGGTGTGATTCCAAAAGAAATTACTACTGATTATCAAGGTGATTTCAATATCATTAAAAACAACCTGAATGCTTGTGGTTATGCAATTAAAGCATTAGTGGCAGATGGTAATTTATTAGCTGAAGCTGCTGAAGCTGGAGTTCTGACAACACGTGCTGATGGTACACAGCATTTGGGTGAATACCGTAAAGTGATTGAAGGCCTGAACGCGACCTTAGATGCGATTGTAACGCCACTAAATATGGCTGCTAATAACTTAGACAGTATCGCACGTGGTGATATTCCAGAAAGAATTACCGACCATTACAACGGTGACTTTAACAATATTAAAGATAATCTAAACACGTGTATTGAGTCTATCAATGCCCTAGTGGGCGACGTGCAAATGCTAGCAAGTGCTGCAAATGAAGGCCGTGTTTCAGTACGTGCGGATGCAAGCAACCATCAAGGTGATTTCCGCAAGATTGTAGAAGGCGTAAATGAAACGCTGGAAATGATTGTGGGCCCAATCGCAACGGTTAAAGTAGCAGTAGAAACCATTAGCACTGCAGCAAAAGAGATCGCTCAAGGAAATGCGGACTTATCTCGCCGCACAGAAGAACAAGCGGCCTCACTAGAAAAGACTGCTGCCAGCATGGAAGAGCTTTCATCTACAGTGAAACAAAATGCGGACAATGCTAAGCAAGCGAATCAATTAGCTTCTGCTGCATCTGGCGTGGCTATCAAAGGTGGAGATGTAGTTGCTGAGGTTGTCACAACCATGAGTGATATCAATAGCAGTGCTAAAAAGATTGAAGACATTATTTCAGTGATTGATGGCATTGCCTTCCAAACCAACATTCTTGCACTGAACGCTGCAGTAGAAGCCGCGCGAGCAGGTGAGCAAGGCCGTGGCTTTGCGGTAGTGGCGGGAGAAGTGCGTAACTTGGCACAACGTTCTGCCAGTGCCGCGAAAGAGATTAAAGAGCTGATTACAGACTCAGTCAGTAAAACTGCCGAAGGTACAAGGCAAGTTGAAAATGCCGGTAACACCATGCAAGAGATTGTGAGTTCAGTGAAACGCGTGTCTGACATCATTGGTGAAATTGCCGCAGCATCAGGTGAGCAAAGTGCTGGTATTGAGCAAGTGAATGAAGCGGTAATGAAGATGGACGACATGACGCAGCAAAACACTGCCTTGGTAGAAGAGGCTGCTGCTGCTGCTGAATCCATGATGGAGCAAGCTGATGAATTAATGAATGCCGTGAGCGTGTTTCAACTAGAAGGTGAAAGCACGCAGAATTTCAAGCAACAAAAACGTGCAAATAGTAGCCCAATGCGCAGTGCGGCAACAAAGGTAGTAAGACCAGCACCAGTTAAAGCTGCACCAATTAAACAAGTGCAAGGTGCAATTAAATTGGGCTCTGGTGATGGTGATTGGGAGGAGTTTTAAGATTCCTTCCCCGTCATTCGCGCATAAAACTTTGCAAGCGCTTTAGCGCTTTAGCGCTTAGCAAATCAGAGTGCCTGTGTTGTCTGCGTGGGAACGACGGGGTCTAATTGAAAACCTCAGTTAAAAGTAAAAAAATGAAAATTAAATTAAAAGTATTAGCTGCTGTGCTTGCTACTTGCGCCATTCATATGCAAGCAATTGCCGAAGAAGAGCCTTTGCCAAACTGGCAGAAGGAAACGCTTACAGGTAATTGGGGTGGGCTACGCGCCAATCTTTATAAAAAAGGCGTTGATTTGGGTCTTACGCACAAGAGTGATTTTTTAGTCAATACTTCTGGTGGTCTGAAGCGTGGGTCTGCGTGGTTAGGGCATACCGAGGCTAGATTAACCTTAGATTTAGATAAGATTTTTGGCTGGAATAGCACCACTGCATTTGCACTTTATCATAGTGATTTAGGTAGTAAATTCAATACACACTATGTCGGCTCTTTTACAGGCGTTGATAATATTGAAGTAGGTACAAATACTGCGCAGTTTTATCAGGCATGGCTACAAAAAAACATTTTAGATGATCATGTTTCCTTATTAGCCGGTTTATATGCGGTTGATTCAGAATTTTATGTGACTGAAACATCTGGCTTGTTTGTTCAACCACCATATGGCGTTGGCACTGATTTTTCCCAGTCTGGTCTCAATGGGCCGCCAGTGTTTCCGCTGGGCGCACTTGCTGCGCGGGTTAAATTGACTTCTCCAGATGAGAGTTTTTATGTACAAGCCGCATTGGCTGATGCCGTACCAGGTGACCCAGATCGCCCGCGTGGCACACATATTAAGTTTGGCGATGGTGATGGGTCGCTTGCCATTGTTGAACTTGGATATACCCCACAAGATAAAATCAATCCGACTGAAGCAGATAGCAAGCAAGAGCCAGTAGAAAAATTTAACAAAACTGCCATTGGATTTTGGCGTTACACCGCGAAGTTTGATGCGATTGATGGTTCGCCATTACGCCGCCATAACCAAGGAGCATACGTTATTGCTGAGCGTAGTTTATGGATGGAAAGTAATCACACCTCACAAGGTTTGGCGGGTTTTTTGCGTATTGGCTTCGCGAGTGAGTCAGTGAATCAGTCTGATTGGACTAGTAGTGTTGGTTTACGTTACCACGGCTTAATTACCGGGCGTGATGATGATATTTTTGGTCTTGCATTAACAGTGAGCCATGCTGGAGATAAGTATAGGCAGGCTAATGCTTCAGAGCATGAAGAGACGAGTTTGGAAGCGACCTATCGTGCGCAGATTACACCATTTTTTGCAATACAGCCTACGCTACAGTATATAAAAAACCCAAGTATGGATGTTGCAATAAAAAATGTTTGGGTGGTTGGTTCGCGATTTGAAGTTGAGTTTTAGAGAGTAAGTCACTTTCACCCATTTATTCTGGGGATAGGAGTGAATGAGCATTACTTAGAATTTCAACTGTTAAAAAATTAATTGAATTTCGTTAGAAGTACATAATAAGACAGCAAATAGTCATTGCAGACTGCTAGTGAAGTACCCATAAAAAATAAGGAGTTATATTTTGGCTAAGACATTTAATCTACGTCGCTCAGCGACTTTCCTAGCAGTCACGCTAGTCGCTCTTGGTGTTGTTTCATTTGTTGCGAATGATAGGCTGGTTAACAATATTGAACTGTTAAATGCGAAGTCGCAGTTGCTTGAGGCAAGTTCTTCTGATGCGCAAGCGTTGCAGTTTCATGTTTCGCAGGTGCAGCAGTTTTTAACGGATGTGAGTGCCACGGGTGAGCGTGCTGGTTTTGCTGAAGCTGAAACGCATTTTCAAGCAGCTAATACGCTATTAGATGAACTTTCCAATGAAACTCCCGATTTTAAAGATGAGGTGAGTGACACGCGCACTAAATTTAAAGAATTTAATGATACCGGAAAGGAAATGGCTGAGATTTATATCGCCGAAGGTCGCGAAGCAGGTAATGTCATTATGAAGGCACCTGGCAGTGGCTTCGATGCGCGCGCTGAACTTTTGGTGGCAGCCTTGGATGGTATGCTCAAACCCATGTACGAGCAAAGTTTGGCCGCTGAAGTTGAGTTTTCAAAACAGATTACGCAAATGCGCATAGTACAGGATTTAATTAACGCAATGACTTGGCTGATTGCTTTTGTGCTTTTATTCAGAATATATAGAAAAATTAAAAACAATGTAGGTGGAGAGCCGAATGATGTAGCCGATATTGCTGAAAAGTTGGCACAGGGCGATTTTAACCATAACTTTGTACTGGTGGCGGGTGACAATTCCAGCGTAATGTATTCGATGCGTAATCTGGTGCAATCAATTAGAAGCTTAAACGACGGATTGGGCAAGATTATTGCACGTAACCAGAATTCATCAGAAGTGGCTAGATTTGATGCAGATGATTTTAACGGAGAATTCCGTAAAGTGGCTGAGGGAATTAATAATTTATTGGCATTGCAAGGATCTGTTTTAACAAAAACAGCGAAGTGTGTAAATGAATTTGCCCAAGGTAACTTTGATGCACCATTGGAGAAATTTTCTGGTGAGCAAGCTATTATTAATCTAGGGATTGAAGGTTTGCGTACCAATGTCAGAGGCTTTATTACAGATATGGAGCAAATGTCAAAAGAACATGATTTAGGTAACACTGATTTTTTCATAGATATCGAGCAGTGTAAAGGCGGCGGTATCTATGCTGAGATGGCGCAAGATGTCAATGATATGGTCGGTGCGCATATCCGCGAAAAAGAAGAGATGATTCAAATGATGCGTTCTTTGGGTGATGGCGACTTTACAGCAGAAGCTAAACAATATCCTGGTAAAAAAGCTGAAATAAATAAAAGTTTAGAGCGACTGGAAGGTAAGCTAAAAGGAATTGTAGATTCAGTAAAATGGGTCACTAACGAACATGTGCAAGGTAATATAGATATGACTTTACATGCACATATGTTTAAGGGTGGCTTTGCCGAACTGGCATCATCAGTGAATACGATTGTGGCTGGTCAAATTGATTTGACAGAAAAAGTATTGGTATGTGTTAAAGAATTTGGAGAAGGTAACTTTGATGCGCCACTTGAAAAATTCCCTGGAAAACGTGCATTCGCGAATGAAGCTATAGAGCAAGTACGTAGCAATTTAAAAGCATTAAATGCTGATGTACAAATGCTTGCTGACTCTGCACGTGAGGGTCGTATTTCAGTTCGCGCTGACGCATCTAGTCATCATGGTGATTTTAGTAAAATTGTAGAAGGCATGAATGAGACACTAGAAATGGTTGCCAACCCAATCGCAACTGTTAAAGTGGCTATTGAGACCATTAGCACGGCTGCCAAAGAAATCGCTCAAGGTAATACTGATCTTTCACGCCGTACAGAAGATCAAGCAGCATCGCTTGAGAAAACGGCCGCTAGTATGGATGAACTTTCAGCCACTGTGAAACAGAATGCAGATAATGCGAAACAGGCGAATCAGCTTTCTATCACAGCTTCAGGTGTGGCAGTGAAAGGCGGTGATGTTGTCGCTGAGGTTGTTGCCACAATGAGCGCTATCAACAGCAGTGCTAAAAAGATTGAAGACATTATCTCAGTGATTGATGGTATTGCTTTCCAAACAAACATTCTTGCACTGAATGCTGCGGTAGAAGCAGCGCGAGCAGGTGAGCAGGGTCGTGGCTTTGCAGTTGTAGCGGGTGAAGTGCGTAACTTGGCACAGCGTTCTGCCAGTGCAGCGAAAGAGATTAAAGAACTTATCTCTGATTCGGTTAGCAAAACTGCAGAAGGTACAAGGCAAGTTGAAAATGCTGGTAACACTATGCAAGAAATTGTGAGTTCGGTTAAACGCGTGTCTGACATCATTGGTGAAATTGCCGCAGCCTCACAGGAGCAAAGTGTTGGTATTGTGCAAGTCAATGATGCCATTATTAAAATGGATGATGTGACGCAGCAAAATACGGCATTGGTAGAAGAAGCCGCAGCTGCAGCAGAATCACTAATGGAGCAGGCGGATGAGTTGATGAACGCGGTGAGTATTTTTCAAATAGACGGTTCACCAGGTTCAAACAAGCGAGCAAATACTAGCTCAACACGTAGCTCAACAAGCAAGGCGGTGAAGCCTGTTGCAAGAATCCCTGCAGCAAAACCTGCCGCCATTAAGCAAGTTCAAGGCGCGATTAAATTAGGTAATGATGATGGCGATTGGGCTGAGTTTTAACTTTTACTGATAGCAGTTTGTAAGAAACAAAAGGACGCGATTTGTGGCCTTTTGTTTATGTTTTATTAGCCATATTTAGACTGATGGTGCATCTGAATCGATGCCTGATTTGGAGCTATTTTTACTTCTCCACAATAAGTAAACTCGGCAATCAAATTCAAATTGATGATAATCTGGTTCCATGTATTGGCAGAGCTGGTAAAATGCCTTGTCGTGATTTCGTTCTTTTAGATGCGCTAGTTCATGAACAACAATCATACGTAAAAAATCAGCTGGCGTTTCTTTAAAAAATGAAGAGATTCGAATCTCTTTTTTAGCTTTTAATTTACCACCCTGTACGCGAGAAATTGCCGTGTTAAGGCCAAGCGCTTGATGATCTATAGTCAGCCTGTTGTCGTAATGCACTTTGTCTAAAAGTGGTGCGTTACGAAGAAATTCCTGCTTAATGTTATTACTGTATTGATAGAGCGCTTTATCAGTTTGTATGGTATGAAGAAGCGGATAGCGCTCTACAATGTATTCCCCAAGCCTATTTTGTGATTGTAGCTGCCGAATTTTATTTTGTAATAGTGCAGGGTAGTGCTGTAGGTATTTGAGGGGTGGCAGCATTTTATGGGAGTTTAGTTTGATGTGTTTGAAAGACAAAAGGAGGCTGTAGCCTCCTTTTGTTTTGAAACTACATCGTCAAAATTACTCTATAAGTAAGTCTAGTTTGCCAGGCACGCCGTTCATGGCTTCGGCATCTTCAAGCGCAGGTTTACGTGAGGTAATCACAGGCCAAACTTTGGCTAAGCGAGCGTTTAGCGCAATAAAATCTTGCTGGTCTGCTGGCACATCATCTTCAGCAAAAATCGCTTCAGCTGGGCATTCTGCAACGCATAGTGTGCAATCAATGCACTCATCTGGATCAATCGCTAAGAAGTTTGGGCCTTCTACAAAGCAATCTACTGGGCAAACATCCACGCAATCAGTAAATTTGCATTGAATACAATTTTCGGTCACTACATAAGTCATTTACGAATCCTTTTACAGCGTTAAATGCTAAAACGTTATTTTATTAGATATTTTGTTAATTTGCTTGGCTTAATTTTTCGAATCGTCATTCTGAATGTACTCAGAATGACTCTTGTGAGTTAAACAATCATCCCAGCACCCACCGTGTTATTCGTACTCTCATCAATCACAATAAATGCACCTGTTGCGCGATTAATGTTGTAACTATCTACCATGAGAGGTTGTGCGAGTTTGAATGTCATACGCGCAATATCATTCATTTTTAAGTCAGTCGTCGTTTGTTGTTCCAGAGTGTTAACATCTATTTTGTATGCAATTTCGCCAATTTTTGCTTTTGATTCACGCGTCGTATGGCGAATCACATAGGTGCGAGCTATGGACATCGGTGTTTCAGACAGCCAGCATACAAAGGCCTCAATTTGCTTGACGGGCTCAATAACGCTGCCAGTTTTTACAATAATATCGCCACGTGATGTGTCGATTTCATCTTCTAATAATAGCGTGACACTTTGCTCAGTTTGCGCACTATGTAATTGTGCATCACCTATTTGAATGGCTTTAACTTTTGATTGATAGCCATTTGGTAGCACAGTGACGGCATCACCTACTTTAATATCGCCACTTTCAATACGACCCATAAAGCCTCTAAAATCATGTAAGTCAGCGTCTGCGCTGGCATGTGGGCGACAGACAAATTGCACAGGGAATCGAAATTCTTCGTTACCCTCAGTATGTGCAGCAGGTGCTTTTTCTAACATCTCTAGTAATGTTTCGCCTGTATACCAAGGCATATTTTCTAAGCGGTCAACTAACATGTCACCTGCTAAAGCTGACATTGGAATGAAGCGAATATCTCTTGCTTGGGCAAAGCCAATTTCTTTAGCAAAAGATATATAATCCGCACAAATTTTTTCGTAAGTGGCTTGGTCATAATTTACCAAATCCATTTTATTTACAGCGACAACAATGTGTTGTATGCCAACCAAATGTGCTAAGTAGCTGTGGCGGCGCGTTTGTGTTAGTACGCCACGACGCGCATCAATCAAGATGATTGCTAAGTTAGCGGTCGAAGCCGCTGTCACCATATTGCGTGTGTATTGTTCATGGCCTGGTGCATCAGCAATAATGTATTTGCGCGTACCCGTTGAAAAGTAACGATAGGCCACGTCAATGGTAATGCCTTGCTCGCGTTCAGCTTGCAAGCCATCAGTGAGTAAAGATAAGTCTACCGCTTCCATGCCGCGTTTTTTCGAGGTGTTAGAAATTTGCGTTAAGGTATCAGCTAAAATAGTTTTGGTATCAAATAGCAGGCGTCCGATGAGGGTGCTTTTGCCGTCATCCACGCTACCGCAAGTCATAAAGCGTAAAAGACTATCGTTATGTTGTGTTGTAGCTTTATTCATTAGAAATAGCCTTCTTTCTTACGTTGTTCCATTGATGCGTCTGAGGTTTGGTCATCTAAGCGCGTTGCGCCACGCTCTGTAATCGTGGATGTTGCAGTTTCTAGTACGATTTTAGATACGGTATCAGCATCAGAAATCACAGGTGCTGTACAACTAATATCACCGACGGTTCTAAAGCGTACTTGCATGCTGATAATCTCTTCGCCAGCTTTAACTGGGTTGGTAATTTCACCGGTTACCAGAGGTACATTTACTGGAACAATTGAGCCTCCACGTATTACTACATCACGTTTGTGTGAAAAGTAGATGCTAGGTAAGCTAAGATTCTCACGTTCGATATATTGCCAAACATCCATCTCTGTCCAGTTAGAGATAGGGAAAGCGCGAATATTTTCACCTTTGTGTGAGCGGGCGTTATATAAACTCCACAATTCTGGCCGTTGATTTTTTGGGTCCCATTGACCAAATTCATCACGAAAACTCATGATACGTTCTTTAGCGCGGGCTTTTTCCTCATCGCGACGTGCGCCGCCAATGCAACAGTCAAAGCCAAACTCTTCTATGGCCTCAAGAAGCGTTACTGACTGATGCTTATTACGTGATTCGTCAGGTGATTTAAGTACCACAGTGCCACGTTTCATTGAATCTTCGACTGAACGTACAATAAGACGCTCACCCAACTCTGTAGCACGTTGATCACGGAAATCAATGACTTCTTGATAGTTATGACCGGTATCAATGTGCATGAGTGGAAAGGGGAAGCGCCCAGGACGAAAAGCTTTTTCAGCTAAACGTAAAATACAGAGTGAATCTTTGCCACCTGAAAATAGCAATACTGGGTTGCTGCATTGTCCAGCAACTTCGCGCAAAATATAAATGGCTTCAGATTCGAGCCAGTCCAGATGCGAGAGTGGTTGTTTAATTGTTGTCATAATTTAATGTGTAGTAAAGGTCTAAAAATTTATTTTTTTACGTGTAATCCGCATTCTTTATTGGTTGGGTCTTCCCACCACCAGCGGCCAGCACGAACATCTTCACCCATGGCAATAGCGCGAGTGCAAGGCGCGCAACCGATGCTTGGATAAAATTGGTCGTGCAGTTTGTTATAAGGCACATCGTGCATGCGAATATAAGCCCATACTTCTTGTTCAGACCAATCGCTCAATGGATTGAGTTTTTCAAGCTGATTAGCCTCATCAAATTCTCGTGTAGGTAAACTGACACGCGTTGTAGCTTGAGCTGCGCGCATGCCAGTAATCCATGCATCTTTGCCTTTTAATGCGCGTTGCAATGGCTCTACTTTACGCATATGGCAACAGCTTTTGCGTAACTCTATGGATTCATAAAAACCGTTGATTCCATTGGTTTTTACATAAAACTCAACGGCGGTGGCTTGTGGAAAATAGACATTTAATTTGGTTTGATAATGGCTTTCAACAAGGGCTATTAAGTCGTAAGTTTCGATAGGTAGGCGGCCAGTGTCTAATGAAAATATTTCAATAGCGAGTTTATTTTTCAAAATAATATCGGTGAGCACCATGTCTTCTGCACCAAAACTATTGGCAAAACTAATGCTACCTAGCGCAACGCTAGCATCTTTAAACAATGCTATTACGCTTTCTGATTTACTATTCACGCTGTTAATAAGCGCGTCTGTCATTGCAGGCATGGTTGCTGGGTTGTTGGAATCAGGCTTTAAGATTGAAGCTTCACCAGACATTTAGGCAACCCTGTTATAACGTCTAAAGGCTGGGTGTGTTTCATCTACAGCACCTTGGTAAGGCTGAGTAAAGTCATTCAAGCTAGCAATGGCTTCAGCTGCGCTTCTATCGGCGCGAATAACATAGCTATTAAAGCCGCTACGTTTGAGGAAGAATAATTGGTCTCGAAGTACATCGCCTATTGCGCGTAGCTCGTTTTTAAAACCGTACCTTGTACGTAACAAAACACCTAGTGAAAAATTGCGACCATCAGCGAAACGTTCCACATTTACCGCGATAATAGGCAAGATATTTAAATCAACTTGATTTTCAATTAAAGAGGTTAATATTTCATGTGTATCTATCCAAACGCCGATTTCATTTGCGGAAATGCGTGTTTGCAACTCTGTTTTACGCGCAATAAATACAGTTAAGGGCACAATCAATTTGCCATTTTCTGGAATAACGGTATTGGCAACTTGTTCTTCTGAGACAGTTTTTTCACCGGTGAGTTTGAATAGTACGACCTTACCTGCCTGTTTGCGAACTTCTACCTGTGATTCTGGCAGTCTAACAAGGGTCCATATATCGCTGACTATTTTAGCTTCGCCGTTATTGAGTTGAATTAAATTGCTCATACCGCCACCTCGTTTTTAGCAGAGCTTTTCTCTGGGTAGACGTAGGTTTTAAACGGCGTAACGCCCAAGCGTCGCACTGTGTCTATAAATTGTTCTTCAACGGTACGTTCTTTAATATAAACATCTATTAATTTCTGCACTACACTGGGCATTTCATCAGCAGAGAAAGAAGGGCCAATCACAGTACCAAGGCTTGCGTTATTACCTTGACTACCACCAATAGAAACTTGATACCATTCAGAGCCATCTTTATCGATACCTAAAATACCAATATGGCCAACGTGATGGTGACCACAGGCATTCATGCAACCAGAGATATTGAGTTCAATGTCTCCAATATCATGAAGATAATCTAAATTATCAAATTGCATTTGAATCGCCTCAGCGATTGGAATACTCTTCGCATTGGCAAGGCTGCAGAAATCACCACCTGGACAGCAAATGATATCAGTCAGTAAGCCAATATTTGGTGTGGTTAAACCATGCACACGCGCTTTTTCCCATACTGCAAATAAGTCAGATACTTTTACATCGGCTAAAATTAAATTCTGTTCGTGAGAAACTCGTAATTCACCAAAGCTATATTGGTCAGCTAAGTCAGCCACGGTAAGCATTTGTAAAGCTGTTGCGTCACCAGGTGGCTTGCCATGTGGTTTAAGTGAAAGTGTTACCGCGCGATACCCAGGCGTTTTGTGTGCATGTACGTTGCGTTTTACCCAGGCAGCAAAGCTTAAATTGCTGGCAATCGCCACATCATAGTTTGCGTCATGCAAAGGTAAAGTTTCGTAAGGCATTGGTTCAAAGTGCTTAGATACTCGGACTAATTCTGCCTCAGTAATCGTATTTGGTGCATCTTTTAAATGTGACCATTCAGCTTCTACTTGCGCTTTAAATGCCTCTATACCCAAGGCTTTGACTAATATCTTAATGCGCGCTTTATAAGAATTGTCCCTACGGCCATGCAGGTTATAGACTCGCACAATCGCTTCGCAGTAGGTGAGTGCATGTTGCCATTCAAGATGCTCACGAATGACAGTGCCTAGAATTGGTGTGCGGCCCAAACCGCCGCCTACCCAAACTTTGATTGCTAGATTGTTGTTGGTGTCGAGATAAAACTCCATGCCGATATCATGCATTTGTACAACGGCACGATCTTCTTTTGTGCCAGAAACCGCAATTTTAAATTTACGTGGTAATAGTGCAAATTCTGGATGAAAGGTGCTCCATTGACGGATTATTTCAGCCATGGCGCGAGGGTCTACCACTTCATCAGGTGCTATGCCAGCAAACTGGTCAGTTGTGATATTACGAATACAGTTACCTGAAGTTTGAATCGCGTGCATTTCAACCGTAGCTAGTTCTGCTAAAATGTCAGGCACATCTTCTAATTTTGGCCAGTTGAGTTGCATGTTTTGGCGTGTAGTAAAATGCCCATAACCACGGTCATGTTTGTTGGCAATGTCGCCCAGTTTCCTTAATTGTCTGCTTGATAGCATGCCGTAAGGAACGGCGATTCTTAGCATAGGAGCATGTCGTTGAATATATAAGCCGTTTTGCAAACGTAGTGGACGAAATTCATCCTCACTTAGCTCGCCAGCTAGATAACGACGTGTTTGATCGCGATATTGCGCAACGCGCTCGTCGACGATTCGTTGGTCTATTTCATCATATTTATACATTTTTTATGCTTTTCAAAACACTAATTACAACTATTAGGTAACTCAATATTTTAATTCAAAACCAGTTTAAAGCCTACAAAAATCAATATTAAAGCCAATACTATGCGTACCCAATGTTCGGCAATTTTTGAGCTTAAATGACTGCCAATCCAAATGCCAGGCAGTGATCCGAGTAGCAAAATACCCAACAACTTGTAATCTACAGTGCCAATGCTGGCGTGCCCCAGTCCCGCCACCAATGTGAGCGGAACTGCATGAGCGATGTCCGTGCCAACAATGGTGTTAATAGAACGTTTTGGGTAGATGATTAGCAGTGCCGTTACGCCCAGTGCGCCTGCGCCTACGGAGGTGAGCGTGACTAAGGCGCCTAAAATAATCCCTAATATAAATGTGATAGCTGGCGTAGCATTTTCATGGATGAGATGTTCTTTTCTTGATAATGCAGCAAGTTGATGGCGAAACAGCACAGAAAAAGAAGTGATAATCAGCGCAACGCCCAGCCAAAATTTGATGGTATTCACTGCAGCATCTGAAGTAATGTCCATGTGCTTTAAGTTGAAGGTGGTAATGATGGATGCTGGTACACTGCCATATGCCAAGTGACGAACAATTTTCCAGTCAATATTGCCCAGCTTGCCGTGTGCCAAAATGCCTACACTTTTGGTAATGGATGCATAGAGCAAATCCGTACCCACCGCCAATGCGGGTTTAACATGAAAAAATAGAACGAGTATAGGCGTCATCAGCGAGCCTCCGCCTACACCTGTTAAACCTACCAATAAGCCAACTAGAAAACCAGCAACTATATAACCAAATTCCATATGGAGTATTTTTAGTATTTATTTCAGATTGCGCACTATATCAGCAAATAAATTATTAATTAATAATATGTTATTCTATGCATATATTTTTTTGTTATATAAGAATAAATCTAATGAAACTACATCAATTACGCTATTTGCATGAAGTAGCACGCCAAGATCTCAATATTACTAGTGCTGCTGAAGCCTTGTTTACATCTCAACCTGGTGTAAGTAAACAAATTCAACTGTTCGAAGAGGAAATTGGACTACAGGTATTTCAGCGTAATGGCAAACGGCTAACTGGTATTACTGAGCCAGGGGCGCAAATATTAGCAATTGCGGCTAAAGTAATTCTTGATGTCGAAAGTATTAAGAGAGTAGGAGAAGAATTTGGCGATGTGGAAGTTGGAACATTGACTATCGCCACGACGCATACACAAGCGCGCTACAAGTTACCCTCCGTAGTAAAAGCATTTATGACAAGCTACCCAAACGTAAAGTTAAATATTCATCAAGGCAATCCTAAGCAAGTTGCTGAACAAGTGGCGAATGGCGATGCAGATGTGGGTATCGCAACTGAATATATTAGTGATTTTGAAAATTTATTGTGTTTGCCTTGCTATACGTGGAATCGGTGTGTGGTTGTTCCACATGAGCATCCCTTATTGTTAGATGGTGTTTTGACACTTAAAAAATTGGCCGCATATCCACTAATTACTTATGACTTTGGATTTACTGGCGGCACGCTTGTATCAAAAACGTTTAGTGATGCAGGTTTGTCGCCTAATGTCGTGCTTACTGCCATTGACGCAGACGTTATTAAAACTTACGTCACTTTAGGATTGGGTGTCGGGTTGTTAGCAGACATGGCTTACGATGCTGAACGTGATGCTAATTTGGTCAAGGTTGATGTGAGCCACCTTTTTCCTGACAGCACAACCTACTTAGGCGTAAGAAAAGATGCATTCTTACGCGCTTATATGTATGGGTTTATTGAATTAATCTCGCCACAATTTAATCGACAAGCGGTGAATGCAGCGCTTAAAATAAGTGCATAATCTGCATAGTTGATAATTTAACGATTGGGTTTTTTATGCGTCATTTGATATTGATTGGTCTGCTAATATTTGCGTTCTCAGCTTGTAGTGTTGTTGACAAAAGTACAGTTGCGGTTAAAGCAAGTAGCGTAATGCCTGCTGTAGATACCAGCAACGCAATTTATGAAGTGCCGGTGGCAGATGGCGTTACCTACCAAGATGTGCTTGATAGTTTAAAGAGTCTTTCAGTAGGAATGAACTTTGTAAATCCTGCCAACTTTCCTATTGGCGACCATATGAAGCTCCGTGGCATTGACCCACAAGGTGTAAAAGAGGTGCATAGCTTTTGTAATTTAAGCATGGGCACGGAGATTATATTAGATCACCCCGAGTTTTTAGTTTTTGCTCCTTGTCGCATTGCGCTTTACGAAAAGCCTGACACTAACAACAAACTAAAATTATTTATTGCCCTAGCGCGCCCAACATTCGATTTAAAAAACATTAAAAATCCGACTAAACGCGCAGTTTTGTCAGCGCAACAACTCGAAGATGCGTTGATGTTACTGATAAGCAAAGCACGGAAAGGCGACATTTGATACAAAATACACTTTAAATTAGGTGGGTTGCTGAGTTATATAAAATCACATATTGTTATTATTAGCCTACTTTGTTAGGAATATGGGTGCAAAAGATGCATTAATAAAGCCCAAAAACAGAAAGGTTTGTTTGGGCTTATACTTTAGAAAATTTCGTTAATTTTTGTTGATAATTAAGACTAGGGAGCAGGAAAATGACTTTAAACAGAAGAATAACATTAGTTGCTTTAAGTGTGGTTTTTAGTTCTAGTGCATGGGCAGGCGATGTTGCACATTACTGGGTAGATGCGGCCACCTACGGTAGCTCGATTCCTGGCATGGAGGGCATGGGTGCTTTGGCTAGTATGATGGGGGGTGGCAGTGAAGCGGTGTCTTTTGGAACTACAGAAGGTGGCGGAGGTAATGGCAGATATCTAGATGTAGTATTGCAAGCAACAAAATCTACGCAAGCCTCACATGCAGTGCCTTCAGGTTTACTAGGCTCCCCGCTTATCCTAACTAAACCTGCCACCACACCTACGTCACACAAGTCAGGCAGAGAGCAGCAATTTGATCCCACACAAAAACCAGCAGATTTTAAAATTAAATATTATTGGGGCTGTGCTGAACAAGCGAAATCTGGACAACCCAAAGTAATGACACCTAAAAATTTAAATGCAGGCGCAATGCGTAATGACAATGCGAGTAAGCGTGGCGCTTGGGGGCATGTTGCTAATAATTTGCGATGGCCAAATGAGCAAAATAGCCAAAAACTATCTGATAGTGCATCTTTGGTGGGTAGCCATACGCTGTCTGGCGAAGGCGTGCCAGCAAACTTTAATTTTAATTTAGTATCTAGCAATGATTTTTTAGATAAAATTAATCTCGCCACTAGTGGTGACTTTAAAAAAGATGCTTTAAAGCTTAATTGGAATGCTATTAACAACGCAAAAGGCTATTTTCTAAGTGCAATGGGCGTTAAAAGCGATAGTAACAATGCTACAGAAATGACAATTTGGGTGTCTAGTGAACTGCAAGATCAAGGGCATGGTTTAATAAATTACCTAGAGCCTAAATTGCTTGATCAGTATCTAAAACAAAAAGTAGTGCTACCAACTAGCATCCAGACTTGCACTATTCCAGCCGGCATTTTTAAAGACAGTGATATGGTTAATATCTCTATGGTTGCCTATGGTCCTGAACTAAATATCTCTTACCCTGATACAAAAGATAAGAAGAAAATTGAATGGGATATGCGCTTACGTACTAAATCTGTTGTTAGCACTATGTTAATGGGAGCCGAATCTGGCGGCGGAAATTTTACTGGTAGAAATTATACTGGCAGAAATTATACCAGCAGTCAAAAAGGGAGTAATTCCGGAACTCCTGAGCCTAACCCTATTGAAGGAGTAAAAAAACTTAAAGGCTTATTTGGTTTATAAGACTTTTGATTTAATTGACGTGGTTAACCCATGCTTCGTTTTTTTTGGTTAGCGGCAGGCTTAATTTTAAGCTTGCCGTCAATTGCTAATAATACATGGCAACCGCAAGCCGATATTGCATCGGCTTTTTTATTGTCTGTTAACGGCAAATCGGTGTGGCAAAGCAACGCCGATAAACGCTTGCCACCTGCCAGTTTAACCAAGCTGGTGGCGGCACTAGTGCTTGTAGAAAATCCAAAGTTAAATGATTGGGTAACCATTAGTAACAAAGCAGCTTTGCAAGGTGGCACAAAATTACACCTTAAACCAAGACAGAAGTTTCAAGCAGCGTATTTGCTTGGCGCCATGTTAGTTCGCTCCGCTAATGATGCTTGTATGGCGCTAGCTGAATGGGATGCAGGTAGCGAGGCGGCTTTTCTGACAAAAATGAATGCGAAGGTGATGGCGCTAAATCTTAAAAATACGCACTTTAGCAACCCTTGTGGCTTTGATGGCGAAAACCATTACAGCACGGCAAATGACTTAATGGCTATTGCGCGTGCTACAAATAATCAGCCAAAAATTAAAGTATGGACTGATATACAAAACTTTACGATTGATTCAAAATCTAGTAAATCATACAGCTTTGCCACCAGTAATTTATTGCTAGGCAGGGTAGATGGCATAGATGGATTGAAAACAGGTTTTACGCAAAAGGCAGGTAAGTGCTTGATTGCACATGGCATACGTAACAAAAAAGAAGTGTATTTGGTGATGCTAAATGCGCCAGACCGTTGGTGGGATGCCGACGAGTTATTAAATCGCGCTTTTGATGACCATGCAGTTAAGTAAGCCCTATATCGTGCCAACGTTGCTGGCGATTTTGCTACTATTGGCTTACGGTCATACTTTTAACTTTCCGTTTCAGTTTGATGACTATAACGTGATTGTAGATGAGCCTAAAGTGCATAGCCTAAGCGCTTGGTGGCAATCGATGCCAGGTATGCGCCCTTTGCTAAAGTTAAGCTATGCGCTTAACTGGCAATTAGAACAAGCGCCGAGGTTTTTTCGTACATTCAATTTGTTGTGCCATTTTATCGCCAGTATTTTAGTATGGCGGTTAAGTGCAATGTTGCTACCAATGTTATTAAATGATGTACTTTATATCAATAGAATAGGGATTCTCACGGCAGTTCTATTTGCGCTTCATCCAGCTCACACTGAAGTTGTCAGCTATATTTCTAGCCGTTCCACTGGGCTAATGTCTCTGTTTTGCATGGCTTCACTAATATGTTGGGTAAAATTTAACAGCGAAAATTTTAAAAACAAGGTTTACCTTATGGTCAGCATGATGTTTTGGCTGTTAGCAGTGCTAGTGAAAGAACCCGCCATTATATTGCCAGCAGTAGCTATGCTAATCACTTGGTTTTGTTTTCCGCAACATATGCGATTTTATAAAATAAAATATCTATATTTGATTGCTGCACCAATAGCTGCCTATTTGATTTTTATATCTCAATATCAACGACTTGTAGAACAGGCGTTTGATGTGAGTGTATTAAAAAATCAACTTTTGTGGCAACCCGTTGCACACTTTCACTATTTAACGCACACTTTATTTGGCTTACATTTAAATGTAGATTACTCGATGAATACGCCCACTATAATTTACAGCGTAGCGTATTCTATAGTGTTGCTTGTGCTTATTTTCCTGGCGTTTTGGTTTAGAAAATCACATAGTTTGTTTAGTTTTTGTATGTTTTGGTGGTTTATTTGTTTAGTCCCCAGTAACTCAATTATTCCTCGTCTCGATTTAATCAACGACCGCCAAATTTATTTGGCAAGCTTCGCACCTATTTTATTTGCCTCAGTACATGTGGTTAATTTAGCTGAAAGTGTACAAAAAATAAAATTTATGCTACCAGCAGCCTTGATTCTATTAGCTCTTTCGGCAGCGTGGTTTAGGAATCTTGATTACGAAACCGAAGTGACTTTATGGCAATCTAGCTTGCAACAACAAGCGAATAATTCACGCGCCTGGAATAATTTGGGTTATGCTTATTTACAAGCCAATAAAAAACATGAGGCGAAAAATGCCTTTGAAAATGCGTTAAAATTAGACAGAAATAACTATAAAGCATTTTACAACCTAAAAGAGATTAAAGACTCAAATTGAAAGCATGGGCATGACTAATCCAATTCGCATCGCAAAAGCAGAAAGTTTCCTTCACATTCTCCCCAAAATGGCCAATCGTCACGGTTTGATTGCCGGCGCGACGGGCACTGGTAAAACCGTTACATTGCAATCACTTGCAGAAGGATTTTCTGCGCTGGGGGTGCCAGTTTTTATGGCTGATGTAAAAGGTGACTTATCGGGTATGAGTCAAGCTGGCGGAGCCAACCCAAAAGTTGATGCGCGGGTTCAATTGCTTGGCCTAACTGATTTTAAGTTGCAAGCTTCACCCGTCACGTTTTGGGATGTTTTTGGCAAAAAAGGTCATCCTATTAGAACGACAGTCGCCGAAATGGGGCCACTTTTATTGACGCGTATGCTTAATTTGAATGACGTGCAAGGTGGCGTACTGAATAGCATTTTCAAAATCGCCGATGATAAAGGTTGGTTGTTGCTGGATTTAAAAGATTTGCGAGCCATGTCACAACACGCGGCGGAGCATTCAGCAGAGTATCAAACCGAATATGGCAACATCTCCGCAGCTAGTGTCGGAGCACTACAACGTGCATTGTTGCAACTAGAAACCGAAGGTGGCGATTTATTATTTGGCGAGCCAGCGCTTATTTTAGACGATATGATGCAGACTGACAGCCAAGGTCGCGGTGTCGTCAACATTTTGGCATCTGATCAATTACTCAATTCGCCGCGCGTCTATGCAACACTATTGCTGTGGCTACTTTCAGAGTTGTTTGAAAAGCTACCGGAAGTCGGTGATTTAGAAAAACCCAAGCTGGTGTTTTTCTTTGATGAAGCGCATTTACTGTTTACTGATGCGCCGCAAGCGCTATTGACCAAGATTGAGCAAGTGGTGCGGCTCATTCGTTCTAAAGGCGTCGGGGTGTATTTTGTTAGTCAAAATCCATTGGATATCCCAGATATTGTGCTTGGTCAGTTGGGTAACCGCGTGCAGCATGCCTTACGGGCGTTTACGCCACGTGACCAAAAAGCGGTGAAATCTGCCGCAGAAACTTTTAGAATCAACCCAAAAGTAGATGTGGCGACGGTAATTACCGAGTTGGGCGTGGGAGAAGCCTTGGTTTCGTTTTTAGATGAAAAGGGTGTGCCAACGCCAGTAGAACGTGCGTTTGTTTGCCCTCCTAGTAGTCGTATAGGACCTGCGACGGATATTGAACGTAGTGAGACAGTAAAGTCTTCAAATGTATTTGGATATTATGAAAAAACGGTTGATCGTGAATCAGCTTATGAGTCGCTAAAAGGTCGCGCAGACCAATCTGCAACGGAGGCAAAAGCTGAAGAAGGATTTGATTGGGGTGACATGTTTGGTAGCAGTAAGCCATCTTCTCGTAGTCGCGAAGGTGTATTTGAAGCTGCTGCTAAAAGTGCCGCTCGAGCCATTGGTTCGCAACTTGGAAGACAGATTATTCGAGGTGTTTTAGGCAGTATTCTTGGTGGGCGTAAATGAGAGTGCCTCTATTAATTCAATTCCCATCGCTATACTGCCTTGCTCACTAACAGAGGTGTCTTGAAGTGAGTCATACAATTCTTAGTGACATTGAAATCGCTCAAGCTGCAACGCTCAAGCCAATCTCAACGATTGCATCCAAACACAATCTTAACAATGATGACTTAATTCCTTATGGGCATTCTATCGCCAAACTAAGTGCCAAATGTATTCTAAAGTTACAGGATCAACCTGATGGAAAACTGATTTTAGTCACGGCGATTAGCCCAACGCCAGCAGGTGAAGGGAAAACAACAACAACAATCGGGCTGGCAGATGCATTAAATCTGGTTTTAGCTGACAGTGATAAAAATGCAATGGTCTGTATGCGGGAACCATCGCTAGGACCTGTTTTTGGTTTAAAAGGCGGTGCAACGGGAGGTGGTTACTCGCAAGTGGTGCCAATGGAGGATATTAATTTACATTTCACCGGTGATTTTCATGCCATTGGTAGTGCCAATAATTTATTGGCGGCTTTGATAGACAATCATATTTATCAGGGAAATGCACTTAATATTGACCTATCTAGCGTTACATGGCGCCGTTGCATGGATATGAATGACCGTGCGTTGCGTAGCATTACCCTGAATAAAAACTTGAAGGATGCTAAATCTTACGAAAGAATGACAGGCTTTGACATTACCGTAGCAAGTGAGGTGATGGCGATATTTTGTTTGGCAACTTCACTTGAAAATCTGCAAACTTGTTTAGGAAACATTCAAATTGGCCTAAACACTAGTCGGCAACCCATTCTAGCCAGTGATTTGCAAGCTGAAGGTGCGATGACAGCCTTGTTGAAGAATGCCTTTCAACCTACCGTAGTGCAAACATTAGAAGGCACTACTGCGATTATACATGGCGGACCATTTGCTAATATTGCACACGGCTGTAATTCAGTGGTTGCAACAAAGACTGCATTAAAACTAGCTGACTATGTGGTGACAGAAGCAGGTTTCGGTGCGGATTTAGGTGCTGAAAAATTTATTGATATTAAGTGCAGGAAAACAGGTTTGCAGCCAGATGTTGTGATACTGGTGGCCACCGTGCGTGCGCTTAAGTATCATGGGGGTGTAAACGTTAGTTCGTTGAACCAAGAGGATTTGTCGGCCTTGAAAAGTGGCATGCTGAATTTACTTAAGCATGTTCAAAATCTGCAAGAGCATTTTGGGCTTCAAGTTATTGTCGCTATCAATCATTTTACCAGTGACACTGATGCTGAGATTGGTTTGTTACAATCAGAATTAGAAAGATTTAGTGTCAAGGCGATTGTATGCAAGCATTGGGCGCTTGGCGGAAAAGGGGCAAAAAACTTAGCTGTCGAGGTGCTGAATGTTGTTGAAAAAACGACTGCAGCTACTAAGCCTAATTTTCGACTGTTGTATCCAGATGATATTTCTTTGTTTGAAAAAATTGAAATAATCGCACAAAAAATATATGGCGCTAGTCATGTTGAATTATCCATGGCTGCGCAAGCGATGTTAGCTGATTTAGAAATGAAGTATAGTCACTATCCAGTATGCATTGCCAAAACTCAATATTCTTTTTCATCAGATCCAACTCTACGCGGTGCGCCAACAGGCCATATATTAAATGTGCGTGAATTTAGATTATCGCGCGGAGCGGAATTTATCGTGGCAATCTGTGGTGACATTATGACCATGCCTGGATTACCTTTGCATCCTGCAAGTGAGCGCATCGGCGTGAATCAATCAGGAAATATTACTGGCTTAAATTAGCAATGGTTTAAATTAATGGAATCAGTAATACGCGGTTGATCTACACCATGTAATTCAATTTCCCATCATATTGAATTAGCACTTGTTTGGACTTTCCTTACTTATTGTAGTAACATTTCTACATTTAATATTAAGGCGCTCAAAATGACTATTACTACGGTATCAAGCAGAGAGTTTAATCAGCATTCAAGCGAAGCTAAGAAAGCTGCCAGCCACGGACCTGTATTTATTACAGATCGCGGCCGCCCAGCTCATGTTCTTCTGAGTTTCGAGGTTTATCAGCGCTTGGCAGGTAGTCAACAGAAGATATCTGACTTGCTGGCGATGCCAGGCATTGAGGATATTGATTTTAAAATCCCGGCCATGCGTGATATTGCACAGGCAGCGGATATATCCTGATGTACATACTTGATACCAACGTAGTGTCCGAAATCCGCAAGATACGTATTGGTAAAGCAGACAAGTTTGTTTCACAATGGGCTGATAGTGTAAATACTGCCGAGCTCTACCTATCAGTAATTACGCTTCAAGAACTTGAGATTGGAGTTTTACTTGCTGAACATCGTGATCCTACAAAAGGGGCATTGCTCAGATCCTGGCTCGATAATCATGTAATACCTGCATTCTCTGGGCGAATACTGCCAGTAGACACTGCCGTTGCTATACGAAGTGCAATGTTACATGTACCAGACCCTCGCCCAGTTAGGGACGGACTAATCGCAGCAACAGCTCTTGTACATGGTATGACAGTCGTCACTCGAAACATAAGTGACTTCGAATCTTGCGGAGTGATGCTGATAAATCCATGGGAATGTGGCGAAACATGAATACAAGGATTGCTAAAATCCCCATAGCTTCCGACATAGGCTCAGGTATGAACCAATTGAACTCTGTTTAAGGTGTATTCTTTGATGCTAAACCGACTCATCCATCGATTGTTAGAGATTTGCTACGTCGCAGCGGCCTTCGAACGAAAATAATCAAAAATGGTAAAATTTTCATTGTTGATTCATTATGTTGATATTAACCGAGTACTACGAATACTCTAAATTAAAAGGTCTGAATCATTTTCGTTATATCTCAAGCAGGCTTCGCAGAGCAAACCATAACAAAATCGCGCTTTATTGCCATGGTGTTACATTGTTCCGATGAACGTGCAGTTGGTTCGGCATTGCGTGCATTTGCAGCACAACATCAAACTGCGCATCATTTGGCTTATGCTTTTCGAATTAAAACTGAGCAGGGAATTATTCCACGTTTTTCAGATGCTGGAGAACCATCGGGAACAGCAGGTTTGCCAATTTTAAAGTTGATTGAAGGTCGTGATTTAATCAATGTATGCGTAGCGGTGATTCGTTATTATGGTGGTATTAATTTGGGAACTGGCGGACTTGCACGTGCATATGGGGGTACAGCCAAGCTAGCGCTGGATGCAGCAAAAACGTTTGAGTTTGTTGAAATGCGCACTTATGAATTAACCATTACCTATAAACAAATGGATATGCTGACTAATGCACTGGCTAAGTGTAATGGTAGTATTGTGACAAAAGCTTTTAGTGAACAGATTGATTTAGTACTTTCTCTTCCGTTAAATGAATCTGCGAATTTTTTAAATCGATTTAAGTTACATGGCATATAAGCTTATTGTTTTTATAATGTTATCGAGTAAGACAATTCTTCAGGACTAATTCTGTTATATGACTAAAACATCAAAAACATTGCCACCAACAATTTATGACATTTCCGCATGGGTGATAGCGGCTTTCACATTGTTTTTCGTGCTTAAGTTTAATCTATTACCAGCCTTACTTGCTGGCCTACTGGTCTTTGAACTGGTGCAGATTATCACCCCCTTTATTGTGCGCATATTTCCAAGTAAAAAGTCTAACAACACCTCTAAATTGTGGGCAGCGGCTATTTTAGTGATTATTATTGTTAGTTTGTTATCATTGGCGGGCGCCGGCTTAATAGCATTTTTTAGGTCAGAGTCTGGCAGCCTAACCGTACTACTTGCAAAAATGGCGCAGATTATAGAAGATTCACGTAAAATTTTACCTAGTTGGATACTTGGATATTTACCTGCAGATGCAATTGCTTTTAAAGTGCAAGCAACTGACTGGCTACGAGCACATGCAGATGAATTACAAGTGGTCGGTAAAGAGGCTGGGCGTGCAACAGCGCATGTGCTGATTGGTATGGTGATTGGCGGTATGTTGGCAGTGCGTGATGCTGTGGCTATAGATAATTTTAAACCACTGGCACGAGCGCTGGCAGGGCGAGGAGAGTTGTTTAGCGATGCATTTAAGCGTGTGGTATTTGCTCAGCTACGTATTTCAGCCATCAATACGATTTTTACTGCGATTTATTTAGCGGTAGTCTTGCCGTCAATGGGTATTCATTTGCCGCTGATTAAAACCATGCTTGCTATTACATTTGTTGTCGGCTTAATTCCAGTGGTTGGCAATTTGATTTCTAATACGATGATTGTAATTGTAAGTATGAGCCAGTCATTAGGTGTGGCAATAGCATCATTGAGCTATTTAATCGTGATTCACAAATTAGAATATTTTTTAAATGCGCGAATAGTCGGCAGCCAAATCAGGGCAAATGCTTGGGAATTACTGATTGCCATGCTATGTATGGAAGCCGCTTTTGGTTTAACAGGTATTGTGGCAGCACCCATTTATTATGCATATATAAAAGCGGAATTACGTTCTAGAGACTTAGTGTAGGCTGAATTCGACTCTTTGTAAGATTTTTGAGAAATAGAAGTCAAAAAAAACAAAGGCGCACTTGAGGTATTGGCAAAAAATCCAGAATCTCATTACTTTCAAGCTGCTGCTTGATGAAACACCCTGATTCGGGGGGCAATTTTTGTTATTAAATTACGTGTTGCCATTCGCATATCATATTCACTTTGGAGATTTAGCCAAAAACGTGGCTCCATTCCAAAAAACAGTCCCAGACGCAACGCTGTATCTGCGGTAACTGGACGTGTACCATTAACAACTTCACTAATTCTACTAGGTGAAACATCGATGTCAGAAGCTAACTGTCTAGCCGTTATTCCCATTGGCTTCATGAAATCTTCAAGTAGAATTTCACCTGGGTGAATTTCATCAAGTAATTGTGTCATTTTCAATACTCCTCTAAACATAATTTAATGATAATCAACAATTTCAACGCTATGTACACCGTCTTCTCGCCATACAAAGCATAGTCTCCATTTTTCGTTGACGCGAATACTGTGCTGTCCCTTTCGATCATCTTTTAATGCCTCTAAGTGATTACCTGGAGGTATTCGCAAACTATTCAATTCGGTTGCAGCGTGTAATTGAAGCAGCTTGCGACGCACAACTCTCTCTATGTTCTTAAATCGCTGAATATCTTGACTTTGAAATAGCGCTTCTGTATCTGAACATTTGAATGAATGAATCATTTCGCAATAATAATCTGCAATAAAGAATCTGTAAAGTGGAATATTTTGTGACTAAAATCGGTCTGTGTAAAGTTCTTCACTATTTTTTAGAAATTACTTCAATTGGTAAAATCTACTCTCCAATGTTTTACCATTTTGAATATTATCGAGTTTGCTTCCTATAGAATCACCTAAAAAAGCCAACCTTTCATCAGGGTGCGGATGCGTTTTGAACAATAAAGCAACACTATTATCATTTTTGCTAGTTTGCCCTAACAGCTGCAGAACATCCGTTAATCCAAATGGCTCATAGCCAGAACGTGTTGAGTAGCTCACACCTAATCTATCTGCTTCAAACTCAGCATTTTTATCCAAGCTCCTCGCGCTAATCTCAGCACCACTGCCAATCGCTTTGTTGATAAGATTGTTATCTTTGGCCATTTTTTTACTTAAAAAATTAGCGCCAAAATTTATTAATTGTTGTTTTTGAAGTACTTTAAGTTGATGTTTTGCTACAACATGACCAATTTCATGACCTAGTACGCCTGCTAATTGTGCTTCGTTACTCATTTTTCGGTATAAACCTTTGGTAATCATGACGTAGCCTCCTGGCGCTGCAAATGCATTTAAATCATCGCTTTCTATTACGCCAAAATGCCAAGGTAAGTCAGGTCTTTCAGATTGGGATGCAACCCAGCGACCTACGGAGTTAACGTATTTCTGTAAGGCTTCATCTTTAACTAGCGGTGCGGCGCCAAGTAAGTTGCCAGTAATTTCTCTACCTAGCGCAATTTCTTCTTCTTTACTAGGTTTTTTCCAGTTAATAGTCGCTGGAGGAGATTGAGGTGCTTCAGTTGTTTGCGTTGTCATCGTATTTGCTGTGTTAGGGGTGTCAGTCACAGTGGTTGTCACAGGCGTAACCGGAGAAGGTAATGCATTAGCATTTTTATTTTCTGTTGCCGTTGAGGGGTCTGATGATTGGCCTGATTGTTCTTCAATTTTCTTTTTAACTGATTCCTTAATAGCATCTTTTAAATCAAAAGCTGAGCTTGTAATGCTCAAACTGGCGAGTAGGCCAACTAATACTGTTGAAATTAAGAGATTTTTTTTCAAAGAATGTTTATTAGGTTGACTCATTTTGAGTCTCCTTTAGCTGCTTTTAAATTGGAAAATGTTACAGTTTTCAAACCGCCAGCACTTGCAAACTGTTGGCCTTGTTCTGCGCTCTGTGTATAGCTTTCCATGGCTTTAACTTCAGCTTCATTAAACTTTGCCGCTTTAAGATCTTGCGCGCTCAAGCCTCTGATGCCTGTCGTTGAAACTACTTGGCCAGTACCTGCGCGACCACTTGCTACAGCAAGGGCACCTGCTGTTTGGTTGTTAGCACTTGTGCTTCCGCGCTTAACGGAAAGCAACCTCACCCAACCAGTACTTTTTTTATTTTTTACTTTTAGCCATGCGCCTTTTTTGGTCAGTATCTCAAGGTTGTCGCCACGGTTTAAAGTGCCAGTCACTTTTGCATCAGCATATGGTTCAAAGCGCAAACTGTCATTCTTAAGAGCGCTACCACTTTCAGCAGCCAAGCTAATGTTGGCTACTAGCAGGGCTGACAAACCTAATGCGAATATGTTAGTTCGTACTTTAATTAATTCTATTTTCATGAGTTTCCATCTTTCTGTAAAAGATCCAGCTTAATGATTGCTTGCGCAAACAAAACACGCCATTGGCTATCCATCGGTTTTTCTGAATTGAGAATGCCTGTGTGTTGCACATAACGCACAGCAGTGTCCTTTGGCATACCTATGTTTTCTAGTAATGCTTTTAATTGCAAACCTAATTGATTAGCGTCTTGTTCAACTTCTTTTGCAACACTTTCGTCATCATGTGGATATGCCCAGCTCACAATGAACATGTCGCCAAATAAACCCCAAACACCGCTCTGAGCGCCTTTTAAAAACTCAACGGTGGCTGAAACTTTGCAGCGTTGCTCAATTTGATGCTGCAGTTTTTTTAACATACCATCGCTTAGTGAGACTTCAATTTCAATAATAATTGGCATCAATAATATGGAGGCACCTTTTTTGCCAGATTCAATATCATTGGCTAGGAGGCGTTGCATAGCACGGTCATTTGCTAGCGCATAAATTTTGGCCACACTAAAGTACATAATTGCCCAAGTAATGGGGCCAGTAATATCTAAATAAGTATTAGTAAAGTTAAGTACTAGGTACGAAAGCACTAACAGGATGATTTGACTGCTACTAAAAACCGTGGTGACTTTATCTCGGTCAATATTGCGGTAAAACGCGAGGGCAGTGAGCCATATTAATAAAAGACTCATCAATATATAGGGCGTTTTACCTCGCCATACTTGCAAGTAGTCGTTATGTTGTACGTTATCAATGGCTGTGGCTAAAATTTCTACCCCAGGAAATTCTTTTGCCATCGCGGTGGCTTTAATGTCAAATAATGAGGGTGCAGTTGAGCCAATAATGACAATCTTGTTAGTAAATTCATTGGGCGCACGTTCTTTAACTTTACTTGCCATATCTGCATATACGTCACTAAAGCTTACAAAAGAGTATGTAAAAGGTTGTCCACGCCAGTTAATTAGCATATTTTGTGGTGTTGGCAATGTGTTCATTTGCACAAAATTGTTTACCGTCAGAGGAAGTGACGGAAGCAACCAGCCATTTTCATCATGCCAAAGTCTATATTCTCTAGCGATACCGTCTACATCCGCATAAATGTTATGTGTACCTAAACGCTTTGAGTTTACTAATGCTTTAAAATGTGGCAAAACAATAGCGATGGGTTTTTTAACTATTGAAACTGGTTCATCATTTTTAATAGACTGCTTTATACCGGGAATCATATCTGGCGTAATTTTGCTTAGATGATCACTTGCTTCAGATAAACGTAACATCGGGAAAAACGTGTTATTAGTACCTGCAATCACATCATTGAAGTAAGTGTCGCTATCGGGGTTATATACATCGGCATCGCTAAATAAAATATCAAACACGATGGCCTTGGGGTTTTGTGCTTCGATATTCTCTACAAATTCACCAAATACTTGCCGAGGCCATGGCCAACGACCATATTCTTTAGCCATCGCATTTAGTGAAGCCTCATTAATGTCAACGATGACAATGTTAGGATCAGCCTTTGGCACCACAATACGATTTTTTACCATTAAGTCAAAAGACCGATTGCGCATATTTTCACCTATGTGAAATAGGCTAGCATCGAGCAAAATAAGTACTGTAAGTAAGGCGCATAGGTAAAGGTAAAAGTTATTACTTAGCTTACGCGTTACATTGACCAGCCACTGGCTTAAGATTAATTTTAGTTTAATCATTAGTATTTTTGTCTGTGAAAGTCATTGCTAAAATCATAATTCTTTTTTTGACTGAATGGGGATTTGTTATACTGAAAACTTAGGCTAAAAAGTAAATAAGTGTTAGTTAGCAATAATATTTTATTCATTTATTTAGGTCTTAGCAGATCGAATTTTAAAGTTTCTGACATGGAAATCAAATCCATCGCTATCTTGGAAAATAGGTCGGGGAGCAGTTGACAGATTTGGTCAGAAACTAATACTAAAACCTTGGTAAACCGCATCAGGTATAATCACATACTTATGATACAAATTATTATCTTAGTTGTTGCCATCGCCATATTGTTACTGATGATTTGGCAAATTGCACGTGTTAATCAATTTGATAAAAATTCCGATGTGATTCAACAGGCAATTTTGCAACAGTTAGAAGAAAAGCACCGTGCTATGTTGTTGGACTTCAATGATGGCCTAAATAAGTTGGGTGATCGTTTGAGTGCATCTTCAAGTGAAACAAGTGAACGATTACGTTCTAGCGTTGCTACTGAGTTGCAAGCCACGCGTGATGCAATGCAGGCCTTGCAGTTGGCGCAGAATAATAGCTTATCATTTACCCGTGAAACAGTTTTAGAAAAATTGCATACTACCTTAAGTGAGCAAGGTAAATCTCAGCAGGCACTTATTAATGACACGATGTTGAAGGCAACTACCACGCTGACACAGAGTATTGAAAGTTTGACCAAAGCGGTAGATGGACGCCTAGAGCAAATCGGCGGCAAGGTGTCTGAGCGTTTGGATGAAGGTTTCAAAAAGACTAATCAAACATTTATTGACGTGATGGCGCGCCTAGCAACTATAGATGAAGCGCAAAAGAAAATCGATGGCTTAACAACCAATGTCGTGAGTTTGCAGGAGTTATTGGGCGACAAGCGTAGCCGTGGCGCGTTTGGTGAGGTGCAGTTGGAAGCATTAGTACGTAACGTATTGCCAGTGAACTCATTCGCCATGCAACACACTTTTGAAAACGGAACACGCGCTGATTGTGCCTTGTTTTTACCAGATCCAACGGGTACTGTGGCGGTAGATAGCAAGTTTCCATTAGAAAATTATCATCGTATGTTTGATAGTAAATTGAGTGATGCTGAGCAATTATTGGCTGAAAAGCAATTTAAACTTGATGTTAAAAAACATGTGGATGACATTGCTAATAAATACATCATCTCAAACGTGACATCTGATGGCGCAGTGATGTTTATACCTGCCGAAGCTGTATTTGCAGAGTTGCATGCCTATCATAATGATGTGATTGAATACGCCATGAATAAACGCGTTTGGGTGGTTTCGCCGACCACACTCATGGCTGTGTTGAACACAGCCCGTGCGGTGCTGAAAGATGTTGAAACGCGTAAACAAGTACATGTGATTAAAGAAGAGCTAGGCAAGCTTAGCAAAGACTTCGGACGCTTCGACCAGCGCATGAAGAAACTTGCAGATAATATTCGCCAAGCCCATGAAAACGCGCAAGAGGTTCATATCAGCAGTCAGAAAATTTCAAGCAGATTTGCGCAGATTGAACGTGTAGAATTGACCAATAAACCGCTAGATGTGCTGGATATTGTTGATGATGCTGAGCTCGTAAACGACAAAGAAGATTAGGCTTATTAAGCAGGTATTAAGGATACTTTTTTAAATTAAATGAAAATTAAGATATTTTATTTTGCTAGACTCAAAGAAACACTCAAGTTTTCAACTGAAGATTTAGAAATGCCTGATGATGTATTCTCCAGCACACTCACTATATTAAAACTTAAAGCCTACCTAGCTAAACGTAACGACACTTGGCAACAAATGTTGATGGGTAAGTTAAAAGTAAGAGGTGCGATTAACCACGAATTGGTCGATGATAATGCGCCCATTACCGATGGCGATGAGGTGGCCTTTTTCCCACCGGTTACTGGTGGATAGGGTTTAATCTTTAGATATGTCAGTTAGGGTACAAACGCAAGACTTTGATAGTGGCTTAGAAATAAGTCTACTGCGTACTGCGCGTAAAGATACCGGTGCAGTTGTCAGTTTTATTGGGCAAGTGCGTGACTTAAATGATGGCGATACAGTATCGCAACTGACTTTAGAGCATTACCCAGGTATGACAGAGAAGGCGCTTGAGTCAATCGTAGCTGAAGCGAAAGGCCGTTGGGGTATTTATGATGCTATAGTGATTCACCGTGTAGGCACTTTGCAACCGACTGACCAAATAGTTTTGGTGGCAGTCAGCGGTGCGCATCGTGGGGAAGCTTTTAAAGCTTGCGAATTCATTATGGATTACCTCAAGACGGAAGCACCATTTTGGAAAAAAGAAGTGACAAGTTCTGGCGAGCATTGGTTAGATGCAAAGCAGACCGATGAAGATGCACGCAAGCGCTGGGTGCGATAACCAAATAAAGATACATAGAAATTTATTCACTTATTTAATTAGCAAGGCAATATGTCTCAATTTTTAACACCGCAACAATTATCACTTAACATTTCTGCCAAGAAGTTTAGCTTTGCTGACACCTCTGAGCTTATTGCGACTGATAGCAAAAGTGCTCAACACCAAGCATGGGTTGCACAGTCTGAAGCTAAAAAAGCAGCAGAATTTGGCTTAAATATTCAGCAAGCAGGATTTAACTTGCTTGCGCTTGGTGAGCCGGGGACAGGTCGCACTACATTAATGTTGAGTGCCATGCATGAAGCCGCTATCAGGCAGGCCACCCCATGTGACTTGATTGCGCTGTACCAATTTGATAGCAGTACTAAGCCGTTATTCTTAAAGGTACCTGCTGGTGTTGGCACACAATTAAAGCAATGTTTGGATCAGTTCGTTCGTCAGTTAGCGAAAGAACTGGCGAACTTGCTCGAGGCTAAAGTTAGAGATAATTCATCAGCACTAATACTTACTTTTTTAACTTTGCAAATTGAGGCCATTAAAGTAAACAATCCCTATATTGAAACGGATAAAGCGTTGATTCAATATTTTGAATTATTGCAGAAAGACGTTTTAGAATATCTGGAAGCTTGGCAGCCAAGCGCCAGTGGTGATTCAGACAATAATCTGGATGCATTGCTGAGTGAGAGTTTCTTCGGACGTTATCGCGTTAATGTGCTCGTGGAGCATGACACAAATCAGCATGCGCCAGTCATCTATGATAATGACCCCAGTTTGCAATCACTATTTGGCGGTGTCGAAAGTGCTGGGGATTCTAGTACAACGCCAGACTTTATGCGATTACGCGCAGGTAATTTATTGCGTGCTGATGGTGGTGCATTATTGCTGAATTTACGTGACATTTTGGCTGATGAGGCGAGCGGATCGCAGTTACTAGAGAAACTACACCGCTTTTTACGCAATGGTACTTTGCAAATTGAGGATCTAAGTAGTAGTAGCAGCCAAGGTGGAAGTTTCGTCAGCGCGCAGGCTGCAATCTCTGTCTCAGTCAAGTTGGTCGTGGTCGCAACGCGTGAGGATTATTACTTACTCATTGATGAGAAGTATGATTTTTTTAGTTATTTTCCTATCAAAATAGAATTTGCAGAAAAAGTAAAAGCTAGTACCGAAAATTATGCGGCTTATGCAGCTTTTATTGCACAAAAATGCCAGCAATTTAATTGCAGCCATTTTACTGCCGACGCGGTTGTTGGTTTACTGCAAGCTATGCATAGGTTAGAAGAAGACCAAACGCGCATTAGCACAAAGTTTGCAGTTTTAGAAAAATTGATGTTAGAAAGTGCGGTCGCCGCAGGTTTGCGTGGCGTAAAGCTGGTTGATATTGAAGATGTAAAATCTGCAATTAACCGAAAATATGCACGCCACAGCTATATTGAAGCGCATTTACGTGATTCGATAGTTGATAACGAACTGATGATTACCGTACATGGCGAGGCGGTTGGGCAGATAAACGGCCTCACGCATATTGACCTTGCCGATGCGAGCTTTGGTTCACCGGTGCGAATTTCCGCAAACTGTTATGCGGGTCGTCTGGATGTGCTTACCATAGATCGTGAAGTGGCAATGAGTGGCCCTACGCATGACAAGGGTGTGATGATATTGCAAAGCTGGCTACATAGTAATTTTGCACAATTCAACCCGTTAAACCTCACTGCTTCATTAGTGTTTGAACAAGAATACAATGGTGTAGATGGCGACTCGGCTTCATGTGCAGAATTGTTCGCTTTGCTATCGGCTCTTTCTCAATTACCCATTAAGCAAGGTATTGCAGTAACAGGCGCTCTGAATCAACATGGTGAAGTGTTACCTGTTGGTGGCTTAAACGAGAAAATTGAAGGTTACTTTAGAGTATGTAAAGACATTGGCTTGGATGGCAAGCAGGGGGTATTGATACCGCAACGTAATATGCGACATCTGATGTTGAGCAGCGAGGTTGTTGACGCTGTTGGCAATGGTCAATTTCATATAGCCACTATGAATAATGTGGCTGAAGGCATACTGCATATCACAGGACATACCTTGCAAGAGTTAAATATGTTGGCTGAAGCAAGATTAATGGCATTTAAACAAACATTAGAAGCTAATTTACCTAAAATTTTCACTAAATAAAAGTGCGTGATAATTACACATGCAAAAATCAGTTGAAGATGATGACGCTAAATGCAGACTTGATAAATGGCTGTGGGCTGCTCGGTTTTTTAAAACGCGTAGTTTAGCTACCGTAGCTATTGAAACTGGCAAGGTACATGTGGATAGTGTTCGAGTAAAACCCGCCAAAGAAGTACAAACTGGGCAAATTATTCATATTCGTAACCGTGATTTTGAAATTGAAGTAAGTGTGCAAGCGCTATCAAATATACGTAAAGGCGCGCCAGAGGCCGCATTACTATTCACAGAAACGCAAGCCAGTATTGCCAAACGTGAAAATGCCAAACTGACAGATGAAAATGAATTCGCCCAACGTGATCGTGGCGTAGGGCGGCCAACTAAACGGCAGATGAGAGATATTAAAAAGTTTACAGGCAGCGCATATTAAGGCCCATTTATTAAAACAACTTTGTAATTATTTTCACTTGTTATAAACTTCGACATTATATCGTTCAACGATTGAACGGATTGAAAAATGCTTACAGACGAATATCGCTATAAAATACTTAAATTGGTGGAAGCAAAGCCGGAAATCAGTCAGCGTGAGTTAGCTGCAGAGCTCGGCATTAGCCTTGGTAAAGCAAATTTTTGTCTTAAAGCACTTATAGCAGTTGGGTTGTTAAAAGCGACTAATTTCCGTAACAGTAAAAACAAGTTGGCTTATATGTATTTACTAACACCAACCGGTGTAGAAGAAAAAGCGAAAATCACATTAAGATTTTTAAAAAATAAAATGCAGGAATATGAGTCTTTAAGATTAGAAATTAATCTATTAAATCAAGAAATTAAAACTGAGGATATTAGTTAGTAAATCGCTATTAATATTTTATATATCAATCGATAAATATTTGTTTTTTTGAGTGGTAATTTGTTAGCTTAAATTTTGTAGGGTAAAAATAATATGAATAAAACTGATAAAAAAATTGCCATCATCGGTTTGGGTTACGTTGGGTTGCCATTAGCGGTGGAGTTTGGCAAAACGCGATCAGTAATTGGGTTTGATATAAACAAAAAGCGCATTACAGAATTAGAAGGTGGGCAAGATCACACTTTAGAAGTGACCTCTGAAGAGTTAAAGCATGCGGCTTTTTTAGAATATACAGCAGATGCCGATGAACTTAAATCGGCCAGTATTTTTATAGTTACAGTTCCCACCCCAATTGATAAAGCAAATCGCCCTGACTTAACTCCTTTAATAAAGGCTAGTGAAACGGTAGGTAAAGTACTTAAAAAAGGCGATATCATCATTTACGAGTCTACAGTTTACCCTGGGTGTACTGAGGAAGTTTGCGTGCCTACGTTAGAAAAAAACTCAGGTTTAAAATTCAATGTGGATTTTTACTGTGGATATAGTCCTGAGCGAATAAATCCAGGTGACAAAGTGAATACCCTTACGAAAATAAAAAAAATAACGAGTGGGTCTACGCCAGAAGTCGCTGATGAAGTAGATGCGTTATATGCCTCAATCATTACCGCAGGCACTCATAAGGCTTCTAATATCAAGGTTGCAGAAGCTGCAAAGGTCATTGAAAACACCCAGCGTGACTTAAATATTGCATTAGTAAATGAATTGTCAGTTTTATTTGAGCGTTTGAATATTGACACTATAGAGGTGTTGGAAGCGGCTGGAACAAAATGGAATTTCCTGCCGTTTAGACCTGGCATGGTGGGCGGTCATTGTATTGGTGTTGATCCATACTATCTGACGCACAAAGCTGAGGAGGTTGGCTACCACCCGCAAATAATTGCTTCAGGTCGGCGCATGAACGACAATATGGCGAGATACGCAGCCAGAAATGTAATTAAGTTGATGTTAAAAAATGGAATAGATGTTTCTAAAAGCAAAGTTGGCGTGATGGGCATTACTTTTAAGGAAGATTGTCCAGATATTCGCAACAGTAAAGTTGTTGATCTGATTAAAGAGTTTCAGGCTTGGGGTGTAAATGTAGTGGTTGCTGATCCCTACGCAGAAGCTGATGAAGTGTTTCATGAGTATGGCGTGAAACTTAATACGATGAATGACTTATCTTCAGTAGATGCTTTGGTGGTTGCCGTAGGCCACAAAGTTTATCGTAATATGCAATTGACGCAACTGCAGAAAATGTTGAAATCCGAAAAACCAGTACTTGCTGATTTAAAGGCTCTTTATAACAGACATGATGCTACCGCATTAGGTTTAACTGTATTTAGATTCTAAAGCTTCAGTTGTAATAATATACAAATAAAAGAGACTTTGATATGCATCACTTCCCTCCACCAATCTTGAACAGAAAAATTCGTTTCGCACTTGTAGGCTGTGGACGTATTGCTCAAAATCACTTCGCAGCCATTAGGCAACATGGCGATCATGCTGAACTGGTGGGTATTTGTGACATCAACCCAACCGCATTGGCAGAAGCTGTTAAAACCACTGGAGCAAAAGCGTTTATCTCTCTTAAAGAGATGTTGGCTAATTGTGATGCAGATATTTTTATTTTAACTACCCCATCTGGTTTGCATCCAGATCAAGCAATTGAGATTTCAAAAGCAGGACGAAATGTCATTACCGAGAAGCCGATGGCAACACGCTTGACAGATGGTAAGCGCATGGTAAAAGCATGTGATGAAGCTGGGGTGCGCTTGTTCGTGGTGAAGCAAAATCGCCGTAATGCAACTTTGCAGTTACTTAAAAAAGCAATCGAGCAAAAACGCTTCGGTAAAATTTACATGGTAAATCTCAACGTGTTTTGGACACGACCACAATCATATTATGATCAAGGGGCATGGCGCGGCACGTGGGAATATGACGGTGGCGCTTTTATGAATCAAGCGAGCCACTATGTCGACTTGATTGAATGGTTGATTGGCCCGCTGGAAAGCTTACAAGCCTATACCGCAACCTTAGAACGCGATATTGAGGCTGAAGATACGGGTGTCATTAGCTTGCGCTGGCGTAGTGGTGCTTTGGGCTCAATGAATGTAACTATGCTGACTTACCCTAAGAACTTAGAGGGCAGCATTACAATCTTGGGAGAAAAGGGTACGGTTCGTATTGGTGGCATGGCTGTTAATGAGGTGCAGCATTGGGAATTTTCTGATTCTGACCCTGAAGACGCAAAAGTTAAAGAGGCGAGCTATGAAACAACCTCAGTCTATGGATTTGGTCACCCCCTCTATTACGACAACGTGATTAAAGTGATGCGCGGAGAGGCTGAGCCAGAAACCGATGGTCGTGAAGGATTAAAATCGTTAGAAGTCATTATTGCAACCTATCTTTCTGCACGTGATGGTAAGCGTGTTGGTTTGCCTCTGGATTATTAAAGATGACGGTGACAGTACATTCAAGCGCCATTGTTGATGATGGTGTGCAAATAGGCGAAGGGAGCCGTGTTTGGCACTTTGCCCATATTTGCGGTGGCGCTAAAATCGGCAATGATTGTTCGTTAGGACAAAATGTTTTTGTTGGTAACAGGGTTGCTATTGGTAACAATGTAAAGATACAAAATAATGTTTCAGTCTACGACAATGTTACTTTAGAAGATGATGTATTTTGTGGCCCTAGCATGGTATTTACTAATGTTTACAATCCACGTTCAGCAGTACCAAGAAAAAATGAATATCGTGACACATTGGTAAAACAAGGCGCTACACTTGGTGCAAACTGCACGATTGTGTGTGGTGTAACCGTTGGTGAATATGCCTTTGTTGGCGCTGGCTCAGTAGTCAATCGAAATATTCCAGCATATGCTTTGATAGTTGGGGTCCCAGCTAAGCAAATTGGATGGGTAAGTCGTCATGGTGTTAGATTGCAACTACCGTTATCAGGTGATGCTGAAGAAACAACCTGTTCTGAGACTGGTGAACGATACAAATTAACTGCAGGTAACTGCGTTTTTATTGGGTAAGTATGAGCGAAACAATTCCATTCATTGACCTTAAAAGTCAGTACAAAGCACTTGAAGATAATATAAAGTCTCGTATAAATACAGTATTAGAGCACGGCCAATATATCATGGGGCCAGAAGTCGCAGAGCTTGAAACCAAGCTTGCTGAATATGTAGGTGTAAAGCACTGCATTAGCGCAAGCAGTGGCACAGATACACTTATGATAGCCATGATGGCACTAGGTATAGGTGCAGGGGACGAAGTGATCACCACGCCATTCACATTTATTGCAACGGGTGAGATGATTGCTCTTCTAGGTGCAATACCTGTGTTTGTTGATATAGATCCACGTACTTATAATATTGACCCCGCAAAAATTGAAGCTGCAATCACGCCTAAAACTAGGGCAATTATGCCAGTTAGTTTGTATGGCCAATGTGCAGATTTTGATGCAATTAACGCAATTTCTGATAAATATGGCTTGCCTGTGATAGAAGATGCCGCACAATCTTTTGGCGCGACCTATAAAGGCAAAAAAAGCTGTAATTTATCTACAATAGGTTCAACTAGCTTTTTCCCAAGTAAGCCGTTGGGAGCTTATGGTGATGGCGGTGCCTTATTCACTAACGATGACGCGCTTGCAAAATTGATGCGTGAGATTCGGGCGCACGGACAAGAAAGACGCTATTACCACTCAAGAATTGGCCTGAACGGTCGCTTAGATACAATCCAAGCAGCAATTCTTTTGGCAAAACTGGAACGATTTAGTTGGGAGGTAGAACAACGTAGTAAATTAGGCAGCTGTTATACAGAGCTTATAGAACAGCATAATCTTAAAAATACGACTTCAACAATCATCACCCCATATATTGAACCTCAGAACACTAGTGTTTATGCTCAGTACACAATACGAGTAAAAAACCGTGAGTATATACAACAAAAACTTAAAGAAGCCAGTATACCAACAGCGGTGCACTACCCAGTGCCACTGCATTTGCAACCTGCATTTGCAAGTTTAGGAATAGGTGAAGGCAGCTTTCCAATTTCAGAAAGTATAGCCAATGAAGTAATGAGTTTGCCTATGGGTCCTGATTTAGACGCAGAACAACAAAACAAAATTGTGGCTTGTTTGCTTCAAGCAGTGAATAGCATTTAATATTGAAAAAACTACTTAAAACCAAGCTAATAGGCAACACAGCAATATATGCTGTAGCCAACGTGTTGAATGGCGTTATACCTTTCTTACTTTTGCCTATTTTAACTAGGGTTTTTACGCCTGAAGAATATGGGCTAGTAACCTTAATAAGCGCAGTGATTGCAATTATGGGGGCATTTACTGGATTAAGTGTTCATGGCGCAGTTAGCGTTAAGTATTTTGATAAAGAGATTGATCATCCAAAGTTTGTAGGTGCAAGCCTGATGGTTTTGGCAGGAAGTACATGCCTTGTTTTAGTATTTCTATTGTTTGCGGGAGATAAACTTTCTGAGTGGATACATTTACCTAAGCAATGGCTAATTATTGCTGCTGTAGCGTCAGCAGCTCAATTTGTAATTAATATCAGGCTAACGATGTGGCAGGTACAAGAGCAAGCAATACGCTACGGCTTTTTTCAGGTGACACAAACATTTTTTAATCTCAGCTTATCTTTAGCATTGGTATTTTGGATGATGATGGGCTGGGAGGGTCGAGCTTGGGGAATCGTGGTTGCAGTGTTTATGTTTGCGGGCTTTGCGATTATTACGTTACACAAAGAAAGACTTGTTTATTGGCGAGGGAATAAACAATATGCTAATGTCGCTATGCGCTTTGGTGTACCACTCATTCCTCATGTTATTGGTGGATTGGTTATAGTCACTGCAGATAGATTTATAATCGCAAAAATATTGGGGGCTGATTCAGTTGGTATATTTGCAGTAGCTGTTCAAATATCGATGGTAATGAATTTTTTGGTGGATGCAATGTTGAAGTCATATTCTCCTTACCTTTTCAGGAAATTGTCCTTAGTGACAGATAAAGATAAAGAATATTTAGTTAAATCAACCTATGTTATCTATGTGAGTTTTTTCATATTCAGTACATTTTATATTTACGTTGTTAATATATTGTTACCTCTTTTAGTTGGCGAGCGGTTTAGCTCTTCTGCAACCTACATTCCATGGCTTGTGTATTCAGCCATGTTTTCTGGGATGTATTATTTAGTAGGACTTTATATAGTTTATGTTGGAAAAACCCATGTACTGTCGATAGTCACAGTTTGTGTAGGTTTGTTTCATTGCTTGCTGCTTTATTACATGGTAAGTATCGTTGGGTTACTTGGCGCTGCAAAAGCAACGGTTGTATCTTCAGCACTAATGTTCATATTAACATGGATGTTTTCAGCTCGAGTTTATCCAATGAATTGGATGCGTGTTTTTAAAAGAAACGATTATGCATAGGATACTATTGGTTGGAGATTCTCTTTCAATGGTGAGGCCTGATTTTGGGATTTGTTATCAGGATACCTATGCTTATCAACTACAGACAAAAATTAAGGACTCTATACTTATTAATGCATCAGTAAGGGCCAATAGCTCTCAAAATGTATTAACAGCTAATTATTGCTATGAAACGCTCGATGCAGTGAATCCTGAACTGGTAATTTATTTTCTAGGTATAGTAGATTGTATGCCTCGACTTTTCTCTCGCAGAGAGCGATTATTTCTGAGATTACTAATGGCAACAAAGTTTTTAAATGGTTTAGGGAAGTTAATAATTGCTTATAGATCGAAAAGAAGATATGCGTTTACGAAGAAAAGGCTTATTCAGTTTGTACCTATAAATAGTTGGAATGAGAATCTGGAGAGATTTCTATTACAATCTAGCTGCAAAGTAATCTTCGTCAATATTCCATATCCAGGAGAGAGATTGTTATCAAGAAATTATCATATCGAAGAGATAGTGAATAATTACAACTCTTGCCTATCTGACCAAGCAAAAAGACATGGTGCAATGGTGGTGGATTTTCATAGCATCACGAAAAAATCTCCTCATTTGTTACTTGAGGATGGTTACCATATAACGGTTGAAGCCCATAAAATGCTAACTGAAATATTACTAGAGTCAATTACTAATTTTATGCGAGCTAATTAGCTTTAGTTTTTTTATATGTATATCTATCAAATTAAGTTCAATTTAAGAGTAAATTTATGATTCCTTACGGACGACAAAGTATAGATGAAGCCGATATTGCTTCTATAATTGAAGTGCTTCATTCTGAATGGCTAACACAAGGCCCAGGTATTGCTTTGTTTGAAGAGGCTATGGCTTCTTATTGCCATTCTAAACATGCGGTAGCATTATCTAATGCTACCGCTGCCCTACATGTTGCTTGTATTGCTTTAGGTGTGGGTAAAGGAGATTTGGTTTGGACAAGTCCCAATACTTTTGTTGCAAGTGCAAACTGTGCAAGATACTGTGGTGCTGATGTTGATTTTGTTGATATAGACCCTGTTAGCTTAAATATGAGTGTTAAAGCACTGGCATTTAAGTTAGAAAAAGCTAAACAGCAAGGCAGGCTTCCTAAAGTTGTAATTCCAGTTCATTTTTCAGGGCTATCTTGTGAGATGGAGGCGATTTTTGCACTTTCCAAACAATATGGGTTTAAAATAATTGAGGATGCATCTCACGCTGTGGGAGCTGAATACAATGGTTATCCAGTAGGTTCTTGCAAATATAGTGATATCACCGTGTTTAGTTTTCACCCAGTAAAAATTATTACCACGGGTGAAGGTGGCATGGTACTCACAAATCAACAGCTACTAGCAGATCAAATGATCCGATTGCGCAGTCATGGTATTGCTCAAAAGCCAGAACATATGGTACGCCCACCACAGGGGGCATGGGAATATCAGCAAGTTGAACTTGGTCATAATTACCGTATGACTAACTTGCAGGCAGCTTTGGGGTTAAGTCAGCTTAAAAAACTGCCTGAATTTATTGCTAAAAGAAGAGCCCTAGCGAAACGCTATCATGAGCTGTTAGCAGATATTCCAGTTAAAAGGCCAGTACTTTCAGATGAGTCTTCATGGCATTTGTACACTGTCAGGTTTCCTGCTGAGAAACGTAAAGCCATTTTTGATGCATTTAGAAAGGCCGATATTTGGGTGCAAGTACACTATATTCCAGTGCATACACAGCCTTACTATGCAAATTTAGGATTTCAATGGGGGGATTTTCCCGAGGCTGAAAGTTATTACAATGAAGCAATTAGCTTACCGTTGTTTTTTGATTTAACTATCGACAATCAGGATTATATTATTGATTACCTGAAGCCATTGCTAACCTAATTATGCAAATGAAAAATAGACTGAAAGTACATACAAGAGAAGTTTTATGAGAAAACCTGATGCCCCTGTTTTAATTTTTGAATGTGCTAATTCACATGGAGGCGACTACTCTCTATTAGAGAAGATGGTTAAAGACTATGGTGAAGTTGATTATGAGCATAAGCATATTAAATTTCAGCCATTCCATCCCGATAAAATTGCAATGTCGGATTATGAATGGTACAACGTCTACAAGGAATTGTTCTTTTCCTCTGACCAGTGGTCTGAAATTATCAGAGTAGCGGCATCATTGTTCAGGGGGGTCTGGATAGACATATTTGATGTTTACAGTGTTGATATATTAAAAAGCAACCTAAATTCTATTCTAGGACTTAAATTACAGGCTTCTGTGTTGGATAACCAAGAGGTTTTAGATGCTCTAAGGGCTTTGAACTTTACAAACAAGTCAATAATGCTAAATGTTTCTGGATATGGATTATCTGAGATTGAGTTTTTTGTTGATAATTTTCAGAGCATTGCCCCTAATGCAGAAATTATTTTGCAAATTGGTTTTCAAGGTTATCCTACGAAGCTCGAAGATACAGGTTTACAAAAAATAAATATTATTCACTCGGCTTTTCCGCAATACAGAATATGCATAGCTGACCATGTTGAAGCCGAGGATGACATGGCAACTTTATTGCCACTTTTAGCCGTGGCTCAAGGCTGTGAATTTGTAGAAAAGCATATAGCCTACGACAGGTCTACTGCAAAATATGATAAGTTTTCAGCCTTACATTTATCTGAAATGCAATTGTTAGCTAACAGACTAACTAATTGCCCCAATGTTTTAAATGGACCTTTTATTTCATCGTCTGAAAATCAATATTTGGCTAAAACCGTACAAATTCCAGTTTTAAATAAAGTTATTAATTCGGGTTCACTTTTGTCAGTTTCTGATTTTATATTCCGAAGAACAAGTAAGAAAGGAATCAGTTATAACCAGATATTGGATATACAAGAAAGAAAATCTTTAGTCGCTAGAGATATCGGTATAGGAGATACTATCCAATCAAGTGACTATAGAGGTGCAAAAGTAGGAGCTATCGTTGCTTGTAGAATGAAGTCTTCGCGTTTAAAGAGCAAGGCTACTTTGCCAATACTAGGCAAAACTTCTGTTGAGAGATGTCTGGAAAATACTTTAAAAATAGAAGGCATGGATGTTGTGGTTCTTGCAACTTCGACATTGGATGAAGATAGTGTTCTTAAGCAATACGATTTAAACGGAAAGGTTAAGTTTTGGCAAGGTGACCCTGACGATGTTATTAGTCGTTACTTGGGGGCATGTGATACTTTTGACATCGATGTTATTGTAAGAATAACAGCAGACTGCCCATTAGTCTCCTCAGAAATTGCAAAAGTTCTTTTAGATCATCATTTTAAAACTGGTGCTGATTATACTGCCGCAAGAAACTGCGCTGTCGGAACTGCATGTGAAATTTATAATGCCGAGGCGTTGCGAAGGGTGATAAATTACTTAGGTCATGCAGATCATTCGGAGTATATGACTTGGTATCTGCAAAATAATAAGCATATCTTCAAGGTGGAGTTGGTTGATTTACCAGATGAGATGGTTCGAAATTATAGATTAACTCTAGACCATCCGGAAGATCTAGATCTCTTTTGTAAAGTTTATGAAAAATTATCCAGTTTGAATTTAGAACCTACATTAGCAAATGTTTTTAGAGTGTTAGATGAAGATGCAAGCATTGCAAACCTCAACTCACATTTAAGTTTGAAATATAAAACTGATAAAAATCTTATCGAACATCTAAATAAAGTAACTAAAATTAATATACATTAAATGCGAAACTATTAGCTATTTTTTGGACAATAAATTTAAATTTGGGTAAACAATATGAATAAAGATAAAAAAAACTTTTCTACAGACCAGGAAAAATTTTGGGCTGGCGAGTTTGGATCAGATTATATAGCTCGTAATAAAGGTGATCTATTATTAGCTGCTAATCTAAACTTTTTTGTAAAAGCGCTTAAGCAAGCTGGAAAAATTCAATCCTGTCATGAATTTGGCGCGAATATTGGCATGAATTTAAGAGCACTAAAGCTGCTATATCCTGATGCCAATTTGAGTGCTGTGGAAATTAATCCAGAAGCGTCCAAAATATTGGCTGAATTTGTTGGTAAGCAAAATGTATATGAAGGTTCTATTTTTGATTACCCTATATCCAAGCAGTTTGATCTCTCTTTGATTAAAGGGGTGTTGATACATATTAATCCTGATATGTTAGATACCGTTTATCAAAAAATATACAAAGCATCAAAAAAATATATTTTAGTTTGTGAGTACTACAACCCATCACCAGTTGCAATTAACTATCGTGGTCATTCAGATAGGTTGTTCAAGCGTGACTTTGCTGGTGAATTAATGGATAAATATTCTGATTTGGTTTTGATTGATTATGGATTTGCATATAGACGAGATCCTGCATTTCCTCAAGATGACATCACATGGTTTTTAATGGAAAAAAAGGGTTGATATGCTGAAATACTGTGTTCGTTGCGTTATGCCACATACCAAACCAGACCTCCATATTGATGAGGTCGGCGTATGTAATGCTTGCCGTTCAATGGAAAAAAGAAAAGAGGTTGATTGGGACCAACGTAAAAAAGAGTTGCTTGAGATACTTGCAAAACACCGCAAACAAGGAAGTAATTGGGATTGCATTGTGCCAGTAAGCGGAGGTAAAGACAGCACGTATCAGGTTATTCGGATGTTGCAGTTAGGGCTAAACCCTTTGTGCGTTACTTCAAGCACATGCGATCTTTCAGAAATTGGCCGCAAAAATATTGAAAACATCAAAAAGTTGGGCGTTGATTATATGGAGTTCTCGCCTAACCCTGTAGTTAGGGTAAAACTTAATAAAATTGGTTTGGTTGAGGTAGGAGATATTTCCTGGCCAGAGCATGTGGGAATTTTCACTATCCCAGTAAGGGCCGCGGTTCAATTCAACGTCCCACTTATTGTTTGGGGTGAGAATTCTCAGAATGAGTATGGTGGTCCTGCATCTGCTGCAGAAAACAATACTTTAACCAGACGCTGGCTTGAAGAGTTTGGTGGATTACTTGGAATGCGTGTGTCTGATTTATCTGAAACTTATGGTATAGAACCAAGGCACTTACTGCCTTACCAATACCCAAGTGATGAAGAACTTCAAAGAGTAGGTGTTACTGGACTTTTTCTTGGACATTATTTGCCTTGGGATGGTCTATCTAACGCTTTAATTGCGCAAGCAAATGGCTTTGTTACTTTTGATCAGCCTGTAGAAGGTAGTATGGTCAATTACGAAAATCTTGATAACCATCAAACTGGTATTCATGATTATTTCAAGTTTCTAAAATTTGGATTTTCACGTGCAACAGATATTGCTTGTTTGCATGTTCGCCGCGATCGTATTACCCGTCAGGATGCATTGGAAATTGTTAGAGCTCGTGATGGTAAGTTTCCCTGGACATATCTAGGTAAACCATTGAAGGATATTCTAGATCCATTGGATATGACAGTAGAAGAGTTTGTTAAGATTTGCGACAAATTCACTAATAAGAAGATTTTCAAGAAAGATGCATCAGGTGCATTGCTGAAAGACAAGCACGGCAATCTGGAAAAGTTAAACAACGATAACGCATGAAAGTAGCAATTATCAATTACGGCATGGGTAATTTAAACTCAGTGCGTAGATCTTTTGAAGAGATCGGCGCAGATGCTGTCATTGCTAATCATCCATCTGCTTTGTATGAAGTTGATAGAATTGTTTTGCCAGGCGTTGGCGCATTTGCCGAAGGTATGGCACATTTGAATCAAGGCGGGTGGGTATCAGCCTTGCATGATGTGGTTAATATTCAGCATAAACCGCTACTTGGCATTTGTTTGGGTATGCAGATGCTTGCCAGCAAAGGGTATGAAGGTACAGAGACCGAAGGTTTGGGTTTTATCACAGGGGAAGTAAAGAGAATCGATTTATTGGGTTGTAACGAGCGTATTCCACACATGGGGTGGAACGAGGTGCGATACAAAGCAAAAAGTGTAATGTTTGACAGTATTCCTGATGCTTCAGATTTTTATTTTGTTCATAGTTATGCTTTTGAACCCACTAACTCAGATAATTTAATTGCATCAGTGGATTATGGATGCGAGTTAACCGCAGTTATCAGTAGAAATCACGTGTTTGGGTGTCAATTTCACCCAGAAAAAAGCTCTAAAGCTGGGCGTCAGATGTTGAAAAATTTTATGAGCTTTTCTGCATGTTAAAGGTAAGAGTGATACCAACACTTTTGTGGAAAGATTTTGGCCTAGTTAAGGGGGTCGCATTTGATAGCTGGCGCCGTGTAGGTGCAGTTTTACCTGCGGTCAAAGTTTATAACTCTAGAGATGTAGATGAGTTGATCGTGGTTGATATTACTGCTTCTAATGAAAAGATTCGGCCAGACCATGAGTCAGTGGCAGATTTTTCAGAAGAATGCTTTGTTCCACTAACAGTCGGCGGTGGAATAACTAGCCTTGAAGATGTGTTACATTTGTTGCACTCTGGCGCAGATAAAGTTTCAATCAATACTGTGGCTTTTTCCAACCCAAACATCATTGATAGTGTTGCCTCTAGGTTCGGCGCTCAATGTATTGTTGCAAGTATTGATGTTAGGCGCTTTGATGATGGTAGCTACCGTTGTTTTAGCCACTCAGGATCGCAAGATACTGGGAAAGACCCTGTTGGATGGGTAAAAGAGCTTGTTAGTCGTGGGGCGGGTGAAATTTTACTTACGTCAATTAACAGCGATGGCACGATGCAAGGTTATGATTTGGAGCTCACTGAACGTGTTACCAAGTCGGTAAATGTGCCAGTAATCGCTTCTGGTGGGGCTGGCAATTATCAGCACATGATTGATGTTGTTTTGCAGGCAGGCGCATCTGCGGTTGCAGCTGCAAGTATATTTCACTTTACCGAGCAAACACCTGCTGGTGCAAAACAAGCAATGAAGTTAGCTGGCATCCCTATCAGGAAAAATTTTCTTAGCTTGAATAATAAATGAAGATAGCTTTTCGAGTAGATGCTTCAATGCAGATTGGCACCGGTCATGTGATGCGCTGCTTAACATTAGCCGATGCACTGCTAGGCGATGATACATCGATACATTTTATTTGTAGGTATTTGCCCACTAGTTTAGAAAAAATGATGCGGGACAAAGGTTATGATGTTGCTATTCTGCCGGCTAGTGAAAAATCTAATGGGGAATTTCCTCTTGCCCATTCTGACTGGTTAAGTGTTCCTCAAGAAGTTGATTCAAGGGCAACATTAGCGTTAATCAAAAATCAAGGATACGACTGGTTGATTGTAGATCATTATGCCTTGGATATTCGTTGGGAGAAAACATTAAGGTCAGCGGTAAAGAAAGTCATGGTAATTGATGACCTAGCTGATAGAGAGCACGATTGTGATGTTTTGCTTGACCAGAACTTATATGCTGACCAAGAAATACGATACACACACAAAGTCCCTACTCACTGTAGAACACTGATTGGCCCACGTTATGCATTGCTGAGAAAAGAGTTTGCTGAATATCGAAAGAGGATTAAGCCAAGAGAAAAAAAGGTAACACACATTTTAGTGTTTTTTGGCGGAGTGGACGCTGATGACTTTACAACCAAAGCTATTTTGGCTTTGTCACAAATAACGGAGCATAAGTTTCAGGTCGATGTTGTAATTGGTGATCAACATCCAAATAAAGATGAAATTGAGATGTTATGCCAACGTTTAAGTTACTTCTGTCATGTGCAGACAAATAAAATGGCAGCATTGATGGCTAATGCGGATTTATCAATAGGTGCCGGTGGCGGAGCAGTTTGGGAAAGGGCGTGTTTAATGTTGCCAACACTATCAATTCCTATCGCTCAACATCAAGTTAGGCAACTTGTCGATGTTGCATTAACAGGTGTTATCTATACCTTTGATGCGGAAAATTACACCTCAGAAAAGATAAGAATGCATGCTGAATTGTTAATGGATAATAGCTCGCTCAGGAGTTTATTATCGATAAGATCTTCTGAGACGGTCGACGGTAATGGCGCTTTTAGAGTCGCAAAGGCTTTACGGTCTGAGATAGAAATCAACTTGCGACAGGCAAATAAATTAGATGAAAAATCTTTATTTGAATGGAGAAACCATCCAAAAATCAGAGAATCTTCATTTAATAAAAATGAAATTACTTGGGAACAACATCATGATTGGTTTAGTGCTTCGATATTAAACGGTAATAGATTGTTGCTTATAGGTGAATATAAAAATAAATCTGTGGGAGTGGTTAGGTTTGACCTGCAAAATGATAGTGCTGAAATCTCAATTTATCTTGTTCAAGAAAATGAGAGCAATGGATTAGGACTACCTTTGATTAAAAGTGCTGAAAAATGGATTTGTAAACATCGAGGTGAAATTAAGAAGTTGAATGCAAATGTGTTAGAAAGCAATAAGTTATCTCAGGAATTTTTTATAAAAGCTGGATATACTCCAGAAACTAGAATGTATTATAAAGAGCTATAGTTATGGAAAAAAATATAAAAATTGGAACGCGTATAATAGGGGCAGGTCACGCTCCATTTATTATTGCAGAGATGTCCGGCAACCATAACCAGTCGTTAGAGCGTGCTTTAGAAATCGTTGAAGCCGCTGCCAAATCAGGCGCACATGCACTTAAAATTCAGACCTATACGCCAGATACGATGACGCTAGACCTAAATGAGCGCGAGTTTCATATTAGTGATCCCAAAAGCTTGTGGTCTGGGACGTCTTTATACAAACTTTACGGAGAAGCATATACCCCATGGGAGTGGCATAAGCCTATTTTTGATCGAGCACGAGAATTAGGTGTGATTGCTTTCAGCACACCGTTTGATCATACGGCCGTAGATTTTCTTGAGAGTCTGAATGTACCTTGTTATAAAATCGCATCTTTTGAAAATACTGACTTGCCCTTAATTCACCGTGTAGCGGCAACGGGTAAACCACTGATTATTTCAACGGGCATGGCATCTATTGCCGAACTTGATGACACAGTTCGTGTTGCACGGGAAGCAGGTTGTAAAGATTTAATTCTGCTCAAATGCACCAGTACTTATCCAGCAACGGCTGAAAATACTAACATTCTGACTATCCCACATATGCGTGATCTTTTTAGATGTGAAGTAGGTTTGTCTGACCACACGATGGGAGTCGGTGTGTCGGTAGCTAGTGTTGCGCTTGGAGCCACTGTCATTGAAAAGCACTTTACACTCAACCGTGCAGATGGTGGGGTTGACAGTACATTTTCAATGGAACCTGCTGAAATGGCACAATTGGTAATGGAAACAGAACGCGCTTGGCAGGCACTTGGAAGCGTGCGATATGGTGCGACAGATGCTGAAAAAAAATCCATTCAATTTCGCCGTTCGCTTTATATTGTGCAAGACATGGAGGCTGGTGGTACGTTAACGCAGGATAATTTGAAAGCGATTCGTCCTGGTTTAGGGTTGCCAACAAAATATCTGGATAAGTTCTTAGGCAAAAAAATAAATCAAGACTGTAAACGTGGTACACCGTTGAGTTGGGACCTCATTTAGGCTGCCATGATGAATTTGGAAAGGATTTTAGTTCTTGAGGATGACTCGACATTTCTAGATTTTAAGTGTCCTGAAACGGGCTATCTTCTTTGGCCTTTAATAAGGCAAGAGTTTATTCAATTCATTATTTCTGATCTGGTGTACAAAAGCGCTCCATTAATTTCTTTAAACCGAAATATAAATTACCCTAAAGCGCTATCCAGTCTCTTAAAAGCAAAGTGTCACAATTTTTGGGTTGGCGGCGACGCAAAAAGCGATGTGCTATTGATGGCAAGTGGCGCTGGTTTATTTCATAGAGATGGACAGTGGTTTAATCGATTAAGTGATTATTTTGCGTTGGCTAATTCACAAGAAACCTTAGTGTTAGAAGATTTCTTTAATTGGAACTGGCCGCAGCCAAGAGAAAATAAAAAAGTTATTTATAATGCGCCAATGCAGACTTATTTCGCATTGATGGGGAAGCTTTCAATTAAACAGTCTCATGTGAGAAAAGGTAAGGACATAGTTTCTCATTTTAAAAATAGAGCAAAAGATATACTGGATTGGAATTTGAATCCAGATGCTACGCTTAGTTTTGAAAATAGAATGGCAAGAAAGATTGCTGAGCTGCCAATTAGAAAAAAAATGTATGAAAAGCTGTTAAAGCAAAAAGGTACCAAGTTAGTAATCAAAGAAGAAGGGTGTTATGGTCATTCTAGTATCTTTAATAGAACAGCACTGGAACTGGGTGTTGTGGTTGCAGAGTATCAGCATGGCACTATTAATGCTGGGCATGACGCTTATAATGTAGCGCCTAGATTGTTATCCGGCAGTGAATATAAAGACACCTTGCCACAACATTTTTTAAGTTATGGCGAATGGTGGCATCAATATCTTGGCTTGCCAGTCAATAAAATTGCTATCGGTAACCCTCATCGTGCAACCCAATTATCAAGACTAACTGCACGAAGTAATAAAACAGATATTTTAGTATTGGGTGATGGAGTTGAAACGGAGATGTATCTGGATCTCGCGATTTTCTTATCACAAAACCTAATCGGATGGAGAGTGGTGTTTAGGCCTCATCCTCTGGAACGTACAAAATTACAAGATTTACTTGCTATAAAAAAAATAGGTGGAGTAGTGATTGATGTGGATTTAGATATTTATAGCGCTTTTTGTAATGCTCATGTAGTTGTGAATGAAGTTTCAACTGGACTTTTTGAGGCTGTAGGTTTGGCTGATAGAGTGCTGATTTGGGATACACCAAAATCAAAATTCTATTATCCGAATCATCCTTTCGCATCTTTTATTGATGCTAATGATTTACTGGAAAAAATCAAAGATGGCAGCACTGGCTTGATTGATATTCAAAGTGCGCATTCTGTGTGGGCTGATGGCTGGGAGGAAAATTATAATAATTTTCTAATACAATATACTGAGAGAGCTAATCTGGAATCTGTTAAATGATTACAATCGTTGATTATGGTATGGGCAATGTTGGCTCTGTTTTTAATATGTTACGTAAATTACGAGCCAAGGTGCAAATCAGTAATGATAAGAATGAAATTGCAAAATCAGATAAGCTCGTTTTGCCTGGTGTTGGCCATTTTGACCGTGGAATGGATAGCCTAAATTCATCAGGGCTTGCAACAATACTCTCTGAACAGATTTTGGTTAATAAAAAGCCTATTCTTGGCATTTGCCTTGGTATGCAAATGATGACCAGAGGCAGTGAAGAAGGCACTCAAGAAGGTATGGGATGGGTAGCTGCTGATACTGTAAAATTTTCTCCGGATAATAATCTAAAGATTCCTCATATGGGATGGAATCAGGTTAAGTCATCGATTGGTGCAAAACTATTTGAATTTGCTCCAGAGGAGTCTGAACGATTTTATTTTGTTCATAGTTATTATGTTAGTGCCGATAATCCAAAAGATGTTGCTGCATATTGCCATTATGGACATGATTTTGTGGCTTCGTTTGAAGTGGAGAATATTATGGGGGTGCAGTTTCATCCAGAAAAAAGTCATCTTTTTGGTATGAACCTGTTTCAGAGGTTTATTGCTTTATGAGCGGCGTATTCAATCGCGTGATTCCATGCTTGTTGCTGCAAGATGGTGGGTTAGTTAAAACGGAAAAATTCAAAAATCCTAAGTATGTGGGTGATCCAATCAATGCCATTCGTATCTTTAATGATAAATATGTGGATGAATTAATTTTCCTTGATATTAATGCTTCTCGGCTTAACAAAGAACCCGATTATGATTTGATTGCACGTATAGCAGGTGAGTGTTTTATGCCTTTATGTTATGGAGGGGGCATTAAAACTCTAGAACAGGCTCGTAAATTAGTCGCGATAGGTGTCGAGAAGATTTCTATTAACAGCACAGCAATACAAAATCTTGACTTGATTAAGCAGTTGGTTGGTGAGTTAGGTTCGCAGAGTGTCGTGGGGGCTATAGATATTAAGCGTAACTTTCTGGGAAAAGAGTATGTTTATGACGCTAGTAAATGTCGCTTAACTAATTTGAATCCATTAACTCATGCGCAGAACCTAGTAGCAGCTGGCGTGGGTGAGATTTTTATTAATGATGTTAGTAGAGATGGCACTTTCAGTGGATATAACATAACGTTAATTACTAGCATCGCTGATAAAATCAACGTGCCACTGATTGCGTGTGGTGGCGCAAGTAGCATTGATGATATGCAAGATATTTTTATGGCGGGTGCCGCGGCCGCGGCCGCAGGTAGTTTATTCGTTTTTTATGGACCTCATCGAGCTGTACTTATTAATTACCCAGATTATTCTATAGTGAAAAAATTATTTTCGAGTAATGTAGCATGACTTCATTACGTGAGTGCACACGTTGTGTAATGGATGAAAGTGCGAACGATATTCACTTTGATGCATTAGGGCAATGTAATTATTGTATGGATATGCTCAATAAGCTGGAAAACTTTCAACCGTCAGATCCCGCTGATTTGAAAGTAAAGTTTAATAAATTACTATCAAAAATAAAAAAAGCAGGTAAAGGTAAACGTTATGACTGTATCGTAGGGGTGAGTGGCGGAGCAGATAGTGCTTATGTACTTTATCTTGCAAAGCAACACGGTCTTAGGCCACTAGCGGTTCACATGGACAATGGCTGGAATTCTGAGCTTGCTGTTAACAATATTGAAAACCTCGTTAGGAAACTGGGGGTTGATTTATATACGCACGTAATCAATTGGCAAGAATATCGCGCGTTACAGCAAGCTTTTTTTGATGCTGATGTCATTGATATTGAGTTGCTTTACGACAATGCAATGCTAGCTGTGAACTATCAATTAGCTACAAAATATGGAATTCATTATATTCTAGCTGGAACAAATACCACGACTGAAGGCATGAGAATGCCAACGCAATGGAACTGGTTTAAGTTTGATAAAAAAAATATCCACGCTATAGCACATATAAACAATGTGAAAATAAAAAGTATGCCAACAATCAGTGTATTAGGGTACGCTTGGTATAGATTTGTAAGGCGTATTGAATGGGTGGATTTTTTAGATTATGTCGATTATTTCAAACCTACCTGCTTGCAAGAGTTGCAAGAAAAAATCGGCTATCGTCCATATCCGTATAAACACTATGAATCAATTTTCACCCGTTTTTATCAAGGTTATTTATTGCCACAAAAATTTGGCGTAGATAAAAGGCGTTTACATCTTTCGACTTTAATTTGTTCAGGCCAGATGACCAGAGAAGAGGCAAAGCAATTGCTTGGAGAGTCCCCATATCCAGATATCGATGATTTGAAGTCTGATATAGACTATTTCTTAAAAAAGATGAATTGGTCAGAAAATGATTTAGATTTATATCTCGCTCGGAACCCTATTTCACATGAACAATACCCTACAGAATCTATAACAGCGCAGAAACTGAATAGGCTGTATAAAAAAACTATTGGATTACTTAAAGGCAGATAAGTGTTGAAATTATTTTTTACCTTAAAACGAGTTTTTGTCTGACTCACACTTAATTAAAGTCTTGATGAATATTTTATATATACACCCTGCTGGTACGTTTGGAGGCGCTTCAAAAAGCTTAACTGAACTTTTTCTTGTGTTGAAACAACATCATGTTACAGGGTATGTAATTACACCCAAAGGGAGTTCAGCTAAAGAATTTGCTAAAGCTGGAATGCATACTATTGAAACTTTAGGCCTTACGCAATTTGATAATACGCGATTTGGCTATTATAGAAAATGGCGTTGGATAATATTGATAAGAGAATTGTTTTTTTTACCATTTTCAATCATGGCTTTAATGCAGGCAAAGCGCTTAGTTATTCAGTTTGACCTCATTCATGTCAATGAAATTACATTATTGCCAGTTGCGGTGATAGCTAAATGGATTTTTCATATACCTATGGTAATGCACATTAGGTCATTACAAAGGTCTGATAGTGGCGTACTAACTCGGCTTTACTACAAGGTTTTAGGAAAAACTATAGACACCATCATTTGTATTGATGATACGGTTAAATCTTCAGTACCTACAAGTGTCGATAGTGTTGTTATTCATAATGGTATCAATGTGGGTGATGTAAATGTACAGCACTTGAATGCCTCCAAGGCTCAAGTAAACGTTGGCTTGGTTGGTGTCTTATTAAGGTTAAAAGGCGTTTATGAGTTTATAGAAGCTGCGAAAATTTTAGCTACAGAAAGTATAATTAAAACTAAATTTATTTTAGTGGGTGAAAATGCTAGAAAAACGGGAGGTATCACAGCTTGGTTTTATAAGAGATTTCAATTTTCTGAAGACGTTTACTCAGAAGTTGAGCAATATATTAAGCAGAATAATCTTTACCATCAAATTGAGCTTAGAGGGGCTATAAGTGACATTACGACGTTTTATCCTGAAATTGATATCTTGTGTTTCCCATCATATTTAAATGCTTGTGGTAGACCAGTTTTCGAGGCGGCTTTTTTTGGAATACCAAGTATTGTTGCTGTCTCTAATCCTACGTCTGACACCATTCAGCATGGAGTTACAGGTATAACAATTGCAAAGCCAGATGCTAGGTTTCTGGCTGACGCTATTTCATTATTGGCAAATGATTATGAATACCGAGAAAAATTAGGACTGCAGGCAAAAATGTTTGTTAACGAAAGTTTTGATATCAATAAAAATGCACAAGTTGTTTTGGCTGAATATGCAAAACTAGTCCCTTCATAGAAGGTAAATAATAATAACAAACAACAAGTTATGGTGGATATGTGAACTTTATTTTTTCAGCAGCATTTATGGCAAACTCGTTTTCAATGACGGGTTTGCTCATAATGTTAGCCTTAGCAGGCGATTCAGCTTTTGCTGCAGACGTAGGGATTGTCCAAGCAGCAACTTTAGCTTTGTTTTACGCATTTTCTGGAAATGCGCGCAATTTAATTCTTAATTATAAGTCTGGCATTACCGCTCAATCTATTTTAAATAATCGGGTTATTTTGATAGTACCATTAGCCGTGGCAGCTTATTGGTTGTCAGCAGTTATGGCAAGTGTGCCGTCATACATAGCGATAGTTTTAATATTGCGCCGAGCTGTGGAGTGGTTTGATGAAATATATCTTAGTGAAATGGAGCGCCTCGATGTCAAAAAATCAGCATTTCAATACACTATTCTTCAGGCGGTTTTATTGGCTATTAGTCTCTTATGGCTAATCTTAAAATTGCCGTTTCCCTTATTTGGTTTATTGCTGTGGGCTTTATTACCTTTGCTTCTAAGTGTTAGGTTTTATTGCCAAAATATTCCGACTTTATCGACGTTTTTTACGCAAGGTATCCCTAAGAAACTGCTTCCTCACATAGGTTCCAGCATGATCATTGGGGTGGCAGTTTATGTATTTAGGCTATTGATTATTATGGTCACTGGCAAGGGCACTGCGGGCGATTTATTTACAGCTTTTGCTATCGGTGGTGTGTTAGGTTCGGTATTTGCAAACGCAATCGGGCCCAGCTTGGCTTTATATCAGAAGCGTAGCCTTAATTACCAAATGCCAACGATGATTAAGTTGATGTTGATGGTGTTTTTGAGTGTCGGTTTAATATTAGCAACTCTTTCATTCATGAAATTTGATGTGCTGACATTATCTGGTAAAACCTTTTTATTTTTGCAAGCAACCGGCCTGTCTATGGTGGCTGGAACAGTCATGGTGTTTGCTCAAACGATTCGTTATCGGTTGTTACAACACCATCAAGAGCTGGATCTTTTTGGCCCAGATGTGATGATGAATATATTGATTATTGCTGCAGTGCCTTTCGGCTATTATTTATTTGGCTTGCAAATGATGTCGGCTCTGTATTTACTAAGTGCAGTACTTGCATATATTTTTTATGCAAGTTATGAGTTTGGTGAAGGCCTTAAATCTGGTTTATCTCCAGCAAATGTGGTCAAATTAAAAGTAGTGATTGTTGCCATGCTTTTTATCCCTTTATTCTTTCAAATACATGGTGGCATCTTTAACGATAATTCTATGTTTTTTGATTCTAAAGGTGGTTTGTCTTTACTTCCAATGCCACTGTCTGTATTTGGGTGCTTTTTAGGGGTGTTATTATTCGGCAATTATCAGCAAGCTCAATTGTCATTCACATTTATTTTCATCACTTTTATTTTGATGACGTTTGCAACCGTCATCACAACTGGGCAGCAAGCCCTTTTAGAGGAGCCTAAATTTATATTTTTGATACAGTTTATGTTGCCAATGTTTGGGTTGGTATTAGGACAGTTTTTTTATCAAAAATGTGATAACAGTAATAATTTAATTTTAGAAAAAACTTTATTTTTAGTGTTGATTGCGTTCATCCCACTACAGATTGCTTGCACATGGCTACAAGGTTTTTATTACTTATCACCATACTTGTACTTTATGAGTATTTATCAGCATCTGCAATATGTTCCTGTTATTTTTGTTAGTGCATATTTGCTAGCTTTTGTTCGTTTATGGGCTTTACAAAAATACAGAGTTTATCTCGTTGCGCTCATGTTTTTAATGAGTATTTACGTGGTCGCATCATTATCGCTTGTTGCAATGTCATTGTTTTCTGTTGGGATGTTTGGGTTTGTCTGGTATCAGTATAAGAAAGATAGAGGCGGGTTGCTACCAGTAGGCGTTCTATTAGGCTTACTTATATCATTTTTTTATTTTTCAAGCTTGTTGGAGCCAAATATAAAAGAAGAAAAATTATTTTTAACAGACAGTCAAAGCAATCTGGTAGAAACCATCCAAGTAACGTCTATATTGCCATTAACTTCAGTACAATATTTGTCCAATTGGAAATATTATTATGAGGGCATTACAGATAATTTTGAATCAGTAATTTTTGGTCATGCGGAAAGACCTGTTCGTAACTTACACCCTAGTGCATATAACTACTATCTGGACTTTGTGTATAACTTTGGCATGCTTGCGATGACTCCATTGCTCTGTCTGAGTTTTTTTACTCTTGAAAAAATTAGACAATGTGTGGTAAAAACCGCTGACATTGATGAAAGTGATGTTGTATTGCTTTTTGCACTATCAGGAATAGTACTTTTTTTACTGTTTGTGGATAACTTGTTTCAAGTAAGTTTAAGGCAACCGTATTCAGGGATTTTCACATTTTTCTTATGGGGTTTGCTTATAAGTAAACTCTCAAATATTTCTACAAAGACAACTAATGTTATTTAGGTTAGATCACTATAATAAATATAATAAATTAGTTTTTTTGATTATTGCCACAGCGATTCTATTGTTGGCAGTAATAGCACTGCCAAAGTACCCGGGGCAGGCAAGTATCTATATTTTGTTTACAGTAGTGTCTAACGCCTTGTTGTATGTTGGCTTTAGTAAGAATGCCATTTTCTTTGATGCTTTTATTGGTGTGTTCTTTTGGCTCGGTTTTTGGCTTAAGCTCACATTAAGGGTCGCTTTTTCTGATGGGTTGTTCAATGGGGCGATTGGTCATTTTGATAAATCAGGTTTAGCATTTGATCGAGGATTATTGGTAGCTACGTGTGGATTGTCTGGTTTACTTCTCGTAAGCTTGATTCGACGTCAGTTCTTTTTTAATTACCCTAATAAAATTGAAGGACTTGCTCATTGTGGCTTGTTTAGTATTTATAAAAATTATAGAAAAATAGTTTTGACTTTATTTGTAATGTTCTATGTTTTTATTGCTGTATCAAATGCATTACTAGGAATTTATCAAAAAGGTAGCATTACACAGACTACATTACCATTTGGTCTCAATGGTGTGTATAAATGGCTACTTTTATTCGGACTGGCGTCATTTTCTGCATTAATCTTACGTTTTGAATTTGAATTCAACAAAAAAACATCTATCCTTGTCATGTTTTTAAGTTTGCTTGAAAGTTTTATTACTAACGTATCACTATTGAGCCGAGGCATGATTCTTAATGCCGGCGCATTGTTATATGGAGTGCTGGTAAGCCTGAAATTAAACACAATTAAATCAAGACTAAGTTTTTTTGTCGCTAGTTTTCTAATGTTTATTATTCTGTTTGTTAGCTCAGTCTTGTTTGTGAATTATTTGCGCACAATCGTATATTTAGACAATTTAGACAGTGAATCTCGTATACAAGAAGCGCATTCATTTACGACCCCTTTATTTATTGACCGCTGGGTTGGGATGGAGGGTGTAATGGCGGTATCAAGTTATCCAAATCTTGGATGGGATTTGTGGAAAACTGCCTTGAATGAAACCTACAATGAAAATGAAACTAGTTTCTATGACAATAATTTTATTGTGTCTTCATATGTAAACACTAACAAAACCCAGCATCATTTTATTTCACTGCCAGGTATCATCGCATTCTTTTTTTACCCAGGTTCATTCTGGTTTCTGTTTGGTAGCATGTTTGTATTGGGTGGGTTTGCAGCAATGGTTGAATTTTCGGCATACAGATTTGGCGGGAAGAATGTTATTTTATGCGCATTAATGGCTCAAATCGTGGCTTATAGGTTTGCCAGCTTTGGGTATGTGCCAATGCAGAGTTATTTGTTAATAGGCTCTGTGGTTTTGAATTTATTGATAATTTACGTTGCTGAATTAATTGCAATTAAGATAAAAGTTTAAATTTTTTGTTGACCAAATTATTGGGGTAATGCTTTTATGTTGCATTCTTTGTGGGAAAATAGATTGTTTGAAAATACAATTTTTTTTAGTGTACTGGTAGGGGTTGTTTTATTTTTAACTTTAATTGTTCCCGCATTAGGAATGTCAGGGTTTGCCGCTTCATCTATGGCAGCTGGACTTACATTTATCATGTTCTTCTATCTCATTGTTTTGAAAATAACTGCTACCTATGAAGAAGTTAAAAAACATGCTTCAGTAATCATTAAACCATTGATATTTGTTATTGTGTATATTTTTCTTCATGGAATTGTTAATTTTTTCTGGCATGATAGTTTTAATGTTAATCGATTCTTTCAGACATTTGTCTATCTTATTGTATTTATTTGTGGGGCATTTTCTTTCGTGCTGGTGATAAATAAAATTCTGAGTGAGCAACTTGATTTAGCGATAAAGATTGTTTTTGGAATGTTTTTACTAATTTCGTTGCTAGCTTTGTTCGGATATTCTCCATTGCAGGAGGGAGGGAAGGCGATATTATTTTATACAGAACCATCACATTTTGTTTTAGACTTTCTTCCATTATTGTTGTACGTTGTGATTCGCTCAAGCATGAAATATAAGATATTTTTCTTGTTAATTGGATTTGAGCTTGCTCTTTTAATGCCGAGTATAACTTTACTGGTTGGTGTGGTGTTGGTGGCATTATGGATGTTAAATTCTAGAGACGTCTTGTGGGTATTGGTAGGTTTTATTGCTCTTTATTTCCTTGATAGTTTGGCATTTCATGATTTATTTGTACAGAATATAAGTAGCAATTTTGCACAATATGCGGGAAATACTACTGACTATATTAAGGGGCGAGTACTGACTCAAGAGATGGAAGTGGTTAATCTCTCTAAACTTGTATATTTGTCTGGATTTGAAAGAGCCTATTTAAATCTTGTTGATTACTTTGGATTTGGCGTCGGTTTTCAGCAATTAGGTTTTATAGGCAGATGGGGCTCGCATATGACGACCCTTAATTCTATAATGGGTAGGCCATTTGGTCTTATTGAAGGTGGTACTGTTGCGGCTAAGTTAATCAGTGAGTTTGGGATGGTTGGGATGTTTTTGTTGGCATGCTATTTGTTTTTTAGTATTAAAAAAGCCTTATGGTTAAGGGCGGTATCATTAAAAGAATTAGATTATGAAAATGTGCAAAAGATTTTCTTTTTGTCCTGCTATATAACTTTTTTTATTGATTTGTTTGTGCGTGGAGTTGGTTACTTTACGTCTACTGGATTTGTTTTTTTTGCATCATTATTATGGTTGGGATTATCTCGCACTAACATTAAAAATAAGAATTTTCATAAATGAAAATTCTTATTTTTAATCAATACTTCTGGCCTGAAAGCTTTCGTATCAATGACGTTGCATGCGCTCTAAAAGCACGTGGGCATGAAGTTGAAGTAATGACAGGTAAACCAAACTATCCAGAAGGAATTTTTTTTTCTGGGTATGCCGCTTGGGGCATTAAACAAGAGTATTGGCGAGAAATTCTAATTTACAGACTTCCTATTTTTGCAAGAGAAAACAAGAGTGCAGTAAGGTTAGCACTTAATTATATTTCTTTTATTATTTCAGGGCTTTTACTTGCACCTTGGATACTAAGAAAAGAAAAATATGATGTGATATTTGTATATGCACCGTCGCCAGTTTTTCAGGTAATTCCTGGGTCGTTCTTGGGTTGGCTAAAAGGTGTGCCAGTTGTACTTTGGGTACAGGACTTATGGCCGCAAAGTGCAGAAGCTACAGGCTATATAAAATCGACCTTTTTACTAAAACTACTTGAAAGGTTTGTGCGGTTTACTTATATGCATACTGATTTGTTGCTGGTTCAATCTGAAGCTTTTATTGAGCCTGTGTCAACGCTAGCGCCCAATATACCCGTTGCATATTTCCCAAACTCTGTAGAAACTGAGTTTTATTTTCCTCAAGCTATTTCAACTCCTTATATTGAGTCACTTCAATCTGGATTTTCAGTTTTATTTGCAGGTAATGTCGGCACTGCGCAAGCCATGGAGACTATTGTACGCGCAGCAGAAAAACTACAGACATATCCCGAGATTAAAATTGTGATTTTGGGGAGCGGTAGTAAATTAGTTTGGGTTGCAGAGCAAATCATTGAAAAAAAAATAACCAACTTGCATATAGAAGGTCGGTTTCCAGTTGAAACAATGCCAACGCTAATGAGGCAGGCTTCAGCTTTACTTGTTTCATTAACAAATAAGCCAATCTTTGAATTAACTGTCCCCAATAAAATACAAGCTTATTTGGCTGTAGGTAAGCCTATTATTGCATGTCTGAATGGTGAAGGAGCTCGAATAGTTGATGAGGCAAAGGCGGGGGTTGCAGTGCGAGCTGAAGATAGTGACGGGTTAGCTAATGCAATTGTAGATCTTTATCAAATGTCAGAATATGAGCGTGAACAAATGGGTGTGAATGGTCGAGCATATTTTAAGCAGCATTTTGATGAGGACATGTTAACAACTGAACTGATTAAACATTTTGAAAAGTTAATTTTAAGGTAAGGGTGAAAATTGAAAGTTTTAGTATTGGGATCAAGTGGATTAATAGGCAGTACTACTTTACGTGTGTTGTCAGAACATTCTGATTGGCAAGTTTACGGCTCAATTCGTTCAGATAGCATAAGGCCTTTTTTATCTAAGATTAGCGCAGACAAACTCATCAGTAATTTGGATGTGGATAATTTGTCTTCAATTATTCAGATCATCAGTAAAATAAGACCTGATGTGGTAATTAATTGTATTGGGGCAACAAAGCATAAAAAAGAGGGAAACAGCCCACTAAATGCCATAGAATTGAACGCCTTGTTACCACACCGATTAGCACAAATATGTGCTTTAGCTGGATCAAGATTTATTCACATTAGTACTGATTGTGTATTTTCTGGTAAAGATGGTTTTTATTCAGAATTAGCTTTTGCTGATGCTGATGACGTATATGGTAGAAGTAAAGCGCTTGGTGAGGTGACTTACGGTGGCGCCTTGACATTAAGAACCTCAACAATTGGACATGAATTACAGTCAAATTATGGATTGTTAAATTGGTTTTTATCTCAAAAATTATCTTGTAAAGGTTTCAATAAAGCAATTTTTTCAGGCTTGCCTACGGTGGTATTTGCTCAAGTGATTAGGGATATTGTGCTGAAAAATACACAATTAACGGGTTTGTATCATGTTGCCGCCCAACCCATTAACAAATATGATTTGCTTAAAATGATTGCTAAAGTATATAAAAAAGAAATTAATATTGAAGCTGATGACAGTTTAATTATTAATCGCTCTTTAGATGCAAGCAAGTTTAATCAAGCTACAGGGTATAATCCGCCTTATTGGCAAAATTTGATTGAAACTATGTATCAATACCAATAAATCTAAAACTGTTGGGTTCAATATTATGTTTAACAATAAAGTATTAATGATTACTGGCGGCACAGGCTCATTTGGCAATACTGTTCTCAAACGCTTTTTATCGACAAATGTACGTGAGATTCGTATTTTTAGTAGAGATGAAAAAAAGCAAGAAGAAATGCGAATTGCTTTAAATGACCCTAAGCTTAAGTTTTATATCGGTGATGTACGAAATTACGACAGTGTTTATCATGCTATGAAGGGTGTCGATTACGTATTCCATGCTGCGGCACTGAAGCAAGTCCCATCTTGTGAGTTTTACCCATTGGAAGCTGTGCGTACGAATGTGTTGGGGTCTGAGAATGTGATGGAAGCAGCAGTTGCAAGAGGAGTGTCAAGAGTTGTAATGCTGAGTACCGATAAAGCCGTATATCCCATTAACGCGATGGGTATCTCCAAGGCAATGATGGAAAAGTTTATGGTCGCCAAAGCCCGTATGCAGAACGAAGGTGAGACTGTGCTATGTGCAACTCGTTACGGGAATGTGATGGCATCGCGTGGTTCTGTTATTCCATTATTCGTATCACAACTTAAAGAAGGTAAGCCTCTTACTGTTACAGACCCTAATATGACGCGTTTTTTGATGTCACTTGAAGATTCAGTAGATTTGGTTTTGTATGCTTTTGAACATGGTCAACAAGGTGATATTTTTGTACAAAAAGCACCAGCCTCGACAGTTGCTGATTTAGCACAGGCATTAAAAGAGTTGCTGAATAAAGACAACCCAATACGCGAAATAGGTACACGCCATGGTGAAAAATTATATGAATCATTGATTTCACGTGAGGAGATGGCTAAAGCACAGGATATGGGTGGGTATTACCGTATTCCAGCCGACAATCGAGATCTTAATTACGCTCAATTTTATAGTGAGGGTGAAGAAAAAATTTCACATCAAGATGATTATACTTCACACAACACAGAGCGCTTAAATGTTGAGCAAGTTAAAACATTGTTATTAAAATTGGATTTTATCAAGGAAGAATTAAATGCTTAAAGTAATGACCATTGTAGGCACACGCCCAGAACTTATTAAAATGAGTCGCGTAATCGCCGAATTTGATCAACACACCCAGCATATTTTGGTGCACACAGGGCAGAACTACGACTACGAATTGAACCAGTTGTTTTTTGAAGACTTAGGTATACGCAAGCCAGATTATTTTCTGGAGGCGGTGGGAGAGAATGCAGCGCAGACTATAGCACGAGTCATTGAAAAATCCGATGCGGTCATGGAAAAAGAAATGCCAGATGCAGTTATGCTATCTGGCGACACCAATTCCTGCTTAGCAGTCATTGCTGCCAAACGTCGCAAGATTCCTGTGTTCCACATGGAAGCTGGTAACCGCTGTTTTGACCAGCGAGTGCCTGAAGAGCTAAACCGCAAAGTGCTAGATCATCTAAGTGATATAAACTTAGTATTGACCGAGCATGCGCGTCGCTATTTGATTGCAGAAGGCATACGTCCTGAGACCATCATCAAAACTGGATCACACATGCGTGAGGTGCTAGATTACTATATGCCAAAAATTCAGCAGTCAGATGTACTGCAACGCATGAATCTTGAGCCAAACAAATTTTTTATTGTCAGCGCGCATCGTGAAGAAAATATTGATAGTCCAGAAAATATGGCAAACATGGTGGAAACTCTCAATGCATTGTCGGAAACTTATAACTTTCCAGTGATTGTTTCTACTCATCCCAGAACTAAAAAGCGGCTAGACACCATGGAACTTGGAAACCTCAATCCGCATATTCAATTTCTTAAACCTTTTGGCTTCTGTGATTACATCAAATTACAGATGGAGGCTTTGTGCGTAGTGTCTGATAGTGGCACTATTTCTGAGGAGGGCTCACTACTTAACTTGCCAGCCATTACTATCCGTAATGCGCATGAACGTCCAGAAGGCATGGATGCTGGCACGCTCATTATGAGTGGGCTCAAAAAAGATCGGGTACTGGATGCTATACGTGTAATAATTGCTCAACATGATAAAACCAAGCGCGTGATGCAACCTGTCCAGGATTACGAGGCTGGTGCAGTATCCAAGCAATTGCTACGAATAGTGCTGAGTTATGTAGATTATGTGAATCGCACAGTGTGGTCAAAATCAACTTGAAGTCAGCATCCATTCTTGTAACTGGTGCAAGTGGTTTCGTGGGTAGATTGCTTTGTGCAGAATTGTTTCAGCAAGGGTATGAGGTAAGGGTGGCAGTACGCTCTGTGAATGTCCATGTTGATAATTTTAAGCGGGCGGTAGTAGATTCGATAGGTGGCGCAACAGATTGGTCAACCGCGCTTCGTAACGTAGATTGCATCGTTCATCTAGCAGCTCGCGTACATGTAATGAATGAAAGTACTATAGATTCATTAGCCGAGTATAGAAAGGTTAATGTTGAAGGAACGCTTAACTTAGCGATGCAGTCCGCTCAACTCGGGATAAAACGCTTCGTCTTCATTAGCTCAATCAAGGTAAATGGTGAGCATACAGAATCAGATAAGCCATTTACAGAAGAGGATTTTGCGAATCCACAGGATGCTTACGGCATATCAAAATTTGAGGCTGAACAAGGCTTATTGCAGATTGCAAAACAAACAGGTATGGAAGTGGTGATTATACGTCCACCGTTAGTATATGGGGCAGGTGTAAAGGCTAATTTTGCAAGTATGATGCGGGCTGTTAAATGTGGCATTCCTTTACCTCTGGGAGCCATTCACAATAAGCGTAGTTTTGTCTATATAGCTAATCTAGTCAGTTTGATTACAAGGTGTATTGATCACCCTGCAGCAGCTAATCAAGTATTTTTGGTTTCTGATGGGTGTGACCTCTCGACGATTGAGTTATTGCGTGATTGTGCTGAGGCATTTGGCGTGAAAGCAAGACTTTTACCCGTTCCGCAGAGATTGATTGAAGTCGCAGCAGCACTAATAGGTAAGAAATCTGTAGCGCAACGTTTGTGTGGTAATTTACAGGTGGATATTTCTAAGGCACGCACATTGCTGGGTTGGACTCCTCCTGTATCAGTTGCTGAAGGATTGAAAGCAACCGCACTTGGTTTTCCTGAATGACATTCTTGACATATTTTGCTTAAATAGCACATAATAAACTCATTATCTCTATATAAAAGGTCTGATATGCAAGTCTCAATGCAAGAATTTAAGTCACATTTGTCGCATTACGTGGGTGAGGCGCAATCTGGGCAGTTGATTGAGTTGACTTCCCATCGTAAAGTGGTGGCTCGGATAGTTGGGGTTTCATCCACTGCAAGTACTGGAGTGAATAATTTATTATCAGCAGGCTTGGCTACTTGGCAAGGGGGTAAACCTAGTGGAGGATCGCTTAATTTACAAAAACAGGGTAAATTGGTTTCTACCTTGGTAATAGAGGGGCGCGGGTGATTTTATTCTGCGACACATCTGCCTTAATCAAATTGTATATTGTTGAGGAAGGTAGTGTTGCACTAAAAAAACTTCTGCAAGAAGCTGAGGCCGTAGCACTGAGCCGTATTGCATGGGCAGAGGCTTATGCTGCATTGTCGAGACGAGCCCGCGAAGTTCCTGAAGATGTTGTTGTCATTGAGCAAGCTAAGCTTGCATTAGCTGCAGATTGGCCGCACTTTGTGGTGCTGGAAATTGACCAGTCTATAGTTGAGCTCGCTGGTGACTATGCTGACACCTTTGCATTACGTGGTTATGATAGCGTCCAACTGGCTTCAGCATTTAAGGCTGGTAGAATTTCACAAATACCTATATTTTTTGCTTGCTACGATATGCGTTTAAACAAGGCCGCAAAGCTACTGGGTATGTCATGTTTGTAACTTCAATCACAAAAATCTTGATTGATTCTTCGATTGATTGACGATGAAGCGTTTATTTGATTTATGTTTGGCGTTATTGGCAATTTTTTTGCTTGTATTACCATTTATTTTGGTGGCGATAGTGGTGTGGTTGACCTCGACTGGTCCGATTTTATATTGGTCTGATCGTATCGGTCGCTATAATAAAATATTCAAAATGCCAAAATTCCGTTCTATGTGCATTGATACTCCAGCCGTGGCTACACATTTGTTGGCGAATCCTAAGCAATTTTTAACACCAGTAGGTTCTTTTTTAAGAAAATCCAGCTTGGATGAACTTCCACAGCTTTGGAGTATTTTCAAGGGCGATATGAGTTTTGTTGGCCCTCGGCCAGCTTTATATAATCAAGATGATTTAGTTGCATTGCGAACTCAATATGGGGTTGATAGCTTATTGCCAGGTTTGACTGGCTGGGCACAGATTAATGGACGCGATGAGTTGCCGATACCTGATAAAGTTAAGCTGGATATTGTGTATATGCAAAATCAGTCATTGTGGTTTGATTTAAAAATAATAATCTTAACCGTTGTAAAAGTTTTAAGAAAAGAGGGTGTTCAACATTAAAATGACTATTTCAAATGCCTCTAATAATAAAATAAAAGAATTTAAATGAAAAATACACTGATGAATCCTCGTACTTTTTTGGCACTGTTGCATGATGTAGTAGTGGCATTCATCGCGTGGGTAGTAGCCTATTTGCTTCGTTTTAATTTTGCTATTCCACCTGAACATGTACAGAATATGCTGCAATCTGTGATTTGGGTGGTGGCTTTGCAAATTACAATTTTCATTTTTCTTGGCCTGTATCGAGGGGTATGGCGTTTTGCCAGTGTTTCAGATCTTAAGCGCATTTTTCTAGCGATAGGTTCAGCTGCAATAATAATTGCTGCGGTGTTGTTTATGATAAAAATAGACATCATCATCCCGAGGTCAGTCTTAATTTTAGATCCGTTGCTACTTATCCTCATGATGGGTGGTACTCGATTTGCATATCGTGCGTGGAAAGAGTATCAAATTTATGGTGTAACTCTTAAACAAGGCACTCCAGTGCTTATATTAGGGGCTGGAGAAGCTGCGATTAATTTAGTCAAGGATTTAGCTCGTAGCACACACTGGCGAGTTGTAGCATTGCTTGATGATGATGCTACGATGTCTGGAAGAGAGATTTTTGGCGTTAAAGTGTTAGGTACTATCAATCAGCTGGAAAAAATATCTAAACGTCTTAGTGTAGGACATGTCATTGTCGCCATGCCAAGAGCGCATCATCAAAAGCGCCGCCAAGCAGTTGAAATTGCAAATAAGCTTGGCTTAGAAGTTCTTACGGTACCAGCTATTGATGATTTAATGAGCGGTAAAGTTAGTATTTCACAAATTCGCAAGGTAGATGTGGAAGATCTTTTGGGTCGTGATTCGGTTCAGCTTGATAATTCTGGCTTGCAGTACTTAATTGAAGGACATGTGGTGTTGGTGAGCGGCGCGGGAGGGTCTATCGGCTCTGAATTGTGTCGCCAGATTGTTAAATATAACCCCAGTTTTCTCATTTTTTTGGATATTTCAGAATTTTCGCTTTATCAGTTAGAGCAAGAGTTAAGTGCGCTTAAACTAAATAGCAAGCTTGTATACAAAACCTGCGATGTTAAAAATAAAGTTCGAATTCACAATGTATTAGTCGATTATAAACCCTCGGTTGTATTTCATGCAGCAGCATACAAGCATGTGCCAATGATGGAGAATGGCAATGTTTGGGAGGCATTGTCGAACAATGTGATTGGTACGCATACCTTTGCATCAGCCTGCAAAGAAGCTGGCGTGGCAAAGTTTGTTTTGATCTCAACTGATAAAGCGGTTAATCCAACCAATGTAATGGGTGCAAGCAAGCGCCTGGCGGAGATGGTGTGTCAAGGATTGCAGGATGACAATTTTAATGAAAATAGCGGTACGCGCTTTGTGATTGTGCGCTTTGGCAATGTTCTTGGTAGCAGTGGCAGTGTCATTCCTAAATTTCGTGAACAGATTGCCAAGGGTGGTCCTGTGACTATTACTCACCCTGACATTACCCGCTATTTTATGTCGATTCCTGAAGCCGCTCAGTTAGTGATGCAGGCTGGGCTAATGGGGAGTGGCGGGGAAATCTTCGTACTGGATATGGGTGAGCCAGTTAAAATCGCTGATTTGGCGGCTGATATGATTCGCTTGTCTGGTTTGCATAAAGATGAAATTAAAATTGAATATGTGGGACTGCGCCCAGGAGAAAAACTCTATGAAGAGTTGTTAGCCGATGATGAGCATACGATGCCTACGCCTCATGAAAAACTTCGGATTGCGCAGGCTAGAACTGCTGATGCCGTATGGGTAAATAAACTATTGAAATGGATTGATGGCGCTCATAGTGCCAATGAAAGCTTGATTAAAACTGAGTTGGCTGTTTGGGTGGAGGAATATAGTCCTCAACATTTAGCTACAAATGACGGATATGCGATTTCCGAAGTTGAACATGTCACTTTACATTAGCGTCTATAAATAAAGCAAAATTTAATTGAACACTCAAACCCCGCAACAGTTACTTGATCAGGCTCATCAGATTCATTCAAGTGAAGCTGTGGAGTCTGCAATTGTTCGGTTAAGTCATGAAATTACTGAAGCTTTAGAAGAAGCATCGCCTATTGTAATTTGTGTGATGGGTGGTGGCATTGTCTTTGCCGGCCAATTGCTGACTCAATTAAATTTTCCATTAGAAGTGGATTATGTTCATGCCAGTCGTTATGGAAATAATACCGTTGGTAAAACGCTGACTTGGCAGGCGTTACCAAAATTAAGTTTAATTAACAGAACTGTATTGCTAGTCGATGATATTTTAGATGAAGGCATCACCTTATTAGCTATCAAAGAAAAATGCCTAGAGCTCGGTGCTAAAAGTGTGCTGTCAGCAGTATTGGTTGAAAAGAAACTCAGCCACACCAAACCTATTGCTGCCGATTTTGTCGGTCTTGAAGTGCCTAATGCCTATGTGTTTGGCTATGGAATGGATGCGTACGGATGGTGGCGAAATCTACCCGCTATTTATTCGCTCACTCTGGCTTAAAATTGCGCTTTCACTTTATTGAGCCTTGCGCGCATGGTTAAATCCTACTAAAATAGGATATTGTTTTTAAGGAGCATGCAAATGTTTCAATCATTAAGGCGGGCGGGTGGTTCTTTAGTGATGACTGTGCCAAAGGCATTCATTGAGCAAAATAAACTTCATGAAGGCTCGAAAGTAAATCTGATGTTAGATGGGGAGCACATGACGATCACGGCACCAAAATCAAGCAAAAAGAACTACAGAATTAAAGATTTAATGGCAGAAATGCCCAGTGGTTTGCCACGTATCGAAGGGTGGGATGAAATGCGAGCGACCGGACGTGAAGCTTCTTAATGGCGTACGTGCCAAAACGCGCTGATATTGTTCATTTAACCTTTGATCCCGCTTCAGGTAAAGAAATGCTGGGCAAACATTATGGCTTAGTCATCAGTGACATGATTTTTAATGGTAGTGGATTGGCGATGATCTGCCCAATTTCTCAAGGCGCTGCTACCAATGCACGTACTGTTGGCACTGTAGTGACACTCATGGGTTCAGGCACCGAAACTCAAGGCGCAGTGCATTGTCATCAATTAAAATCACTTGATTGGCGTGTTAGAAAGGCTGAGTTCAAAGAAATAGCCCCCGACTTTATTATGGAAGAGGTTGCAGGAAGGCTTGATGCGATTTTGTTTGATTGAAACCAAAGATGTTTATAACTATTAGCAGTTGCTAACTGAAATTAGTGTTAGATTTTTTTAGTTTATGCATACGTCAAATAATGTAATGATTCTTTAAATTAACAGGGTTATTTAGATACCAATATGCAAGCATATATTCTTTAGTATGAATACACGTTTCCATGTCATTATTCCCGCCGCAGGTAGTGGGAGCCGTATGGGTGCAGATGCTCCTAAACAATATCTAAGCTTAAATGGTAAGTCACTGATTCAGCATGTGATTAAGGTGTTTGATCAAGCGACTAAAATCAACAGTATTCATATTATTCTCAATGAAGGTGATGCGCATTGGCGTAGTACCTATCTGAACTTAAGTGGTAAAGCGCAAGTGCATTATTGCGGTGGTGATACGCGAGCTTCTACGGTGCTTAATGGTTTAAATGCCATTAAAGCGCAAGTGGAAGCGGATGATTGGATATTGGTGCATGATGCTGCTCGGCCTGGTTTAAGTAATCTACTTTTAAAGCAACTGTTAAGCACACTAGAAAACGATGATGTAGGTGGTTTGTTAGCCTTGCCGTTAGCCGATACTTTAAAGCGTGCGGATGCTGAACAGCGTGTTTCTGCTACAGTGCCTCGTATAGATTTATGGCAGGCGCAAACGCCGCAAATGTTTCGCTACACCACACTTAAAAAAGCACTTACAGAATTCAATGGAATAGCAACAGATGAAGCTGAGGCGATTGAAGCATTGGGCTTGAAGCCTAAGCTTGTGACAGGCGAATTACGTAATCTTAAAGTGACTTATCCGCAAGACTTGGCGGTACTTTCAGCGCTATTGAACACAAAATCTTAGTAAACACTAGTAAAAGAAAATATGACAATACGAATCGGTCAAGGCTTTGATGTTCACCAATTAGTCACAGGGCGTAAATGCATCATCGGCGGCGTAAATATTCCGTTTGAAAAGGGCTTGCATGGCCATTCTGATGCAGATGTGCTGTTACATGCTATTTGTGATGCCCTATTAGGTGCTGCAGCATTGGGTGATATTGGAAAGCATTTTCCACCGACTGATATGCGTTATCAAGGCATTGATTCCAGGCAGTTGTTAAGGCATGTGGTGGAGCTACTTAACACTAAGGGTTACGGCGTGGGTAATATCGATAGCACAGTGATTTGTGAACTACCAAAATTAGCACCGTATACGGAACAAATGCGCATAAACATTGCCAAAGATTGTGCCGTGGAAGTTGACACTATCAATGTGAAAGCCACTACTACTGAAAAGTTGGGCTTTACAGGTCGTGGCGAAGGCATTGCGGCTGAAGCCGTTTGTTTAATTCAAAAAATCGGGTAATTCGTGATTGCAACCAAGACGGAGTTTAACAATTATGCATTGACACTTACCAAAAAATCCTTACAATAGTGACATTAGTAAGGAGAATGAGTTATGCTTGAAGCGACAATGACCAGCAAAGGCCAAACGACTATTCCGAAAGATATAAGGGATGTACTCGGTATAAAGTCTGGTGATCGAATAACATTTACCCAGATGTCAGATGGTACGGTAATGTTGCGAGCAAAAACCAAAAGTCTTGCTGAAATTGCTGGGGCCTTACATAAGGAGGCCATGGCGCCTGTTGCCATTGAGCATATGACACCTTGGCAATGATTGCAATTGACACTAATGTGCTCGTTCGCTATTTGGTGCGTGATGATGAAGCGCAGTTCTTGGCTGCAAGTAACCTGATCGCTGACTGCATCGCTGATAGTCAACCCGTACTTATCAGTCTGCTCGTGATGCTTGAAACTGAATGGGTTTTACGTAGTAGATACAAAATACCCAAGTTCGAAATCGTGGCGGTTTTCAACAAGCTGTTAGAGTCAAAAGAGACGGTGTTCGAAGATGAAGAGTCTCTGGAAGAATCGTTGTATGTCTGGAAAGAAAATGGGGCAGATTTCGCTGATTGCCTGATTGTAGCAAAGAGTCGCAGACTGGGTTGCAGTAGCCTGATGACTTTTGACTCGAAAGCCAGCGTGCTACCAGGGGCTCAACTGCTGAATTCGAAAAATTAACGCTAATCTGCATTTTGGATGATATCAATCATGAATTCAGATACGCAAAATCTTTAGTACTTGATTTTTTAGCTTGCCCATTTTTTAAAAACCTTAAGCCTTAACTCTCCTTTATATAGCATTAAATCTGAACTGAAACAACTCTATGCTCCATTGGTTTGAAAATCTCTTAAATCCATTTCCTGCAAGTGAAATAGATTCACCACCCAACGCGTTATGGCCTTTTGTCTGGGCTTGTACGCAAGGTTCTCGCCTATATATTTTAGTCATGACCTTATTTACTGCCCTGATTGGTGGATTTGAGGCTTTGCTTTTTGCTGCAATGGGTAAAGTGGTGGATTGGTTAAGTAAAACAGCACCAGCCATCTTGTGGGAAACTGAAAAGCACCACTTGCTGTTATTCGCAGGTTTGTTGTTGTTAAGTCCAATATTCATTGGCGTTCAGTCGCTAATTAAGCATCAAACATTAGCTGGCAATTTTCCTATGCGCTTGCGTTGGAACTTCCATCGGCTCATGCTGAGTCAAAGTATGAGTTTTTATCAAGATGAATTTGCAGGTCGCGTGGCGACAAAGGTCATGCAAACAGCATTAGCGGTGCGAGATATTTGGTTTATCGTTGCCGATATTCTGGTATTTGTAGTGATTTATTTTGTGACTATGGTCGCAGTCGTTGGGCATTTTAACGCCACTGTGATGTTGCCATTTCTAGCTTGGGTGATTTTATATATTGCGTCCCTGAGTTACTTTGTACCACGCTTAGCTAAGGTGTCACAGCAACAAGCCGATGCACGCTCACTGATGACAGGTCGCATTACCGATGCTTATACTAATATCAGCACGGTTAAGTTGTTCTCGCATGCTGGTCGCGAGGCAAGCTACGCCCAATCAGCCATGAAAGAGTTTTTAGGTAAAGTGCACGCGCAAATGCGTTATGTCACTGCAGTGGAAGTAATGAATCATGTGCTTAACATGTTATTGATTATAGCAACTTCAGGCGTCGCATTATGGTTATGGGTAAAGGGTGAAATGAGCGTGGGTGGTGTCGCTGCGGTCACCGCAATGGCGCTTCGACTAAATGGAATTTCACATTGGGTAATGTGGGAGATGAGTTCACTTTATGAGCAGATAGGCACTGCACAGGATGGTGTCAACACTCTTTCAATTGCACATCAAATTGCCGATGTGGCCGATGCCAAGCCGCTATTAGTGACGTCAGGTAGCATACAGTTTGAACAGGTCAATTTTTCTTATGGGTTGAAAAAACCAGTACTTAAAACACTCAATCTACATGTTAAGGCAGGTGAAAAACTAGGCTTGGTAGGGCGCTCAGGTGCTGGTAAATCGACAGTCGTTAATTTGTTGCTAAGATTTTATGATGTTGAACAAGGTCGCATTTTAATTGATGGGCAAGATGTTAAACAGGTGACGCAAAATAGCTTACGTAGTCAGATTGGTATGGTGACACAAGACACCTCTTTGCTGCATCGAAGCGTACGCGATAATATTTTATATGGTCGCCCAAATGCGACTGAAGAAGAAATGATACAGGCGGCTAAACGTGCCGAAGCGCATGATTTTATTATGGGTTTAGCTGATGTAAAAGGACGTAAGGCATACGATGCACACGTAGGAGAGCGAGGTGTTAAGCTATCTGGGGGGCAGCGCCAACGCATCGCTATCGCACGTGTTATGTTGAAAGATGCTCCAATTTTACTGTTGGATGAAGCGACCAGTGCATTGGATTCTGAAGTGGAGCAGGCAATACAGGCGAGTTTATATCATTTGATGCAAGGCAAGACAGTCGTTGCTATCGCACATCGTCTATCGACCATCGCGGCGATGGATAGACTGATAGTGTTGGATGAAGGCAAAATTGTGGAAGAAGGCAATCATCAAGCGCTGCTTAAACTTGGTGGCTTATATGCCACATTATGGGCACACCAAAGTGGTGGCTTTCTTGGTGAATAGTTAAATAAATCGTAAGGAGTAAATAATGACAGCTAATTGTAGCGCGTCAACTATCTTGTCTAGTTCAGCGACAATTATCTTGTCTAGTTGACGCTGAGATTTTTACTACTGTTTTTGCATAGATGATTTTCTTCGGTAGCTACCTCCTTCACACTGAATGATG
>Ga0247844_1000590_pt1 | contig 75675 bp, 73 predicted proteins | sample LaCtaG_FD_192421 | JGI IMG/M metagenome (GOLD analysis project Ga0247844, IMG submission 192421) | Freshwater microbial communities from meromictic Lake La Cruz, Castile-La Mancha, Spain - LaCruzMarch201714.5m_1 | ecosystem: Environmental > Aquatic > Freshwater > Lake | place: Spain: Castile-La... | reverse complement strand
AGTTGTTAACAGCCCCGGCAGTGGTGGAATTCGACAACCTGACCACTGATCTCATACCCCACAAATCGCTGTGTACCATATTAACCAGTGAGTTTATTTCGGGCCGTATTCTGGGGCAGAGCAAGACTGCCGAAGTCGGCACTCGGACATTATTTTTATCCAGCGGCAATAATTTCTAACCGTCAGGGATATGACCCGACGTATCATTACGATCACCCTTGGTCCTACTTGCGAAATACCCGCCACCCGTGAGTTCCGTAAACAGCCAGTGCGTGATGTCAGGGCTAACCAGGGGCGCTATGTCTCGATGGCCTTAACTGTCATTCGTGCCTGGATTTGTGCAGGGCGGCCAAAAACCGAATGTAAAACCATCGCCACTTATTATGAGTGGTCAGACCTCTGCCGTCAGCCATTGCTTTGGTTGGGCTTACCTGATCCTGCTGTTTGTATATTCGAATCTATCAGTGCAGACCCTGATCGCGAACAGCTTGGCATGATACTGCTTGGTTGGCGTGATAGATTTGGCAACGAAGCGGTATTAATCCGGGACGCCTTGAAACGCATCAGCTTTGATGACGAGCTATGGGAATTTATTCGGGACATTGCTGCTGAGAAAGACGGCAGCATCAATAAAAATCGCTTAGGTTGGTGGTTAAAACGTAATGAGGGCCGGGTAGTGAATGGTTTGCGGTTTGTAAGGGATGAGTCAAGCCATGGCTCTGTAAAATGGAAGGCGCAGGTATTGTAGGTTTTGCAGGTTTCTAAATTAACTATTCAAGAAAGTGTCAAATCTGCAATTAGGTAAGCTAGGAAATAAGGGGGGGGCATAACAATGGTCGAGCCGGACAACAATTCGGCTGCTGGGTAACGTGATAATTAAATAATTGAGGCAGGGTAATATAGTTTTTTGCTCCTAGAATTTTGGCAAATGTTGCGGTTTTATCTTTTTTTTGTAGTTCAAAGTTACCCAGGAGTTACCCCGAAAATTTCAGGCAATAAAAAAGGACTTGGTTAAAAACCTAAGTCCTTGATTTTTTTGGTGCCTCGGGCCGGAGTCGAACCGGCACGGTGTTACCACCGAGGGATTTTAAGTCCCTTGCGTCTACCAATTTCGCCACCGAGGCATCTATACCTTGCGGTAAGCCGCGTATTATATAGAGGATGCCTAAAATAAACTAGCTTTATGCGGCAATTCTTTTGAAAAAATTGCCTAATTTTTGTTAAAAACTTGATTTATCTATTTATTTTTCTGGTTTTAAGGCTAGAAAAATTGGGTTTCCGCGTCTTTGTATTAATACGGCGACGGATTGGTTGGCAGGTAAACTTTTCACTACGGCTTCAAAATCCACGGCGCTACGGATAGCTTGGTTTTTTATACGTAAAATAATGTCGCCGACTTCAATGCCCGCATCTTTGGCGGCACCTTTGCCAACTTGTTGGACAACCACACCACCGCTGGTTAATTCGGATGTTGATCGTTGTTCGTCGGTTAAGTCTGCGACAGAAATGCCGATACGATTGTTGGTTTTAAGGTCGGGTTTTTTATTGTCTGCCAATTTTTCCGGTTGATCGGGCAATAGGCCGACTTTAAATCCGATAGTTTTGGTTTCACCTTGCCTAATAATTTTTAAACTGGCTTTTTGGTCAATGGGGGTAATGCCGACCATCGGGGGTAGGTCGCCTGAGCTTTCAATGAGTTGGTCATTGAATTCAATAATGATGTCACCGATTTGCAAGCCGGCTTTTTCTGCCGGGCTGCTTGGGATTACTTTGGCTACTAATGCGCCATGAGGTCTTTTCATGCCAAAAGATTCAGCTAATTCTCTGGTGACATCTTGGATTTGTACACCTAGCCAGCCATGTTCAGCTTTACCTTTGGATTTTAGTTGGTTAACAACATTCATTACCACATCCATTGGTATCGCAAATGATAATCCCATAAAACCGCCAGTACGGCTGTAAATTTGCGAGTTGATGCCAATCACTTTGCCTTCCATATTGAATAATGGGCCGCCAGAGTTGCCGGGATTTATGGCAACATCGGTTTGTATGAAAGGCACATAGTTGCCACCGGGTAAGCTACGGCCTTTGGCGCTGACGATGCCTGCGGTGACGGATTGTTCAAAGCCAAAAGGTGAGCCAATAGCCAATACCCATTCGCCGACTTGGAGTTTTTCGGGAGAACCAATGCTGACGGCGGGCAAATGATCTGCTGCTACTTTTAATAAGGCGACATCGGTGCGGGCGTCTGAGCCAATCAGTTTTGCCAACAATTCACGTCTATCGGAGAATTTGACGACAATTTCATCGGCATCTTTGACAACATGATGGTTGGTTAAAATGTAGCCATCTTCAGAGATGATAAAGCCAGACCCTAAAGATTGGGTGTCAGCGCTAGGGCCGTCACCACCTTCGGGGTTGTTATAAAAATGCTTAAACAACTCTTCCATTTCCGGCGGTATGCCTTCTGGCATGGCGGGTTGTTTTGAAGGTGCGGCTTCAGTGTCTTGTTTGGCTTTTTGGGTGGTGCTGATGTTGACTACCGTTATGCCGTTGGTTTTTACCATTTCAGTAAATTCAGGTAATTGGGCATGAACGTATTGTTGGAAGAAAACAAGCAAAAAGGCAGACAAGCTTATTTTTTTTAGCATAATCGATTCCGATCTAAAAAATAGTTGTGAAGGAATTTGGCAGTACTGGTTTTGCAATCAGTGTTGGCTATCGCGCAATTGGATATTTTCTGCAATCAGTTTGACTGTTTCAGGCGGTACGTCGCCCATAACGGTAAACTCATAATTTTCGACGGCGCGGCTATAAAAATTGATTGCGCCGATAGCTTGTACGGTTTTGGGTTCTAAAAGGCCATTGGGCGTTGTTGTAGGTTTGCTTTCCATGTACACGGAAATCCAAGCGATGCCGTCACTAAGCAAAAGATGGTCAACAGGCTGACTGCTGTTGTGCATAGGTTTGCTGGTAAAGAATAGCTCTTTGAATCCTAAAGGCACTTGAGAAAGTAAAAATTTTGCTTCAGTTAGCTGTTGTGCGGACAAGCTTCCTGGTGGTGGCGTGCTGGATTTGCTGTCTACAAAAGGGAGTGAGTCTTTAATGGTGAGTTCGGTAAACAGCAATTGCTCTAATACGTCGTTATTCAAATCATAGACGACAGCTTTTAGCGGTAAAAAATGCTGTTTTTCTACCCATAAGGTTCTTGGGTAACGGAATTTATCGTTGGGTTCAATGTTGATGATAAAGCTAGGCAGCATGGCGATGTCTTCTTCGCCGACTAATTTTGCTGTGTAAGTGCTGTCCAGATTGTTGATGTCTTTGGGTAAATCAATCAAAAATGAGCGGTCAAAGGGGCGTTTTTCTTCAATTTTTTGTTTGGTTTCCTTGTATAAACAACTGACTTTCCCTGTATCCCGAATAATTTCCCGTAATGGCGAATTCAATGACAGCAGTCGTTCTTGTTCTAAGCCATCATGGGCGGCATGAAAATATTTCATGGGCTCTAGTTTGCCGTTTCTTAAAAACGTGACCGTACCTTGGTAATTTAAGGTCTGCATGGCGTTAACCATGTTTTGCAGGGTTTGTTTTCCTGTTATCGGTAAGTCAGTTTGGTTTTCGCCAAGAGCTAAACTGCTAAATGTTGAAAATAATAAGAGGCTAAGAATGGCTTTGTAAGGATTCATTTTTGGCTGTTATAGGCTGTCACTTTGGCTAAAGGTCTAAAATCGGCCTGACCATTGGTATAAACGCTATTGTTATGGGCTTGTAGATAATCGTTAATACGCGCATTGAGCGGGTACTGTTCAGTATCATTGGTTTGCGCTGGTGGCGTGGTTTTTTGCTGGGCCACTTGCTGCGGTGCAAGTTGCGGGGATTCTGTGGGGTTTTTAATGGTGTTTGTGGTGATTACGGCGATAGCGGCAATTGATGCCGCTAGAGCGAGCATTTTATAAACAGGCTTGGTTGGTTTGCGGTTTGGGATTAGATAAAACGCTTCTTGTTCAATCTGGGCAGATATGGTTGCCGTAAAATCTTTGGCGATAGGCAGGTGCTGTTTATTTTTGAGTAAGTGGCTAATGGCTGCATATCGGTTGAGCGTGTCGGTCAGTTCATGATTTTTTTGCATTGATTGCAATAGCTTTAATGAGTCTGCATGATCCAGTTCATCATCAAGAAACTCAGAAATGTGCTGTTTCAATTCGTCATTCATCGAAAATCACCATGTGTAAGCAAAGGGGTTAATTTAATGTCAATGGCTTCGCGAGCCCGAAAAATCCGTGATCTAACTGTGCCAACTGGGCAATCCATCGCCTCGGCAATTTCTTCATAGCTCATGCCTTCAAACTCACGCAACATGATGGCTGTCCGCATTTCTTCCGGTAAGCCATTAATCGCATCGTTGAGCACGTCGAGTATTTGCTGGTTAGCAAGGTGGTTATCCGGCGATTCCAAGTCATGTAGCTGAGGGGCGTTTTCTACTTTTTCAGCATCTTGTATATCAATTTCGTAGTTGCTGTTACGCCGTGACCGCGCCACTAAGTAGTTTTTGGCGGTGTTGATTGCTATGCGGTACAACCAAGTATAGAAAGCGGCATCACCACGAAAACCGTCAAGTGCACGATAAGCTTTAATAAATGCTTCTTGGGCAACGTCTTGGGCTTCACTGGGATCTTTGATATAGCGGTTAACTAATTGGACAATCTTATGTTGGTACTTGATAACTAAGTAATCAAATGCTTTTTTATCGCCCTGTTGTACACGAGCTACCAGTTCTTCGTCGAGTTGTTCGGTCATCCTCGGTTGATTGTTCACTACGGCTCTTAGTTGGTTAAATAGACAGGTTATAACGCGGTAAGTTCGATTATTACAAAATTGTGTTAACGCCTTAAAAAGCGTTATTATCCATGAACTGTGGTTGCTAGACCACAATTAGGATGTTGAAAAAACCGATTTGGTTTTTTTAATACGTTTTGGGCTTGGGTGAATGCTTTTTATAAGCCCTGATAACTCGTTTTAAACACTATGCTAGATTCAAAAATTTATGATGTCTTGGTTGTTGGCAGCGGCGGCGCAGGCTTAAGTTTAGCGCTCAGATTGGCTGAACAAGGCGTGCAAGTTGCGGTGCTGTCAAAATTTGCATTGACCATGGGTAGCACTTATTACGCTCAAGGCGGTATTTCGGCAGTATTTGATGCAGATGATTCTATTGAATCCCATATTGAAGACACTTTAGACGCTGGTGCAGGTTTATGCAATCCAGATATTGTCAGATTGACGGTGACGCATGGCAAAAGTTCGATTGATTGGTTACAGCAGCACGGTGTGGCTTTTACTGAAGAGCAAACAGCAACCGGCGAAAAAGTTCTGCATTTAAATCGGGAAGGCGGGCATTCGCACCGCCGCATTGTCCATACCGCCGATGCGACCGGTAAGGCGGTATCGTTATCGTTAATTGAACGCGCTAAAGAACACAGCAATATCTATTTATTCGAGCATCATAATGTTGTTGAATTAATCACCAGTCAAAATACCGATAAAACCACCAAAACCATTGTTGGTGCTTATGTTTTAGATTCACAAAAACAACAGGTTAAAACCATGTTGGCAAAGATTGTGGTGCTTGCTACCGGAGGTGCCAGTAAGGTATATCTCTATAGCACCAATCCGCAATCAGCAACGGGTGATGGCATTGCCTTAGCTTGGCGGGCGGGTTGCCGGGTCAGTAACTTGGAGTTTATGCAATTCCATCCCACCTGTTTATATCATCCCAATGCCAAATCTTTTTTGATAAGTGAAGCGGTGAGAGGCGAGGGCGGGCGCTTAATTTTGCCGGATGGGTCGCCGTTTATGCACAATTTTGATGAACGGGCCGAATTGGCGCCGCGTGATATTGTCGCCAGAGCAATCGACCATGAAATAAAAAAACGCGGTATTGATTGCGTTTACTTGGACATTAGCCATAAATCGGAAGCCTTTATTTTGGAGCATTTTCCGACTATCCACAGAAAGTGCTTAAAGTTTGGTATAGACATCACCAAGCAACCGATTCCCGTCGTACCTTCAGCGCATTACACTTGCGGAGGTGTGGTAACAGACAGTTATGCCCGCACGGATATTGATAACCTTTATGCGGTAGGTGAGGTGGCTTGTACTGGCTTACATGGCGCTAATCGTATGGCGAGTAATTCTTTATTGGAATGCTTGGTGTTTGCTGAGCGCGCCTGCGTTGATATTTTGCAAAAACTGCCTGCGATAACTAATTTTTCACAAGTGCTCGATTGGGATGAATCTCAGGTGATAGATTCAGACGAGGAAGTGGTGGTTTCCCATAATTGGGATGAGCTGCGGCATTTTATGTGGGATTACGTCGGCATTGTCCGTACCGATAAACGCTTAGACAGGGCAATGAGCCGCATTGAATTGCTGAAAAAAGAAATCGGCGAGTATTACAGCAATTTTAGGGTTACCAGTGATTTGTTGGAGTTGCGGAATTTGGTGATTGTTGCCGAGCTTATCGTCCGCTGCGCCCAGCAACGTAAAGAAAGCCGGGGATTGCATTACACACTGGATTATCCAGAAACCGACAATAGCAAAACACCGCAAAATACCGTGCTAACACCCTAAAAAATAAACTGAAATGTAAGTAAGGATTTTATTGTCAGCAACTTGAATTATTAACTTGATTGGCATAGCGGGTGTATACTTCGGCAAATTTTTTGATGCGGCTATTAGCGATAATCGGGGATTTTACCGCCTCAAAGGATGACAAAAATAATAATAATGACAGGGGTTTAAACCAATGACTGAAAAGACACCAAACAAATATCTGCTGAATATGGAAAAGCAGTTTGCTAATGAAAATCCAATTTTACGCAAAGCCGCAAAATTATTTCATGAATTGGATCAGATTGAATTCGATTTAGGCTTACTGGAAGTTGGTGAAACTACCGCCTGTAAACAATCTTGGTGGCCTACCATTAGCCTCATTGGCGGCAACTCCACCGCAAAATCCCGGTTTATCAACAGTTATCTTGGTTCGGACCAATTACTTTCAGGCATACAAACTGCCAGCAATAAATTCACCGTGTTAGTCCATAGCGGACAGACAACCCCCGTTATTTTGCCGGCCTCGGCTTTAGATGTAGATCCCCGTTATCCGTTTTACCAAATCAGCCGGAAAATTGAACAGCAACAAGAAGGCGAAGGTAGCCGCATCAATTCCTATTTGGAACTCAAAACCTATAATACCGAAAGCTTAAAGGGCAAATTATTTATAGATGCGCCCAATGTTATGACAGTCACTATGACGCCTGTTATTTCCTTGTTATTCAAGCAAACCATCGAGCAGTCTGATTTGGTTTTGGTATTCACTGATGCTTTTGAGCAAGAAACGGCTTTGGTTACCGAGTTGATCCAAAACATTATTGCCCACCAAGATAACAATAAATTCATTTACTTAATTGATGAGTCGGCCTCGTTAAACAACAGTGAAAACATCAGCTTGTGGCAAAGGAAATTGGCGGCTTTTGGCCTGACAACAGGGCAGTTTATAGTCCTGCCCAATCAGCAAGCCACCGCCCAAGTGCAATTGGCGCGAAATTTTTTCGAACTCGACCAGCGGCTGGTGAATGTCGGTTATGACCGCACCTATCGCATTCTGGATGCCCTAGAAAAAAACATTCATGAGCTGGAAGATGTGGTTATGCCTGAAGTCAGATCAGGGATTGAGCAGTGGAAAGAACGCGTCAACATGACTAGCATGATTGTATTGGGCTTCATCGGCAGTTTAGCGATTTTTGCAGAAGTGCAATTTGGCATTTTAGAATTGCTGATCGACCCGATTATTGGCCCGATAATTTTAATTTTATTGCTGCTGGTGATGCTGCCAGTGCATGTTTTAGGTTGCAAATTACAAGCAAGATTGATTGCCAAAAAACTTAAAGCTAGACAAGACGAGCTGTGTTTACTGGAAAGCCTTGCTGGTATATTTGAAAAAAACCAAACCTTACTACGCATGGTTTTGCCAATTAGCGAACCGCTAGGCTGGAATAAAAAGACCAAAGCCAAATTGGCGCAACTATCCGATCAAACCAAGCAGTTGGTGCAATCGTTAACCGACCATTTCAGCACCTTTCACGACCCTAATCCTCCTCAGGACATCGACCAAGAAAACCAAACAGCGTATCCGTAATTTAAGTGTTCAAGTAACCTCATTCGCCTGCGATTAAAGGAACTTATTATCTTGAAACTTGACTTCCGACAGCACTTGTACGGACGGAATTATGGATACACTAAAACATTATTTACCATTGTGTTGGTTAAAACTTAACCCTTTGGATTTGCCACGATCAGTTGTGTTTCTTAAACAGAATTTGTGGATTTATTTTATCGTTGAGTTTTTCCTGCAAGCCAATATGACCGACGATCCGATAGAGTCGTTTGTTGAAGTGACGATTGAAACGCTGTTAACTTTCGTCCTTATCGGCATTTTGCTTTACCTCAATAAAACCATGTATGCCTATATCCAGGTTTCCTCAGCATTATTGTTCACATCTAACGTGGTGTCTGTTGTTATTATTCCCGTTTTGGTTTGGCTGACCATTACCGAGAATACCATTAGTTACTACTTGTTAGGATTGGCATTGTTCTGGGAATTTGCCATTGTCGCTTATATCTTCAGGCTGGTAATCGGCATTAATGTCCCAGCCAGCATGGTGATGTCCTTAGTTTATTTTGGCGCAACCTACTACGGTGCTTATACCTTGGGGCAATTAATTTAAAGCCAAGTAATAAGGTATAATGCTGGTTTTTGTTCATGCCCGTACCCACTATGGCTCAGTTTTTTGAAATACATCCAGACACCCCGCAATTACGCTTAATCAATCGCGCGGTAGAAATTATCCAAAAAGGCGGCATCATTGCTTATCCCACTGATTCATCTTATGCCATAGCCTGCCACATTGGTGACAAGCAAGCCTTGGATAAAATACGCCGGATTCGGCAATTGGATGATAAGCATGACTTCACCTTGATTTGTAAAGACTTGGCGCAAGTCTCTAATTTTACAAAAATAGGTAACGATGCTTTCCGGCTTATCAAAGCGTTAACGCCTGGGCCGTTTACGTTTATCCTTGATGCCACCAAAGAAGTACCGCGCCGCTTACAACACCCCAAAAAGAAAACCATCGGTATCCGTATCCCAGACCATCCAGTGGCGCAATTATTAGTGCAGCAGCTGGATGAGCCCTTATTCAGTACCACCTTAGTGATGCCCGGAGAAGCAGAAGCCTTGAGCGATCCCTATGAAATCCGCGACCGTTTAGAGCATGAGCTGGATTTAGTGATTGATGCTGGCATTATTGAGTTTGAGCCAACAACCATGATTGGTTTTATCGGCGGAAATAGCCCGGAGATTCTCAGGCAGGGTAAAGGCATTGCCAGTATGTTGTCATAAATAGGAAAACGATTATGAACGAATTGACCTTAGTGCAGCGCATAGTTGTTTGGATATTGCCTGTGGTGTTTGCTCTTACCGTACACGAAGCTGCCCTCGGTTGGGCTGCAAAAAAAATGGGTGACCCTACTGCGGATAATTTGGGTAGGTTGACGTTAAACCCCATCAAACAAATTGATATATTGGGTACGATTATCCTGCCTGGCTTGTTATTAATAACAGGTACGGGGTTTGTATTTGGCTGGGCAAAACCTATACCAGTCGATGCCCGATATTTTAAAAAACCCTTGCGAGATATGGCTTGGGTTGCTTCCGCTGGCTTATTATCCAATTTGTTGATGGCTTTGCTATGGGCTTTGTTGGCTAGATTGGGGGTGATAATAAATGTGGAAACCATTTCTTTGCCTTTAATTTACATGGGTATTGCTGGTATATCCATCAATCTTGTCTTGTTCTTAATTAATCTGCTACCGATTCCGCCATTGGATGGCAGCCGTATTCTTATCGCGTTTCTGCCACCTAAACTGGCTTGGCAATACAGCAAATTAGAGCGCTATGGATTTATTATTTTGCTGGTGCTTCTGTATAGCAAAATCCTAAGTCAGTTGTTGGGGTATCCTTTGTATATTGTCCAGCAATTCTTTTTCTCTATCGCCGGCATATAATGGCGGAGCAGCCTGATTACTTACCATTGGTAGCAACACCTTCAGAGGATGAGGCGAATACCGATTTAATTCCCGTGTTCGCCAAAGTCAACGGCACGCCTTATCTGCAATTGCCCGAAGACCTGTTTATTCCACCCGATGCTTTAGAAGTATTCTTGGAATTATTTGAAGGCCCTTTGGATTTATTGCTGTATTTAATCCGCAAGCAAAATTTGGATATTGTTAATATCCCAATAGCGCAAATAACCCGGCAATATATTGATTATATTCAGCTAATGACCGAGCTTAATTTAGAGCTTGCTGCGGAATATTTGGTAATGGCAGCGTTATTGGCGGAAATAAAATCCAGAATGTTATTGCCTAGGCAGCCAGTTTTGGAAGAAGAGGAAGAAGATCCACGAGCTGAACTCGTCCGTCGCTTACAAGAGTACGAAATCTTTAAGGATGCCGCAGGCCAACTAGACCAACTCCCTCGACTTGAGCGGGATATTTTCAACATCGACATTGATGTCTCCAGTATCAATGTATTGCGGGTTTTGCCTGCGGTGCAGCTGAATGAATTGCTGCAGGCGTTTCAAGATGTACTTAAACGTGCCGAGCAGCTTAGTCACCATCAAATCATCAAAGAACCATTATCAGTCCGTGAACGAATGTCAGCCATTTTGGAAAACCTTAAAACAACAGATAGTCTCTTTTTCACGCAATTATTTAATCGAAAAGAAGGACGGCACGGCGTTGTTGTCTCGTTTTTGGCAATCCTCGAGCTCAGCAAAGAAGGACTCATCGCCATCGTCGAAGGAGCAACCATCGCCGAACTTGGCATCTGTGCCACAAGCGCAGCCATTAAGGGCCGTAAAAAAACCTAAATCTGCTGTTAAACCAATGATTATTGAACAACCTGCCGAGCCGCAGCCGTCTTCCAATGGCGAGCTTAAAAAAATCATTGAAGCCATTATATTTGCATCGGCAAAGCCCTTATCCCCCAAGCAAATACAGGCGCTTTTTGCTGATTATGAACAGCCAGAAATTGCTGAAATTGAAACCGAAATTGCCAGCATTATTGACGATTACCGTTTGCGCCCGATTGAATTAAAGCAAGTTGCCAGCGGTTACCGCTTTCAGATACGACCAGGTTTTTCACCTTGGATTGGCAAGCTGTTTGAAGAAAAACCGCCGAAATATTCGAGGGCATTATTGGAAACCTTGTCCATAATCGCCTATCGCCAGCCCGTTACCCGTGGTGATATTGAGGATATTAGAGGCGTTAGTGTCAGCACTAGCATTATTCAAACTTTGCTGGAGCGCGATTGGATCAAAATTGTTGCTTATAAGGAAGTGCCTGGAAAACCAGCTTTATATGGTACAACCAAATTATTTTTGGATTATTTTAATCTCAACGCATTGAGTAATCTGCCGACGCTGCAAGAAGTTCAGCAGCTTGAACTGACTTATCCTATAGAGGTATCTCGTGAAAAATCCTAAACAGCGTATCAGTAAGGCAAGTCCTGCCGCTGAAACGACCCCAAAAATTACCAAAACTGTCAGTGCCGAAAAAGATGATGCGGGCGAACGAGTCCAAAAAATATTAGCACGCGGCGGCATTGGCTCCAGGCGCGAAATAGAGCGCTGGATTAATGAAGGCCGTTTAAAAATTAATGGTACGACAGTGGCTTTAGGTGCCAGATTAAAATCTGGTGACTATTTGCAATTGAATGATCGAGTTGTTAATTGGCAAAAATACCTTGAGCAATCCACAAAAGTTTTGATTTACCACAAACCGACTGGTGAAGTGGTGACGCGAAATGATCCGCAGCGCCGCCCGACGGTTTTTGCTAATTTGCCGGATTTACAGGTAGGCCGTTGGATTTCAGTAGGCCGTTTGGATATAAATACTTCCGGTTTATTGCTGCTTACCAACAATGGCGAATTGGCGAATAAGCTTATGCACCCGTCAGCGGAAGTTGAGCGCGAATATGCGGTGCGTATTTTAGGTGATGTTCCTGAAAGCACTTTAGAAAGGCTTAAGCAGGGTGTTGAGCTGGAAGATGGTATGGCTCATTTTGATTACATCTCTTATACGGGCGGCGAGGGCGCTAATAAATGGTATTACGTTACCGTTAAAGAAGGCCGTAATCGTTTAGTCAGACGTTTGTGGGAGTCGCAAGAAGTGGTTGTTAGCCGCTTAATCCGTGTCCGCTATGGGCCAATTGTTTTACCTGATGGCTTAAAAACACGAGCTGTTTATGAGTTGTCTGAAAAAGAACTGGATTTGTTGTTTGAGTTTGCGGAAATGGCTAGGCCTAAAGCCGCGTCCCCAGAAAATAAGTTTGTACGCAACAAGAATTAACATTATAAAGTTTCTCTATCATTATGATTACTATAATACAAAGGGTAAGCCAAGCATCAGTCAGCGTAAATCAGCAATGTATAGGCGAGATTGGTGTCGGCATTATGGCTTTGGTTTGTGTAGAGCCAATGGATACGTTAAAAGACGTTAGCCGATTATTGGAGCGGATTTTAAACTACCGCATTTTTGCGGATGAAAATCAACGGATGAATTTAAGTTTGCGCGATATTAACGGCGGTTTATTGCTAATTCCTCAATTTACTTTGGCTGCTGATACTGACAAGGGCAATCGCCCTAGTTTTGCCGCTTCCGCCGCGCCTGAGTTAGGTTTTTCGTTATTTTCTGAGTTAAAAACGTTGGCAAAAGCTATCCATCCGGCAGTGCAATTTGGTGAATTTGGTGCCGATATGCAAGTGGCATTAATTAATGATGGCCCGATTACTTTCACATTAAGAACCAAGTGCGTTAAATGAGCAACAAAGCATTTCTTTTGAGTGTCCGTTAAGTGTCGCTAAATCTGCCTGTAACGAGGATTTAGGGGCATTTACCAAGGTTGTTGAAGTTGAGAAAACATCTTTTATATGGTGTAATGAAAACGTTTTATGTCTTAGTGCGCCGCTAAATTTAGTCTCTAAATTTAGGCGGATTGTTTCGCAGCAACTTGTAGGGAGAGTAGGCCTCGACTATGCAATTTACTATTAAAAAAGGTTTGGACTTGCCAATAACGGGCAGTCCTAAACAAGTAATCGAGAATGGCAATAGCGTTAAATCTGTCGCTATTTTGGGAATGGACTATGTAGGCATGAAGCCTACAATGATGGTTAATGAAGGGGATAAAGTTAAATTAGGTCAGGTTTTATTTTCTGACAAAAAAAATCCCGGCTGTCTTTTTACGTCACCAGGTGCTGGTGTTGTAAAAGCCATAAACCGTGGTGAAAAACGCGTACTGCAATCCGTTGTGATTGAGCTTAAAGGTAAAGAAGAAGTTTCTTTTACCAAATACGCAGAAACAAAGCTTGCTGAATTGACTGCTGAACAAGTCAATGAAAATTTATTGGCATCAGGCTTGTGGACAACTATCCGTACTCGTCCTTATGGGCGTGTTGCTACTGTTGGCAGCAAACCAAGTTCAATATTCGTAACAGCAATCGATACCAATCCTTTAGCTGCAGATCCTGCGGTTATCATCAAAGAACGCAGCCAAGATTTTGCTCATGGTTTAACGGTAATTAGCAAATTGACTGAAGGCAAAGTTTACGTTTGTAAAGCCTCTGGCGCTGATGTTGCAGCTAGCAATGCCACCGTCGCTGAGTTTTCAGGCCCACATCCTGCTGGATTGCCTAGTACCCATATTCATTTTATTGATCCAGTGAATATCGATAAATTCGTTTGGTATTTGGATTATCAAGCAGTAATGGCTATCGGCGCATTGTTTGTTACTGGCAAATTGAATGTCGAAAAAGTGGTTGCCTTATCAGGTCCGACAGCAAAAAATCCACGTTTGTTACGCACACGCGTTGGTGCCAATTTAAGTGATTTGGTTGCTGGCGAATTAGCAGATGATGTTGAAAGCCGTGTTGTATCTGGATCTGTATTGTACGGACACCAAGCAAGCGATTGGGCTGATTATTTAGGCTGTTACAGTAACCAAGTAACTTTAATACAAGAAGGCAGGGCGCGTGAATTGTTTGGCTGGATAGTCCCAGGCAAAGATAAATATTCTGCGCTAGATGTATATTTATCTAGCCGTGACCGTAAAACGGATCGTAAATTTCCACTGACAACCACTAAGAACGGTAGTAACCGGGCTATAGTGCCAGTAGGTATTTATGAAACTGTTATGCCTATGGATATATTGGCAACGCCATTGTTGAAATCTTTGGTGATTGGCGATAGTGATCAAGCACAGTTATTAGGTTGTTTGGAACTGGATGAAGAAGATGTCTCTTTATTTACATTTGTAGACCCAGGCAAGCATGATTTCGGTCCTGTGCTGAGAGCGAATTTAACTAAAATTGAGAAGGAAGGATAATGTCGGCTAGAGATTTTTTAGATAGCATAGAGCCGCATTTTACAAAAGGCGGTAAGTTAGAAAAGTATTACGGTCTCTACGAGATGGTCGATACTTTCATTTATACCCCCGCCGATGTAACACGCGGAACTACTCATGTTCGTGATGGCAATGACTTAAAACGAACAATGACTTTCGTGGTGATAGCCACTGCTTGTTGTATATTGATGGCAATGTATAACACAGGCTATCAAGCCAACATAGCTATGGAAGCTATGGGTTTAGATAAGATTGACGGCTGGCGCAGCATACCAATGATGGTATTTGGGTATAACCCAATGAACCCATTTTCTTGTATGGTGCATGGTGCATTATATTTCTTGCCTATTTACGTCGTTACTTTGGCTGTTGGTGGTGTGTGGGAAGTTTTATTCGCCACTGTCAGAGGACATGAAGTTAACGAAGGTTTCTTAGTTTCATCAATGCTTTATACCTTGATTATGCCACCAGACATGCCATTGTGGCAGGTTGCTTTAGGTATTTCCTTCGGTATCGTTATTGGTAAAGAAGTATTTGGTGGTACAGGTAAAAACTTTTTAAATCCAGCATTAACCGGAAGGGCGTTTTTATATTTTGCTTATCCGGCATCTATTTCTGGCGATTCAGTTTGGGTTGCTGTTGATGGATATACAGCGGCTACGCCATTGGGATTAGCTGCAAATGGTGGTTTAGATGCAGTTTATGCCGCCCATTACAGCTGGATGCAAACATTCTTTGGATTTGAGCCAGGCTGTCTTGGTGAAACCTCCACTTTAGCCATTTTGATTGGCGCAGCATTTTTGCTTTATACCCGCGTCGCATCTTATCGCATTATGGCTGGTGTATTTCTTGGTATGCTCGGTACTTCATTGCTGTTCAATACCATTGGCAGCGAAACCAACCCTATGTTTTCGTTCCCTTGGTACTGGCATTTAACCGTTGGTGGCTTTGCTTTCGGTATGGTTTATATGGCAACTGACCCGGTAAGTGCGGCGATGACCAACACAGGACGTTGGGTTTTTGGTGCATTGGTTGGCGGCATGACCGTGTTAATCAGGGTCGTTAACCCCGCATTTCCAGAAGGCATTATGTTGGCAATCTTGTTCTCCAACATGTTTGCACCAACCATCGACTACTTTGTCATTCAGGCCAATATTAGAAGAAGGATGAAACGTCATGCCTAATGAAAAAAAGCAATGTGAGCACATGGTTAAATTATGTGCCACGCTTGAGAAATACGAAAGCTACCGGAAATTTAAAGCTTATGCACTGAAAGTGCTGGCTTTAGGTAACGATAGCTTGGAAAAAACCATTGCTATTGCCGTAGCGCTTTGTTTGGTTTGTGCGGTATTGGTTTCATTTGCAGCAGTTGCATTAAAACCGTTACAAGTTAATAACAAAGACCAAGATATGAAGAAAAATATCTTGGACGTAGCGGGTTTGCTAGAAGAAGGCAGCAATATTGATTCTGCATTTGCAGAAAAAATCGAACCTAAAATCGTCGATTTAGAAACTGGTAGCTACGTTGATAGCGTTAATGTTGCTGATTACGACCAACGTAAAGCAGCAAAAGACCCTGCACAAAGCGTGGCAATCCCAAAAGACAAAGATATTGCCCATATCCGTGTCAAAGCCAAATATGCCAAAGTATTTTTGGTTAAAGAAGGCGGCACTATCAAATCCATTATTTTGCCAATCAACGGCTATGGTTTGTGGTCAACTCTTTACGGCTTCCTGTCTTTAGATGCTGATGGTCAAACCGTACAAAGCATCAACTTCTACGATCAAGCGGAAACTCCGGGCTTGGGTGGCGAGGTTGTTAATCCTAATTGGCGCGCATTGTGGAAAGGCAAAAAAGTCTACGCAGAAACCGACCAAGCTTCCATGGAAAAAGGCTTGATTGAAGAAGCCGATGTTGGTGAACCCGCTTTGGCTTTAATTAAAGGTACAGTTGATAACACCAAACCAGGTTCACAATATCAAGTTGATGGCTTGGCGGGTGCAACATTGACTAGTACTGGTGTAACCAATTTGATTAGATACTGGACAAGCAAAGAAGGTTTTGCCCCGTATTTGAGTAAAGTAAGAACGGTTAAAGGAGCGAAGTCATGAGCGCAGTAATGAATGATGAATCAAAAAAAATCTTAAATGATGAAACCAAGAAAGTTTTGGTTGAACCATTAGTTACCAATAACCCTATCACTCTACAAGTTTTAGGTATTTGTTCGGCTCTGGCGGTTACTTCGCAGATGTCAACATCGCTAATTATGGCGCTGGCTTTAACTTTGGTTACGGCTTTTTCTAGTGCGGCTATCAGTGCCATTAGAAACCATATTCCTAGCAGCATCCGCATTATTGTACAGATGACCATTATTGCTTCTTTAGTAATTGTGGTTGACCAAATGCTGAAAGCTTTCGCTTATGATGTTAGTAAGCAATTATCGGTTTTCGTTGGTTTGATTATCACCAACTGTATCGTTATGGGTCGTGCTGAAGGTTATGCGATGAAAAATCCGCCTTTGGAAAGCTTCATGGACGGTATTGGTAATGGTTTAGGCTACAGCTTAATTTTGGTTATTGTCGCGTTTTTCCGCGAACTCTTTGGTTCTGGCAAATTGTTGGGTATTGAAGTATTCCATCTGTCTAAAGATGGCGGCTGGTATGATCCAAATGGTTTGATGTTATTGCCACCTAGTGCGTTCTTTATTATCGGTTTGATTATATGGGCTGTCCGTCAATGGAAACCTGCTCAAGTCGAAAAAGTAGAATTCAAAATTATGTCGATTTCTCATGGTGAAGGAGGACATCACTAATGGAAGCATATATCAGTTTATTTGTTAAAGCTGTTTTCATTGAAAACTTAGCATTATCTTTCTTCTTGGGTATGTGTACGTTTATTGCTGTATCCAAAAAGATTTCTACTGCAATGGGTTTAGGCATCGCTGTTATGGTGGTACAAGCTATAACCGTACCTGCCAACAATGTTGTTTACCACGCATTGTTACAAGAAGATGCTTTGTCTTGGCTAGGCATTAAAGGTGTTGATTTAAGCTTTCTTGCATTACTTAGCTGTATCGGCATGATTGCGGCCTTGGTACAAATTTTGGAAATGATTTTAGATAAATTCTTTCCAGCCTTGTACTCCGCCTTAGGTATTTTCTTGCCGTTGATTACTGTTAACTGCGCGATTCTTGGTGGTAGTTTGTTCATGATTGAACGTGACTATAACTTTGGTGAAAGTGTCACTTACGGTGTCGGTAGTGGCTTGGGCTGGGCATTGGCAATTACTGTCATGGCTGGTGTACGCGAAAAGCTAAAATACAGCGATATTCCAGCTGGCCTGCAAGGCCTGGGTATCACCTTTATTACTGCGGGTCTGATGTCGCTTGGCTTCATGGCTTTCTCTGGAATCCAACTTTAGGAAGGTATCGTAATGCTGGAAATTTTATTAGGCATTATTATTTTCACGGCTTTCGTGATTGCACTGGTCTTTATGATTATCGGTGCGAAAAGTAAATTGGTTGCCGCTGGTGATGTTGAGATTCTTATCAATGATGAAAAGAAAATCTTTGTACCAGTAGGTTCGAAATTATTAGGCGCTTTAGCTGATAACGGTCTGTTTGTTTCATCAGCTTGTGGCGGCGGCGGTACTTGCGCGCAATGCCGTGTAAAAGTACATTCTGGTGGTGGCGATATTTTACCAACAGAAACTTCCCATATTACTAAACGTGAAGCGGCAGAAGGCGAACGTCTATCTTGCCAAGTAACCGTTAGAAACAACATGTCGATTGAAGTTGAAGACGATGTGTTTGGTGTTAAAAAATGGGAATGTACCGTTAAGTCTAACCACAACGTAGCAACATTCATTAAAGAGTTGGTATTGGAATTGCCAGAAGGCGAAGCCATTAACTACCGTGCTGGTGGTTACATTCAAATTGAATGTCCACAACACGTGGCTAAATACAGCGATTTTGATGTTGAAGAACGTTTCCGCGATGATTGGGACAAATTCAATCTGTGGCGTTATGTCTCTACCGTAAAAGAACCTGCTTTGCGTGCTTATTCGATGGCTTCTTATCCTGTGGAAAAAGAAATCATGTTGAACGTACGTATTGCCACTCCGCCACCACGTGCTCCTGAAAATGTACCACCTGGCATCATGTCTTCGTTCATTTTTGGCTTGAAACCAGGCGACAAATGTATCGTTTCAGGCCCATACGGTGAGTTCTTCGCGAAAGAAACTGAGGCAGAGATGGTGTTTATTGGTGGTGGTGCTGGTATGGCGCCGATGCGTTCACATATCTTTGACCAATTACGTCGGATTGGCTCTAAACGCAAAATCACTTTCTGGTATGGTGCACGTAGTAAACGCGAAATGTTCTATGTAGAAGATTTCGATATGTTACAACGTGAAAACCCTAATTTCACTTGGCATTGTGCATTGTCAGATCCTTTACCAGAAGACAATTGGGAAGGCTACACTGGTTTTATCCATAATGTAGTTTATGAAAATCATTTGAAAAACCACCCAGCTCCAGAAGATTGTGAGTTTTACATGTGCGGTCCGCCAATCATGAACACCTCAGTTATCAAAATGCTGTTGGATTTAGGTGTCGAACCTGAAAACATCATGTTGGACGACTTCGGCGGCTAATCAAAAATAACCTCTTCTGGGCAAGGTCCAGAAGGGGTTTTTCGCATTTAAGTTCAGTATCTATTCATCGTCATAGCCTAGATTCATCATTTCTTCAGTAATTTATTCTGCAATAATTCATATTTGTAGATTGGAATGGAAAGACTATGAAGTATCCACATTTATTAATCCTGCCTTTATTACTCCTTTTTGTTTCACCTTCAGTTTACGCATTACGTTGTGGCCATGAACTTGTTGATTTAGACGATTATCAAGAAGATGTGCTAACGAAATGCGGAGAACCTGAGTCTACAAATAGCCATAAAGAAATTAGAAGAAGCGGTAATTATGCGGGCAGTTCACGAAATTTATTTTATGGTAACCAACATTTCCCCAGTTCATCTGTTTATTACGGCAATCAGCAAGTTATCGATATTGAGGTAAATGTTGATGAATGGGTATATGATTTTGGACATAGAAAATTCAAACAATATCTACGATTTGAAAATGGCCGATTAAAAGAAGTTAAAAAATTAGGTCGTGGTGATTAAATCCGGGATTATTTGTTAATCACGGAAGTTAAATTAGAGGAGTAAAAAAATGAATTATTTTTTAGCAACATTTATATTCATGATTATCGTTGTTGCCGTCATGGCAATCGGCGTCATGTTTGGTAGAAGGGCAATCAAAGGTTCTTGCGGTGGCCTCAACAACAGCAATTGTGTTTGTATTGAAAAATGTTCCAAACGAAAAAAATTGGAAGCTGAAGGCCGTGTTTAACCGAGCGTTAAACTATTATGGCATTTAGTTTTTATTGGCACGATTACGAAACTTTTGGCATCCACCCCCAAAAAGATAGACCCGCGCAATTTGCTGGTGTCCGCACTGACGAAAACCTGAATATTATTGATGATCCAATGGTTGTGTACTGTAAAGTGCCATTGGATTATCTCCCCAATCCCGATTCTTGTGTTATCACAGGCATCACCCCACAGCTAGCCGATGAAATAGGCGTTTGCGAAGCCCAATTTATCCGGCAAATACTTAGCCAACTTGCACAAGCCAGCACCTGTACCCTAGGCTATAACAATCTGCGTTTTGATGACGAAGTTACTCGCAATTGCCTTTACCGTAACTTTTATGATCCCTATGCGAGAGAATGGCAAAGCGGCAATTCCCGCTGGGATTTATTGGATGTCATCCGTGCCGCCAGGGCATTGCGTCCAGAAGGCATTACTTGGCCTTTAGACCAAGACGGAAATCCTACCTTAAAACTAGACCATCTCACTATCGCTAATGGCATAGCGCACGAATCTGCACATGACGCTCTCTCAGATGTTTACGCAACCATCGCCATTGCCAGATTACTTAAACAAGCCCAACCTAAGCTTTATCAGTTTTTGTTTCAAAATCGTGGTAAAAACGAAGCTTATCAATTGCTTAAACTGGGTGAGTTTGCCCCCGTTGTGCATGTCTCTGGAAAATATCCAACCATAAAAAATAACCTCGCCATTGTCCTACCAATCTGCAAACACCCAAGTAATACCAATGGCGTGATTGTTTATGATTTATCAGAAGATCCCAGCGATTTAATTGCCTTATCAGTAGAAGAAATCAGGCTGCGAATTTTTACGGCAACCAAGGATTTACCAGAAAACACCCAAAGAATTCCCTTAAAAACCGTTCATCTAAATAAATGTCCAGTTTTAGCGCCTTTATCGGTTATCAGACCAATTGATGCAGAACGCCTAAATATTGATAAATCACTATGTGAAAAACACCGCCAGCAATTAATTGCAGCAACAGGACTAGATGAGAAAATTGCCGAAGTGTTTAACGATACCGAGCATTTACCAAAAATAACCGATCCTGATTTAGCCATTTACAGCGGTGGATTTTTTTCAAACCATGACAAACAACAAATGGCAAAAATCCATACGGCGAAACCTGATCAATTAAGCAAATTGACCATAAATTTTAACGACCGCCGCTTAGATGAAATGTTTTTTAGATACAAAGCCCGCAACTACCCCAATGAATTGAAGCCCGAAGAAATACAACAATGGCTGGAGTTTTGTCAAAATCGCCTTAACCAAAAAGAAATAGCAGCCATTGATTTTGAAAGCTATTTTTTACGCTTACATACGCTACGAGAGCAACAAGTTGATAGCCAATTAATCAATGCTTTATTTGCCTATGGTGAAAAACGTATTGAGGAACTACATACTGCTGACAGTTAAAGTCACAAACTGATGTGGCTACACTAAACAGGATACTTTTCTATAAATTTAATGAAAAGACTTGAGAGAGTAATATGAGTAGCCAAGTGAAAATATACACGGTGAAACTGGCTAGCGAATCGAATAATGTAACTGGGGTCGCCTCTGAACGCCATCGGATATTGCTTAAATAACACGGCATGCAGCAAAGCATGAGCCGTAAAACTGCTGAGAGGATTTTTGCCCCTTCTTGGGTTACAGCGCCGCTGTTAAAAGTGTCTTCCTTGACTATATTTGCGTACTCTACAATCGACAGCATCCTCCTTTTTCCAATGGCTACTTATCGTCTGTGGCGTTTGAAAAGCAGCTCAAAGCTGCTTAATTTTGTGTCCTGAAATGTATTGACACATCACTTTAACGGCTCAAACAAAGCCGCTAAATCATCGGCAGTTAATTTCAACGTTCCTTCGACGGCATCTTCTTTATAAATCCCAGCGGCTAAATTGCGTTTGCGCTCTTGCATGGCGAGGATTTTTTCTTCAACAGTATTCTCAGTAATCAGTTTATAAACGAATACTGCTTTGTCTTGACCGATACGGTGGGCGCGGTCGGCGGCTTGGCTTTCGGCGGCGGGGTTCCACCACGGATCGTAAATGATGACGGTATCGGCTTCGGTCAGGTTAAGTCCCACGCCGCCTGCTTTCAGGCTGATTAAAAACACATTGGCAGCACCGCTTTTGAACATTTCGATGGCGTCGTCACGGCGTTTGGTCTGCCCGGTGAGTTTGGCGTAAGCGATGTTGCGGTTGGTAAGCTCGGTTTCTATCAAGGCAATCATGCGGGTGAATTGCGAAAACACCAGAATGCGGCGGCCTTCTTCCAATTGCTCCGGCAAGATGTCCATCAATAAATCCAGCTTGGCGGATTCATGGAAACGTTTGGCTTCATGCAGGGATAAGGTGCGCGGGTCGCAGCAGGTTTGCCGCAATTTTAGCAAGGCATCTAAGATGGTGATTTGGCTACGTGCTAAACCTTTTTGGGCGATGGCTTCGCGGACTTTTTTCTCCATCGTCAAGCGGATGCTTTCGTACAAGGCCGCTTGTTGGGGATGTAATGGCACGGAGCGGATGATTTCGGTTTTGTCTGGCAGCTCGCTGACCACTTCTTGTTTGGTGCGGCGCAACATAAACGGGGCAATGCGGCGAATTAAATGTTGGCGTTGTTGATGGTCGCCGTGGTTTTCGATAGGAGTGCGGTACAGGCGTTTAAAGTTGCTGCTGTCGCCGAGAAAACCGGGCATTAAGAAATCAAATTGCGCCCATAATTCGCCCAAATGGTTTTCCATCGGTGTGCCTGTTAAGCACAAACGATGGCTGGTTTTAATCTGCCGGACTAATTGCGCGGCTTTGCTTAAGGGGTTTTTGATGGTTTGGGCTTCATCCAAAATCAAGTAGTGATAATGGTGTTCCAACAAGGTGTCTTCGTCGCGGGACAGGAGGGGATAGGTGGTAAGCACCAAGTCGTAGTCTTGGATTTTATCGAACAATTGTTTGCGGTCTATGCCTTGCAAGATCAGTATTTTTAATTCTGGGGCAAAGCGTTCGGTTTCCCGTCGCCAATTGCTCATCAAGCTGGTTGGGGCAATGATTAGGCACGGTGTTGTCATTCTGCCGCTGTGTTTTTCTACCAAAAGATGGCTAATGGTTTGTACGGTTTTGCCTAAGCCCATGTCGTCGGCAAGTATGCCGCCAAATTGGTATTCGCGGAGAAATTGCAGCCAATTTAAGCCTTGTTGTTGGTAAGGCCGCAGTTGTGCTTGTAAGGTGGCTGGCACGGGCACATCTTCTATGCCATTGAAGTTTTTTAGTTTTTGCGCCAGTTCGCGTAGGGCTTTGCCGCCACTTAAAGAAAATAGCCCGTAATTGTGTTCTTCTAAAAACGCCAAGCTGGCGACATTAAAGCGCGATAGCCGCAAGCTGTCTTCATGTGCTAAGGCGTTGTTGTTAAACAGTTCGTAGAGGATTTTTAAGATCGGCTTGAGCTGTTCGCTGGGTAAATTTAAAAAACTGTGGTTGCCTAAGGGAATGCTGAGCATATCTGGCAAATTATCGACATCGTAATGCTCCAAAATCGGTGTAATCAGCGGCAATAATGGATAAGATTCGCCGTTGATCTGCAAATTAAAGCGCATATCAAACCAGTCATTTTGGCTGTCACCAATTTCGGCATCGATTTGCTGGGCGGTTTGGAAATTAAGCCGGAAGCTTTCGTCGATTTCTATCAACCAGCCTTGTTCTTTGAGGGTCGGCAAATAGTCTTGTAAAAAAATGCTCCAACGGGTGGCGGCTTCAATCACCGACGGCATGGCAAAATGCAGTAGATAACTGTTGATGCTGACCAATTTAACCGGGAGCATACTCAAGCCCAGTTCCGCCAGCGTTTCTAATGCCTGTTGTTCGGCTTCGGTATCACGGCTGATGCGGTAAAGCTGGTGTTCATCTTGTAATAGGCTATGGCTTTCGGGTTTGTTGACCGTTAAGGTGAAGTCGCCATAACGGAAGGCCACGCCAATTAAATGTCCGTATAAGTTATCGACTTGTTGACCAAATAAACGCAATACCGGAACAGGCGTTAAGCCATCAACCTGGCTCAGGGCGACGGATTTTGGTGTTGGTAAGCTGAGTTGCGGATGTTCGGTGACTAAGCGGCGGCTAAATTCGTCCGCCATTTCTTCGGGGACAGCGGGGATGCTAAGGACTTTTTTGAGTTGCTCAGCGGTTAAGCTTAAGTCTTTAAATTCACCAACTGTGGCGATTTGGGTATCTATATATAAAGGTGGTTCAGTGAGTACCAGCAAGGTGGTATCAGGAATCGCCAGTTTGAGTTGATAGTTATTGTCTTCATGTTGCCAGCTAAATGGCAGTTCTTTGCTCGCGCCTGCGGTTAACGGCGGGTTATCGCCATTCAGCCAATATAGCCGTCCGGTTTGTAATAATTTTAATAACGCCAAGTGGCCTATATTGCCGGAGATAATCGGCAGGCTGGCTTGGGTGTTGAGTGCCGCCAGTAGTTTGGTGATTTCTTCATCGCCGTATTGGATATAGCCCAAATAGGAATAGCTGTAACGCAAATTGCTTAAGGTGGTTTTGCGTCCCTTTGCCAAACCGCCAGTTTTTTTGGCTTTGGTGATTAAAAAATCAACGGTGATGTCGTGCGGGTTTTTGCCGGGTTTTAGCAAATAGGCAAGGAATTCTTGATTATGTTCGGGCGGTTCTGGGCTGTCGTTAAGGCTGTTTAGCCAATCAAAACAATGGTTGCGGTTAGTTTGTGGTTGCGTGGCTTGTTCGATGCCTGCTTGGTACATCAAGCAAGCGGCGGCGACGTGTTTGCAGTTGTAACCCACTGGGCAAGAGCAATCGCCGTCAATATCAGCGGCACTGTAATCGGATCGCCAAACAATGCGGATGTTTTGTTTGTAAGGGTTATTCGCCGTACCTTTTACAGCGCTGTTTAATTGCACAAACAACGCGCCTTCGCTTTTGACATTGGCTTCCAGCACCATGCCTTTTTCAAAATAACTTAAGCCACGCTGGTAAGAATCGTCCTCGCATTGATAACGAATATCAGAACGCAACAATTTTTTCAGTATCGTCATAGTCTCAGCAGCAACAAGCAAATCAAACCGGGCATTGTATATCAATTGCTGATAAATGGACGGTTTGGATTTGTTTGGATGGGTTAAATGGATTAGTGGGGATGAATTAATTAGATGTTAATTTTTGAATAATCGTCTTGTAGTAAAGCCTTTTGGGCGACTTCCCTGTGGTAATGTTTAAAACGCGCGCGAGAGGGTTTTCTTGCGGGCAGATTCCAACAGATATTTGCCTTAGTCGAATTGTTTTCGGTTTATGTTTTCTCACTCCCTTATTTTAAACGCTTGTAAAAGACGTTGAATAAGTTCTTGGCTGTGAACTTTTTAAATTGGAAACATAAGCAAAAATTGGTTGATAATGTTTTTGAGGGAAATTTTTCACCCATTAATTGGCAGCAACCACAATACCGCCGCAGCAAATATCCCCGCCAAAACATCATCCAACATAATCCCCAAACCGCCATGTACTTTTTGGTCTATCCAGCGGATTGGCCAGGGTTTGATAATGTCGAACAGACGGAATAACACGAATCCGGCGGTTAAGGTTTGCCAGGTGAATGGCACTAGCCATAGAGTTATCAATAAGCCCGCGATTTCATCCCAGACGATGCCACCGTAATCGTGTTCGCCTAGTTTGTCTGCCGCTAGGCCGCATATCCATATGCCTGCTACTGTCACCAATACCGTTAAGACACTGTAAAGCCATAAATCAGTTTGCGCGAACAGGCAGTACATTGGGATGGCGGCGACGGTGCCAAAAGTGCCGGGGGCTTTTTTGGCTAGGCCAGAGCCAAAGCCGAAGGCCAAGAATAAGATCGGGTCGGTGAGGATTTGTTTGGCGGTGAGTTGGTTTTTGCCGATGGCGTTATGCTGAAAAATGTTCATAGGCTTTAATGGCTAAGGGATGGATTGCACCTGCTTTGTTAAGCCGCAGGCCGGGAGTGGCTTCTATTTTGCCGATAACGGTGCAGCCTGTTGGTAAACGGTCTAGCGCGTCCGCTGGTAGGGTGAAGCACAGTTGGTAGTCGTCGCCCGCTGTGAGTGGCATAGCCCAATCGTTGCTGGTTGCAATGTAGCTTAACACGGCTTCAGACAAGGGCAGGGCAGACCAATCTATGCAAGCGCCAACTTGGCTTTGTTGCAGTATATGGCCTAAATCGCCGACTAAACCATCGGATAAGTCGATACAGGCGGTGGCGAGACCTAGCAATGCTTGGCCTGTAGCGATTTGTGGGTTAGGGCGGTTGAATTGTTGCAAAGCTTCAGCGGGATTGATGCACGCATAGCCTTGGTGGATTTTTAAACCTAAACCTGCATCGCCGATGTTGCCGGATAAGCAGATTAGGTCGCCGACTTGTGCGTTTGAGCGTAACAGCGCTTTGCCGGAAGGCACGATGCCCATGGCTTGTACGGTTAAGGTCAATGGCCCACGAGTGGTATCGCCGCCAATTAAATCGACCTGATGTTGTTTGGCTAAGCTTAAAAAGCCATGGCTAAATGCGGTCAACCACGATTCATCAACTTGCGGCAAGGTTAAGGCGAGGGTGACGGCAAGCGGCGTTGCCCCCATGCTGGCTAGATCGCTGAGGTTTACCGCCAGTAATTTATGGCCTAAGGCTTCCGGGTCGGCATCGGCAAAAAAATGCACGTTTTCTACCATGGTGTCGGTGGTGATCGCCAATTGGTAGCCCGCTGGGATGGACATTAACGCGCAATCATCACCAATGCCTAAGTTGGTTATTGCATTGGCAGAGGTTGCTTGTTGGAAAAACCGCTGGATTAAGGAGAATTCGGACAGTGCCATAATGGGATTGGGTTTTGGAACTGAGGTAAGGCGGGAAAAGGCTTACGTTTTTTTTTAAAGGCGGGCAGGATGCCCGCGCTCCTGCCACTAGCCAAGTTATTGCGAGCTTTGTTGTTTAGCTTGTATTTCTATAGTGCGTTTTTGTTGGGCGATTTTATCGAGAATGCCGTTTACATAACGATGGCTGCCATCAGCACCAAAACATTTTGCTAAATTAATACTTTCGTTAATGGCTACCCGATAAGGCATATCTAAACGGAATAACAATTCATAAGTGCCTAACCGTAAAATAGCCCGTTCAACAGGATCAACCGCATCGACAGCGCGGTCAACAAATTCTGCTAAAGCGGCATCGATGCTGATTAACTGCGCGGGGATTTCATGCAGCAATTCTTTAAAGTAAGATTTTTGGGCATCTTTTAGGCGATCTTCTTCGCCAAATTGCCGCTCAATTTCATTGAGGTTTTGCCCGGTCATTTGCCATTGGTAAAGGGCTTGTACTGCCGCTTTCCGTGCATTGGTGCGTGCAAGACTCATTAATTTTCCAAATTCTTAAATAAACTAACCATTTCGATAGCAGACAACGCCGCTTCCGCACCTTTGTTTCCGGCTTTGGTGCCAGCGCGTTCTATCGCTTGTTCAATGGTATCGACGGTCAACACGCCAAAGCTGACAGGTACATCGTATTGCAAAGACACATGCGCCAAACCTTTCACGCATTCGCCTGCAACGTATTCAAAATGCGGCGTACCACCACGGATGACTGCGCCAATAGCGATAATGGCATCGTATTTTTTGCTGGCGGCAACACGCTGCACTACCATCGGCAATTCAAACGCGCCAGGGGCTTTCACCAAATGGATGTCGTCTTTATCGACACCATGACGTACCAGCGCATCAATCGCGCCGCCTTCAAGTTGGTCGACAATAAAGCTGTTAAAGCGCGAGGCGACGATACAAAATTTGCCGCCTTGTGCCGTAAATGTCCCTTCATAAGTTTTTATTTTTGACATGATAATGAGTGAGTTACAGTTAAATTAAGTGTGTTTAGTTGGCTAACAGACGTTTGCCGTAAGCCAGTGTGTTGTTAATAATGGTGATGAGTTCGGGGGATAATTTGACCACGTCAGCAAACAATTTAGTAAGGCCATCATCCATATATTCATGGACAATTTCGTTCCTTAATTCTTTTAAAGTTCTGATTGTGTCTATGTTATCGAACAACAAACGCTTATGGGCATTGTTGACCACATCAATTAAAGTGCCTTGGTTTTCAAATTCGGCGGCATCAATACTGCGGAATACCCGACGAATCAAAAAATCTATGCTTCTGGAAAAGCGGCTACAGAGATTTTCCAGGTGGTTAATTTCATCTATTGTAAGTGATTTTTCCAGATCAACGGCTTGTGTTTGCTGGTAAGAGTAATCCAGCCAAAACAATTGTTTTTCCAGTAACGCAAGGTTTTGTTGCAGATTAGCCAAGCTCATAATTCAATCGCTTGCGGAAAAATTAGCTGCACAAAAGGGCTGTCGAGATTGCCGGAATCAATCAGCACATCCAGTTTTTGTTCGCCAAAGTGTTCATAAAAATGCCATTTCACCGGACGCAATTGCTGGCTGTTTAAGGTTTTGGAAAATACCAGCAAATCTATATCGCCGCCGGTTTTGTTGTCATCGGTGCGGCTGCCAAACAAGAACACCCGTGCTGAGCTATCCAAAAGTTGGACTTCATTTTTCAGCAGATTGCGTTCGGCTTGGCTAAGACGCATCGTGTGTTCCTGTGAAAATTAGGTTTTATTTAACTCATGTTACGCAGACATTTTCTACGGATTGGGAACAAATAACAAAGAGTCGCTACCGCGACGATTTTTTTAATCGGGTTCTCGCACCCGAAGGCGAGCTACTTTCTTTTGCGCCGCCAAAAGCAAGTAGCCAAAGAAAAGGCGGCCCGGTCGCCGCTCATGTCTTGCGCTCCTTGCACTTGTGCCCTGTGGGGTATTTATCGGGGGGCGGCAGAATGGGCTTCCTGCCCATCTGCCGCCGTGCGGCTTCCCTGCCGCACCCCTTCGGGCTGTTCCCGACAAATGCTGCGGTGCTCGACGCGGCAAACGGGAGGAATGCGTTACTGCGTAACGTCTGTTATTTAACCGACATGCTCGGCAACTTCCAAATCAAACCCCGATAAGGCGATATATTTTTTCTGCGTGCCTAATACTTTCAATTTCCGCACTCCTAAATCCGCCAAAATCCGTGCGCCTGTGCCCGTGGTGCGCCAGTCGGGATCACCATTTTGTCCGGCGTTGGCAATGCCATTATCCGCCAATTGATAACCGTGGATCAGTTCGGCGAGGGCTTTGTTATTTTCGCTTTGGCGGATTATCACCAACACGCCACGGCCTTCTTCAGCAATTTTCTGCATTGCCATTCTAATCGGCATATTGCAATCGCTACGTTTGGAGGCAAAGACATCATCCAATAAATTGCGGGCATGGACGCGGACTAATACTGGCTCTTCGCCAGATACTTTGCCCATCACCAAGGCCAAATGCAGATTATCGTCGTTGCGGTCTTGGTAAGCATACAAACGGAAATCGCCGAATTCTGTAGGGTAGGCGCATTCGCTGATGCGCTCCAAGGTGTTTTCGTGCTGGATGCGGTAATGGATAAGGTCGGCAATTGTACCGATTTTTAAGCCGTGTTGCTGGGCGAAAATTTCTAAATCCGGCCTCCGCGCCATCGAGCCATCTTCATTGAGAATTTCGACAATCACCGCAGCGGGTTCTGCACCCGCCAACCTAGCCAAATCGCAACCCGCTTCGGTGTGTCCGGCGCGGTTTAACACACCACCCGATTTCGCCATCAGCGGGAAGATATGCCCAGGTTGTACCAAATCATCCGGTTTGGCATCGGCAGCCACGGCGGCTTGGATGGTACGGGCGCGGTCGGCGGCGGAAATGCCAGTGGTTACGCCTGTTGCCGCTTCGATGGACACGGTGAAGTTAGTGGAATGCGGAGTTTTGTTTTCGTTGACCATCAACGGCAAACGCAATTGCTGGCAACGTTCCGGCGTTAAAGTCAGGCAAATTAGGCCGCGACCGTATCGGGCCATAAAATTGACATCTTCAGGGCGGGTAAAAGAAGCCGCCATAACCAAATCGCCTTCATTCTCGCGGTCTTCGTCATCCATGATGATGACCATTTTGCCTTGCCGTAAATCTTCGATAATTTCTTCGATGGTGTTCATTGTGATCCGGTCTATTAGCCATTTTTATTCCCATGAGATCATGGGAAGTGATATTTAAATTTCTATGCCGTTAATGACATCAACGCATAATTGTAATGTTTTTACATCGCTATCATCTTCAACATCATATTGTATAGATGCCAGTGCTAAGACTTTCGTGTCAATTTCAGATAACTGTTTAGTTTGCTCTACAGACAGTTTTCCAATATTTTTTTGTAGGAAATCTCTTTCTCCCAGCAGAATAAAGGTATCTCCTGAATTGGGATGCCAATAATCTACGTAAATAGAATAAGCATTTAAGCTTTGCGCTATATCTGCATTCATTATTATCTAAATGTTTGTATTACAAAAAACCACTTTTTCTCAATAAATCTTCGGTAACGTTGCCGTGAGCTGTTGCCGCTGCGTCACCGCGCATCAGTCGTTCCATATAACGTGCCAAAATATCCACTTCCAGATTCACCAGGCTACCCACCACGGCATCGTTCAAGGTGGTTTCTTGTAAGGTATGCGGCACGATATTGACGCCAAACGTTGCGCCATCGACTTCATTGACCGTCAAGCTGATGCCATTGATACAAATCGAACCTTTTTCGGCGATGTATTTTGCCAATTCATCCGGCACTTGCACGGTGAATCGCCATGATCGGGCATCAGCTTTTTTAGCGACGATTTTGCCGATGCCATCCACGTGACCGCTGACGATATGCCCACCCATGCGCGTGGTAGGCGTTAACGCCAGTTCTAAATTGACCGCTGATCCGACGGCAGCCAAACGCAAAGTGGTGCGCTCCCAAGTTTCGTTGGAGACATCGGCGCAAAAATGCCGATTGCCTAATTCGATGGCGGTTAAACACACGCCATTGACGGCGATGCTGTCGCCCAGTTGCGCGTCGGTTAACGGTAATTTGCACGTATCAATTTTTAAACGGAAATCGCCAGATTTGCGCTCGATGGCGGCGATTTTTCCTACTGCTAAGATGATGCCTGTGAACATGGTTTTTATAAATTGAAAAGGTTAAATATCAAGGTTTCTCGCAGATAACGGCTTGGTTAAATTGATAATATGCAAAATTTCAACTTGTTTTTTCAAGGCATTGATCCGGTAAAAGGCGGTGTAGCCTTTGTAAGAAAACTTCCGAATATCTGCTTTATAAACCAAGCCACTTTCAGGAAAATATCCAAGTATGTTGGTGAATTTAGTGATTAATTCGGTAACAAAGCGTTGGCTGGATTGTGGGCTATCCAAAGCAATGAAATAAGCAATATCTTCAAGTTCCTCATCCGCTTGAGGCATTATTTTTACTGCAAACGCCGTCATTATTTTTGGTTAGCGGCAAGGCGTTGCTGAACCCGTTGATTCAGGTTATCGATATAGCCATCATCCACGCTAATTCCTAGGCCATTTTCCGCTTGTTCTAAGCCTTGTTGAAGCTTGCGATCTAATACCAACTCGTCTATAGCTGGGTTTTTACTTTTCAGAAACTCGACAAAATGCAAAACTTCCAATGCCAAAGGTTCGGGGAATTCTTGTACGTTTTGATAGATTTGTTCGGCTGTGTTCATGAGTTCACCTTTGAATGACAGCATTTGAAATAGACATCATTCCTTTTTTATAATCTGAATGCGTTCTGGCATTTTGTCGTTGACGGTTAACCAATATTTGTAACGTTCTAGTTTTTCAGAAAATATTAATTCGAAGTTTTCATTTCTTGGAATGGACGGAACATATGCTTTTGATAGGAAGCCGTACATTGCGAGTTCTTTAGTTAAGCCTTTGATTTCTGATAGTGAACGACTAATATTCCCTATAGCTTTAGTATGAGGCACATCATTTAAAATTATCAGTGAGATGTTTGACCACCTGTATTCAGGATTATCAGTATAAGAAATAAATACGATCAATGATGAAAGGTTAATTTCATATAATTCTTCAGACAATGGCATGTATCCATTATCTTTTACTATCACTTTTATTTCTTCAAATCGATTAAGTTGGGCATAAATATTCGAGAAATCCTTATCTTCACTTCCACTAAAAATACTCGGCTCAATAGCCGCCAATTGCTCTTTCATCAACCCATTTTGTTTACGAAGTTCATTTATCTCAATTAACAGCTCTTCGCTAGATACCTTGTCAGCCCTAACCCAGCCTACCGCCGGAAACATTTTTATAGTATTTATCAGACTTAAAGCCACAATCCCTGGAAGCTCGTCTTCATTTTGCCAAAACTCAACCACCCTACCTTTCGCTGCTTTTTCTCGGAAAGCTTTTAAACGCGCCCGTAATTTTGGTTTTTGTTCTGATTTGTCAAACGGTATCTGATCTGGATTTTTATGCAAAAGGGCAATAACTTTCAAATTACGCTCTAGTGCATATTCGTATTCTTGTTCTGTATAACTAATGCCTTGAGCAGTAAGAGAACCATATCTGCCACCAATAATTAATAGGTAGTAATCACAGTCATTGATAATTCGCTTGATAAATTCAAACTGATCTTCATCGGCAGCAGGAAACAACTCCATCCCCGCAGGTATACAGTCCATTTTTAACAACGTTTGAATTACACTCTTTCGCTCATCCTTTAAATCCGCGTAAGTGGAGCTGACAAATACTTGATACCTTTTTTCCAAAGTTCACTCCACTTTTGTTTGTTTTTACATAAAAGCCATAAAATCATCGACAGAAATCTGCAAGTCTTGTTTGATGATTTTAATCAACAAGCCTTTGGGTACATCTTGGCTACCATGATTTGGGATCGTCGTTTTACGTCCATCGCTATGCACATAACGGATATGCGAACCTTTCTGCCGCATATTTTTAAAACCCATTTTTTCGACGATTTTACAAAGCTGGGTAAAGGTAATCGTTGGTAAAATCGGCACGGTTAAACTGCCAGTTCAATATCTCGGATACCAATAAAAATATTCGCCGATTCATTTTGTTGCTCATCCTGTTCTTCCAAACAAAGCTCAATTACTTCTTGGATGTTACTCAAAGCATCATCAATCGTTTTGCCATAACTTCGGCACGCTTGGAACAAGGGGCAACTGACAATGTAGAAGCCATCGGCATCTTGTTCAATAACAATTGGGAAGTGTTTTTTTATTGGCATGATAACCCCCATTTACACATTCGGTTGCAGCGTTAACTTTAAATCCCCGCCCACCTGCCGGACATCCAGCAACTTCAATTCTTTCTTATCCGCCATTGCCTGTAAGGCTGGCAAATGGAATAAGCCACGTCCTTGGTCGCCCATAATGGAAGGTGCCATGTAGACGATGATTTCATCTAATAAGTTTGCCGCCAATAATGCGCCGTTTAAGATGGCGCCGGCTTCGACTAGTACGTCGTTAATTTGTTGGTCTGCCAAAAAGCGCATGGCTTCGGGCAAATCTAAGCGTCCGTTGGTATCCGGCAAACGCTGTACTTCAAAGCCTGCATTTTGTAAATCCCGCTGTTTGGTGACATCGTCCGAGCAGGTTAGGATCAAGCTGCGACCTGGCAAAGTTGCCATTTGTGCGGTTGGCGGTGTTTGCAAGTGGCTGTCTAATATGACGCGGATTGGCTGTACAACCGGGAAATCGACCCTTGCGGTCAAGGCGGGATCATCTGCCAGTACGGTGTTTACGCCAGTGACTATTGCCGAGCTTTCGGCGCGTAGGCGGTGGACATCGGCGCGGGCTTGCGGGGAGGTAATCCACTTGCTTTCGCCGGAGGCCATTGCCGTGCGTCCGTCAAGGCTCATTGCCAGTTTGCTGCGGATGAACGGGCGTTTTTCGGTCATGCGCTTAATGAAGCCACGGTTTAAGGCGCGGGCATCGGCTTCTAGTACGCCGACTTGTACTTCGATGCCCGCCGCTTGCAGTGCTGCTAAGCCACGGCCTGAGACTAACGGGTTTGGGTCTTGCATGGCGGCGACTACACGGCGGATGCCTGCTTTAATGAGCGCATCGCAACACGGTGGGGTTCTGCCGTGATGGCTGCATGGCTCTAGTGTGACGTAGGCGGTTGCACCAGTTGCGTCGGCAACGCTTGCTAAGGCTTCAACTTCGGCATGACCGCTACCCGCTTGCTTATGCCAACCTTCGCCGATGATTTGCCCGTCTTTTACCAGTACACAGCCGACGCGCGGATTGGGGTCGGTGGTGTAACGGCCTTTGGCTGCCAATTGCAGGGCTTTCGCCATAAAAAACGCATCATCGTGAGGGGAGGCTGCCATCAGATTTTATTTTGTAGGTCGGCGATCATTTCGGTAAATTCGCTAACATCTTGAAAACTTCGGTAGACTGAGGCGAAGCGGACAAAAGCGACGTGATCCAGAAGGCTGAGTTCTTTCATGACTTTTTCGCCTAAATCTTGGGCGGTGATTTCCCGCTCGCCGTTGGTCATTAAGCTGTGTTTGATGCGGTTGATGGCGGCTTCAATATCGTCGCTAACTACAGGCCGTTTCTCTAAGGCTTTCAACATGCCAGAACGGAGTTTTTTTTCATCAAAGGGTTCGCGGACGCCATCGCGTTTAATCACACGCGGCAGAGCCAGTTCCACCATTTCAAAGGTGGTGAAGCGTTCTTTACAGGCAGTGCATTCGCGACGACGGCGGACTTGGTCGCCTTCGTTCGCTAATCTGGAATCAAGGACACGGGTGTCGTGTGCGGCACAAAACGGACATCGCATAGTTAGCCACCGTTTTAGGTATGCCGATAACTCGGCGTAGACATTCAAAAACCGCGTATTTTATTACAGTTTTGGGTTTTTTATGTATTTATCTAACTGATGTTACGCAGTAACGCGCTTTTCTCCCGTTTGCCGCGTCGAGCACCGGAGTATTTGTCGGGAACAGCCCGAAGCACCCAAGGGCATAAAGGTTGCGGCAGGGATGCCGCACGGCGGCAGATGGGCAGGAAGCCCATTCTGCCGTCGCCCGATAAATACCCCACAGGGCACAAGTGCGAGGAGCGCAAGACATGGGCGGCGATCGGGCCGCTTTTTCTTTGGCTACTTTCTTTTGGCGGCGCAAAAGAAAGTAGCTCGCCTTCGGGTGCGAGTACCCGATTAAAAAACTGTCGCGATAGCGACTCATCATTATTTGTTTTTATATCGCAGAAAATGTATGCGTAACATCAGTTATATAATGATGCTGAACAAATACTAACAACTCATAAACCTTACCAAAAACCAGCCTATTGGTTTTTTACAGCTTGGTTTATGCTATAGTTTCAAAGGGTGCTTTTGGAATGTTTTTCAAAAGAATAATTATAATTTACAAAGCCATAGGTTATTTATGTGTTTTAGTGCAGATATGTCGTTGGGATTTGGAGTAGTTGGATTAGTCGCCTCAGGGATTACGTTTTTGGATAAAGACGAAGCGTTTTGGGTGCGTTTTGCAAGATCTTACGCCATTTTTCATTTCTCATTAATGGAATTTATCCAGTTTTTTGCCTATCCCGTTGCCGACCAATGCGGTTACGGAACCAACCTGTTTTTAAGCCAGATTTCCACCTATCACATTAGTTTGCAAGCCTTGGCGATAATGCCTGCGTTAGCAACTTACTCGTCCGATAAAACCGCCTTAAAACAAGCGACTTTGCTGGGTGCCAGTTTAAGCATTTCCTTTTTGATCTTTAATTTTCTGCCGATTGATTGGCAACTTTATGATGGCAAACCGAATTTTCTCGGTAACTTAGTGGCTTGCCTATTAACTGGCAAATACCATATTGCCTATTCCATCGCCACTGCGTTTGGTTCAGCGGTAATGTATGGTTCATTATTTGCGCTCGCCCTTAGCGGTTTTGTTTGGAAGGACAACAAAAAAATCGCCAGTTACCATTTTGTTATGGCGATATTGACGCTGTACTTGCCGCAATGGTTTTTTGGCGTGAATACCGGGGAAGCGGCAGCGATTTATTGTTTTTATTCCATCCCCATAACCATCAGTTTTATGCCGATGTTTAAAAAGTTTTTTAGCGCGCAAACCTATGATTTCCAGATTGATGATAATCGGGAGCGCAGTGCCTAGCGAGTATTACATTGGAAAATGAAAAAGGCCGAATTATATCGGCCTTTTTTATAGGGATAATTTTAATTCACGAAATTTATTTACGCGGGATAAATAGAAAATCTCCGCCGTCATCACCTGCTTTGTGGATAACGCCATACTCTGGGGTTTGGTCAGCGTTATTGGCGACTTTTTCGCGGATGCGGTTAAACAATAACGTCCCTTCCATCACACCATCACTATCTTGCAATACGCTAGCAAAAGCGGCTGCAAATACAGAGTGATTGCCTTTTCCACCCGCATCGCTAACTGGTTCAACGCCGCCGGAGGTCATCACTTTACGCGCTTTTTTGGAGGACATTTTGGCAAGATACTTATTGGTTTCAGCAGGGCTTTCAGGTGTTTTTCCTGCCACACCAAAACTGCGGAAGCCGCTTGCCGCACGAGTAATAGAACCGGAGTAGCAACTATCGGCAACTACAAGTACATGTTTAGCGGTCATTGCTTTAACTTGGCTGGTAATATCGTCATTGGCAATCCAGTTTGATTGGTTATCAGGATCGGCATCGACGGGTAGCCAATAGCCACGGTCTTCATCTTCTTTATAATGCCCATGTCCGGCATAAAAAATTAACACATTGCTGTTACTGTTTATTTTGTTTTGCAATTCAGCAAATGCACCGTAAATTTTTTCGCGGGAAGCATCTCGGACAACAGTTACATCAAAACCGTAACGCTCTACTAATAGATTTTTGATTGAATCGGCATCATCAATCGGTGTTTTTAAAACTGTAGTATGTTGATAGCGTTCGTTGCCGATAATTAAAGCAATATAGTTACCAAAACCGCTAGTGTTGCTGGGGACAGGCAACTCGTTTGGGCTGCTAGCAAGTGGCAGGTTTTCAATAGTTTGCGTAGGTGTTGTTGGATAAGGTGCTGGGGCTTCTGCAACCATTACACTTTCCGCCCCAATCTTATCCTTATAAGTAAAGCCAAAAGAAATTGGCGAATGTTCATCATAAGGTGGTTGGATATGTTGCGGTTTTTGGCGGTAGCCTTCCGCTTGAGCGATGATGTCGTGGAATTGATTATTGACTAAAATTTTAAGTTCGCCACCTGCTTGTACAGGATAACCAACAGATTTGCCATCAACCATAAAGCGGGTGTTGTCTTTATCAGAAATTAAGGCAATTACCGTATCTGCATCAGAAGATACCTTAGGATAGGCTTGTTTATCCTCATTTGAATAAGTGTTCCGGCCCGCTGTGGCACAACCCGTTAGCCAAACAGTGATAACTATTATTAAAAAATGAGATAGTGTACGAAGTTTGGGTAACGTATTCATAATTAATGGCTTTTACGTTTGCTTTTACGTTTTACGGGAATATTTATAAGTTCTGGTACGGCTTCCACTACAGGAGCGGCTGGTGCGTTAGCTTCATGACATTCTGCCAACATGTAACGGAACTCATAAATTGGGAAGTCATAAGGCGGTTTAATGCGTTCCACTTTAGCATCACAGCCTGGTGGTTCGGCTTTTACGGTATGTTCGCCTGAGCTATTAATACAGACTTTTAGCTGTTTGGCAGCCCCCATTTTTTTACCGTCGACAGTAAAGACGGTATTGTCTTCACTAGAGACTAAGCGCAAAATTTCATCAGCATCGTCAGATACTCTTGGCGCTTGGTCGCAAACATTTTTTACGCCTTCTTCCAGGCTGGTAGTCGTATTGGTAATGCCGTTTTTGGTTGATTCTATATTTTTTTCAAGAGTTCTCCCAAATTTGGTACTACAACCTAAAATTAAAACCGTTGGAATTAATGCCAAAGATAAAAATATTAAACGGTGGTGTTTCATTTATATCCCCAAAAATAAAAAAGCCGACATCAATTAATGTCGGCTTATATTGATTTAACTTGTTATTTATATTTCGATTTTTCTAATAAATCTTGTTCACCTACTTCCATTTTAGCGGCAGTGCCTTCAATTTTTACTGTTTGTACTGTGTAATAAGGATACATAGTGTAGGTTGTATCTAAACGGTAGTTGGTAATCATATCCGCACCGGGTTTTTGTGCTAATGCATCATTCATTAGCTTAAGAATTTTTTCCTTGTCCAATGAAGGTGGAAATATAAAACTACCTTCACTTATAGAAGCACTAATATGTCCTAAAGGTTGGACGTTTGAATTGGGGTACGCAAAATGAGTGGTGGGCTGAAAAGTACCAACTGTTGTTGAGCAACCAAACTGAAATAAACTAAGAGCCGCTATGCTGATCGTTAATATGTGTCGCATGGGAAATTACCTAAATGAAGTCTTTTAATGTAAGGCTTTAGAGCCAGTAACCATTTTTGCCGCTGTACCCTCTACTCGATAAGTAACAGTAACAAACGGACCAATTGATGTTATATCCATAAAACCGAATGAGTTTAGCAAAATATCTGAGCCAGGCTTTTGTTCTAATGCTTTTGATATAGCTTCGTATTCAAGGTCAGAAGACATGTCAGGCATACTAAAGCTGGTTTTGCTTACCTCGCCTTTAACATGGCCTAGTGGATAAATATTGCTATTTGGATAATCGAAATGGGATTGCGGACTCAAGTTTTTGACATAAGTCTGTGTACAAGCCGACAGCATTAAAGCCGCCAAACTAAGAAAAAGCATTTTTTTCATAAAATCTCCAGAGTGTTATGGGGTAACAAGCAAAGTTTTGTCGATAAAGCTTAACCGCAAAATCATTCACTATTTATTTAATGAACTTTTCTGCCGTTTCGATGGTATCGAATTTTTCAGACAAAACCTAGAGATAAAACGTAATTTTGAAGTTTAACTTGGCAAGTTTATTGCGTTTTTTTATGGCTTATTTATCAATTTTTTACCCTAATTTTTAAATTATTGCTAACTATTTGAATTAGTGAGCAAAATCATCACACATCCCACATTATGTTTATCCTACACAGCTCCAATAAAACTGAACATCTTTTCGAGCATTTGGCGGCGGTTATCGGCAACACACCGCTGGCATCGCCTTTGGCTAAAGAAGTGTTTCTTATCCAAAGCCAGGGGATGGAACGTTGGTTGTCGCAACAATTGGCGGGGAAGTTTGGGGTTTGGGGCAATTACGAATATTTATTTCCCAGCAAATTTTTTAGTTTTTTAGCGCAACAAGTCGATTTAACGCTCAGCGATGCGGCATTTGATCGGCAGCGCATTTTATGGCGACTGGACGGTTTGTTACGCCATCTGGGTGAGCACAGCCATTTTCAGCCACTGCGGTTTTATCTTAGCGGCAGCAATCAGGCCTTAAGGCGATTTCAGCTGGCGCAGCAGTTGTCGCAATTGTTTGACCAATATCAAATAATGCGCCCCGATTTACTGGCGACTTGGCAGCAAGGGCGGTTGCAGTATGGTGATGCCAGTGAGCAATGGCAAAAAGCCTTGTGGTTGGCGTTGCTGGCAGATACCAAGCAGCCACATCGTGGGCAATTATGGCAAGCGGTGATTGATAAATTAAGCCAAGCACCTGAACAGGCTTATACAGGGCAATTGCCGGAGCGGATTTTTGTGTTTGGCGTTAACGCCATGCCGCCGATGTTTTTGGCGTATTTGCAAGCCGTGGCGCGGCATTGTCAGGTGCATTATTTTTTACTGAATCCCGCGCAAGTGTTTTGGGCAGATTTGCCTAGCAAACGCCAGCAACTATTAGAAAACAGCACCGACAATCACCCGCTTTTGGTGGCTTTAGGTCAGCAAGGCCGGGAGTTTCAAGACATGTTGCTGGAGCAGGTGCAGTTTGAATTGGAGCTGGATAGTTTTGACAGCCATGCCGCCCAATCCTTAAATAATTTGCAGCAATTGCAAAACGATATTCTCGACAATATTCAGGCGCAGCAACCGCTAACGCCGGATACCTCCATCAGCATCCACGCCTGCCATTCCCGTTTGCGCGAAGTGGAAGTGCTGAAAGACCAGCTGCTGCAAGCCTTAGCGCAAGACCCACAACTGCAATTGCGCGATATGGTGGTGATGGCGCCGGATATTCAGGCTTATGAGCCATTTATCGCGGCGGTGTTTGTTGACATCCAGCACGCCATCGCCGACCGCAGTTTGCGCTTAAGTAATAAAGCCTTAGATAGTTTTATCCAGTTTTTAAGCCTCAGCCAAAGCCGCTTTGGCTGGCAAAGCGTATTGGATTTATTGGAACAAAACACCGTTTATCCCAGTTTTGGTTTGTCGGAAACTGATTTGGAATTGCTGGTTTATTGGTTGCAAGCCACGCGGGTGCGTTGGGGGCAATCGGCGCAACATAAGGCCGCCTTGGATTTACCAGCCATCAGCGATAACACTTGGCAAGCGATGTTGGATAGGTTGTTCATGGGCTATGCGGTTGGTAGCGATGCCGAATTTATCGACGGCGTGTTACCGTTTGCCGACATCGAAGGCGCGTCGGCACAGGCTTTAGGTGGTTTGTATGATTTTTTAAATCTGTTATTTAAAGCCAGCAAAGACTTACAACAACCATTAACGCGCTTGGCGTGGAGCAATAAACTTTACTATTACGCCGACCAATTATTGGCGCAAGCAGATCCCTTAGAGCGCCAGCAATTAAATGAGTTATTGGCAGAGCTGTCTGCCGATTTACAAGATAACCCCGCTAATACCAAAGCCAACCCACAAGCGGATGCCATCGAGCTGCAAGTTATTATCAGTTGGTTGCAAGGTATGGTGGAAGAGCGCAAATCTTCCAACGGTTTTTTACGCGGGCAATTGACCTTTTGCTCGATGCTGCCGATGCGCTCAATTCCCTTCAAAGTCATAGCCTTACTAGGCATTAATGAAGGCGAATTCCCCAAGCTTGACCGTAAGCCCACGTTTGATTTATTGGATAAACATTTCCGCAAAGGCGACCGCTCGCGCCGCGCTGATGACCGCTACCAATTCTTAGAAATCCTGCTATCGGCAAGACAGCAATTGATAATTACTTATCTAGGCCAATCCATTACCTCCAACAAAATCATCCCGCCGTCGGTGGTGATTAGTGAATTGTTGGAGGTGTTGGCAAGCCAATACCAATTGACGGATTTATTGGTAAAACATCCGTTACATGCTTTCAGCCGAAAATACTTTACTGAAACCAACGGGCTTTTCAGTTTCTCCGACAGTGCCTTAGTAACCGCCAAAGCCTTGCAAGCCGCCAAACCTGAGCCGAGCATTTGGTGGACGGAAAGCATCCCCGCGCAACCGCAAACATGTATTGAAATCCATGATTTATTGGCATTCTTCCACCATCCGCAAAAATATTTTTTGGCGCGGCAATTAGGTCTGCGTTTTAACGGCATTAGCGCCGCACCCGAAGAACGCGAGCCCTTTGTCATCGATAGCTTAGATAATTATTTAATCCAACAGCAATGGCTGCAACAGCAGTTACATGGCATCGCGCCCTCGACAAAAAAACTCCAAGCCCAAGGCAGCTGGTTGCCGGGCGCAGCAGGTGAAATCGAATTTAGTAAACAACAGCAACTTATCGATGCTTTTGTAGAGCAGCTAAACAGCAAACACTTGGGTGAGCCATTGCCGGATTTATTGGTGGATATTGCTGTCGGCGACTACCGTTTAGTCGGAAAATTAGGCAACCGTTACCAGCACGCCAACTTACATTTTCGCTTTGCCAACTTAAAAGGCAAAGATTTTATGGTCGCTTGGTTACAGCATCTTATTGGTAATCAAATCCAGCAACAGCCAACTTATTTAGTCAGTAGTGATGAAGATTTGTTGTTTTTGCCCGATTACGATCAAGGCGATGATTTACAACATTGGCTAGATATTTATCAGCAAGGCCAACAACAGCCCGATGCGTTTTTTGTAGAAGCGGCGATGGCTTATCTAAAACAAGCAGCAAAACCATCAAGCCGAGCCAGTACCGCGCCATTAATGGCAGCCATAGCTCAATTGGAATTTTCTTTATATCAAGGTTATGAGCCAGAACTTAGGCAATTGTTTTGGCACAAAGGCCAGCATGATTTAGTAGCTTTGCAAGAGGTATTAGGTGAGGGTTTTGAGCGGCAATGCCAACAATTATTGTTGCCTGTTTGGCGGTTGTGTCATTGAGTGGTGTTATAAAATTAAAAGGAGCGCGGGCATCTTGCCCGCCAATTGCGGGCAAGATGCCCGCGCTCCATAAAAGGAATTATTTTTAATATCAAAAAAAACCTCCATCCGGTCACCCGAATGGAGGTTTTTAACCCTATAAAGCCGCTAGTTAAAAGCTGGCGACGTTATTTTATGCTTACAACACAAAGTCAGCAGCGGTTAAGCCAGAGGTGTAGCCTGTTAATTGTACTTGGAAGTCAATTACGGCATCACCAGTGGTATCAGCAATAACAAAGGTATTGCCGCCATTGATATAGTACTCAACGGTATTGGCAGTCGCTGTAGTAAACGCGGTAGTTTTTGCGGTTGCGTTAAAAAGTAATGTACCTGAGAAAATTGCACTCAAATCAATAACGTCAGATACGAAAACACTTGGGACTCCATCCTGTGGATCATCACCGAAACCAAAGTCGGTAATAATATCAAAAGCCGCTAAAGTAGAATCTGCTGATGAGAGAAAGACAAATTTATCGAAGCCTGTTGCTAAAGCGGTGTTGTTGTCACCGCCTGTTAGCGTGTCTTTACCTGCGCCACCAATTAAAGTGTCACCGCCGTTACCGCCTGAAAGGGCGTTGGCAGCAGTATTTCCTGTTAATACGTTAGCTGAGGAGTTTCCTGTGCCGTTGATGGCCGTTGTGCCTATTAAGGTGAGGTTTTCAACATCGCTATCGGTGATAGTGTAAGTTACGCTAGCTTGCACTAAATCAGTACCTTGGTTGGCGCTTTCAACGACTTTATCAGTTGCGTTATCAACAACATAGGTATCATCACCTAAACCGCCATTCATGGTGTCAGCACCGGCCTTGCCATCCAAAATATCGTTACCGTCAAGACCATTTAAGGTGTTGATAGCGCTATTACCCGTTAAGATGTTTGCTGAAGCGTTACCTGTGCCGTTAGATGCCGTTATACCTAACAAGGTTAAGTTTTCGATATTACTGTCGGAGATAGTGTAAGTTGCCGCAGCGGCTAAGGTTGCAAACACGGTATCAAGTCCAACAGTGGCTGTTGTTGTTTGGGCAGCCGTTAATGCAGTCGCCTGATCTCTGACTACGTCAGTTGTTTCATTCACGTAATAGCTGTCGTTACCATTACCACCAATTAAGGTGTCCACGGCTCCATCGGCTACACCAGTAATTGCAGTGTTGTTAATCAGGATATCGTCGCCATCACCACCATTTAAGGTATCTATACCAGCACCACCAATTAAGGTATTCTTGCCCGCATTACCGGCAATATTGTTATTAAAGGCGTTACCTGTACCATTTAAATTGTTTGATGTGGCGGTAATGGCTGTTCCGACTGTGCCTGTATGTGCACCTAACACTAAGTTTTCAACGTTAGTTGTTAAGGTGTAAGTGCCTGTACCAGTAACAACATTCAAGAACACGGTGTCATCTTGGGTGCCGTTTGTAATGGTATTGGTTTCAACAACCAAATCACCAGTAACGCTATCAATTACATAAGTATCTTCACCGTCACCACCTTTCAGGGTGTCGTTGCTAGATTGACCCGTTGGGGCACCATCTACACCACCTACCAATCTGTCGTCACCAGCACCACCTTCTAAAATATCTACGCCAGCTAATCCAATTAAGATATTGTTTTGCTCGTTGCCTTTAATAGTGTTGTTAGCGGCGTTACCTGTACCGGTAACGGCACTTGAGCCAGCAACGAAAGTCAGGTGTTCGATTTTATCAGTCAGCAAAAAGCTTTGTGTGGAAATAACCGTATCAGTACCGTTGGTTCCTGCCAATGTGCCTGTTTCACTCACAACATCAGTAGCATCAGTAACATAATAGGTATCGTCACCTGAACCACCGTCCATGGTATCAATTGCACTATCACCAGCAGTATCAGCAACAATACCCACTGCTGTGCCACCAATTAAAGTATCGTTACCCGCACCGCCAATAAGGCTATCTGCACCTGCACTACCCACTAAAACGTTACTGGCACCATTGCCTGTAACTATATTTGCCGAGGCATTGGCGAAGCCGTTGATGACTGCAGAGCCAATTAAGGTTAAGTTTTCAATTTTACTATCTGAAATTGTGTAAGTGACGATGGTATTGACTTTGTCAAGCGCAGCATTTACGGCTAAAGTTTGAGCTGCCACAAGTGCCGCACCGTTGTCCCTAACAATATCGTTAACATCAGAGACATAATAGGTATCGTTACCAGTACCACCATCCATTGTGTCTACGTCACCATCACCAATGATATCCGTTATGGCTAAGTTGCCAATTAATATGTCGTTACCTGTGCCACCGGTAAGCGTATCAGTGCCATCACCACCGATCAGGGTATCAGTACCGCCTGCAGCGGTTGCGCCATCGATAGTGTCGTTACCTAAGCCACCATTTAAAGTGTTGGTTCCGCTATTACCTCTAATAACGTTATTAATTTTGTTGCCTGTCGCATTTACGCTTGCTGTGCCAACTAGATATAAGTTATCAACACCCAAACCGGCAGCATCGTTTAATGCGTATGTGCCATAGCTGTTTATTAAATCTCCGTCATTGAGTCCATATGCTGTTGAAGTCAATGTACCAAATGTCAAGTTATCAGCTTCGATTACGGTATCTGTTTGTGCGGTTACCCAATAAGTATCTTCACCGCTTCCGCCGATTAAAGTATCCAAGTCAAGGTCATCCGTACTATCACCTGTTCCGGTAGTAGCAATCAGAATATCATTACCTTTACCTGAGGATAAGGTATCCACACCGTCACCGCCAATTAAAGTATCGTTACCACCTAATAAATCAGTAATGGTGTCGTTACCTGTAGAACCATCTAGGCTGTTATTGCCTTTGTTGCCGATCATGGTGTTGGCACTGGCATTACCCGTAGCAGCAATGTTGTTAATGCCAGTCAAGCGTAGATTTTCAACGTTTGTCGCTAAAGTATGAGATGTTGCTGAAGAGTAAACCCAATCTTGGGCACCACTAGTTGCTGTAGCCAATTCAGTAACGATTTCGTTAGTGGTTTCAACAATATAAGTATCATTGCCATCACCGCCAATCATGGTATCAACACCTGCTCCGCCATCGATGATATTGGCTGAGCTATTGCCGGTAATAGTGTTGCTGCCGCCATTACCAATACCAACCAGTGCTGCGCCAGTTAAGGTTAGTTGTTCTACCTCAGCACTTAATGTCCAATCAACGCTTGCAATGACTAAGTCAGTTGTTCCTCCATTGGCGGCCTCGGAAACTATATCGCCAGCAGTAACTACATAGGTATCATTGCCAGCACCACCCACTAAGGTGTCAACACCCAAACCACCATCAAGCCTGTTAGCGTTGGCATCGCCAGTTAGGCTGTCGTTGTAGTTAGAACCGATTAAATTATCGATATTAACTAATCTATCTTCACCAGCGCCGCCAGTTGAATTGCCAGTTGCTAAACTAACAGTAACAGCATAAACGGCTGAAGCATAAGAAGCAGTGTCTACGCCCGATACCCCATCAATGTAATCATCAAATAAACCACTCACAAGAACGTTATCGCCAGTATCGATTCCAACCTTGGTATCACCGATTAATAGCTTGCTGCCATCAGCAAAAATGAATTTGCTGGCATCGATTAAACCGATGTCGAAGCCTGTGAGAACAATATTGCCCCCAGGTAAAGAAAAGGTTGTATTTCCAGCAGTAGTGACAATGCTAGTAATACTAGCTGCACTTATGGTGTCTAAATCAAAACTAAATATATCGGTAACAGTAAAAGCGGTTGTAAATGGAAAAGAGGTAATAGCGGAATATTTAAAAGTTGCCATAGTTGTTCTCTATAAATGAGGTGAGTGAATCAAACCAAAGTGCTGTCTTGCGTTTACAAATTTAATGTTTAAATCTTTAACAGTTGTGAAATGGCCATTTATTTTTTTAAAGCCCTAATCTTAGTTATCTTTTAAGATGACGAACTTTGATAAAAACCACTACCCAAATTAATACCCTAAATTACAGAGCAATTTTCATACCTGATTTATGATTATTCTCCAATTTTTTACTGATATTGCTAGGCACTTTAATATTAAGACAATTATTGCAAAGCAGATATAGATGTTTTAGCTGATAAACGCCCCTGAATGGCTTGTGCCCATTTACAGTCGCTTGTCTTTGACCTTTTTTGTCACATAATGACAAAAAAGGTTTTTCTAAATGATGGAAATACTAATTTTGATTAATGACTGGTGCAACTTAGGGAATCGCTGGACAAAGCCTTTTACAAGTTAAGGATGAACGCCAACTAATTGATTCTGTTAATGCTGATCTTGTCGAGGCATGAGTAGGATCGATTAGCTCAGCGTTACCCTAAAGTGTTAAATACATAGTGATTTTTTGGGCAGGCGATGTCTTAATGTTACGTTTGATGGGCAGTTATCAGCTATTTTATTTGGATAAATCCGTTCGATAGATTTGACTAAATTGATCTTTATTGAATTGGATTTGTGTTATCCGTTATTGCTGGAAATGTTGTTGTAGTGAACAACATAATGTTGCCGAAAAGAACAATAGGCTTGATAACGCAGTGCATTCACTTTTCAAGTGGGTCAACGGCGATATTTCAAGTAATTAAGCATTTGAATCATGGTAATATTCACAAAACCGTAACTTTAATAAGGGCGAATTTCATGAAAGCAGATATTGGTTTGATCGGTTTGGCGGTGATGGGGCAAAACTTAGTCCTTAATATGAACGACCACGGCTTTCAGGTGGCTGTTTTTAACCGCACCACCAGCACGGTGGATGAGTTTTTAGCAGGCCCAGCCAAAGATACACAGGTGATTGGTACGCATTCTTTGGAAGAGCTGGTTGCTAGTTTGGCATCGCCACGGGTGGTGATGTTGATGGTAAAAGCAGGCGAGGTGGTGGACCAATACATCGACAAGCTCATCCCGTTATTATCGGCAGGCGATATTATTGTTGATGGCGGCAATTCCTTGTTTACCGATACCAATCGCCGCACCCAGTATTTGCAGGAAAAAAACCTTTATTTCATCGGCACAGGGGTTTCTGGTGGTGAAGAAGGCGCGCGTCATGGACCTTCCATTATGCCAGGCGGCAATAAAGCGGCGTGGCCTACGGTTAAGCCGATTTTTCAGGCCATTAGCGCGCAAGTCGATGGTCAGCCATGTTGCGAATGGGTCGGCGACAACGGCGCGGGCCATTATGTAAAAATGGTGCATAACGGCATTGAATACGGCGATATGCAATTGATTTGTGAGGCTTATCAGTTACTGTCAGAAGGTTTGGGCTTATCTGCCGCACAATTGCATGAGATATTCAGCGATTGGAACCAAGGCGCGTTAAGTTCTTATCTCATCGAAATTACCGCAGGAATTTTTGCTTATCAAGATGCTGATGGTTTGCCGTTGGTCGATAAAATCCTAGACACAGCCGGACAAAAAGGCACAGGCAAATGGACGGGGATTAATGCGCTAGATTTAGGCATTCCGTTAACCCTGATTGGTGAATCGGTATTTGCCCGGTGCTTGTCGGCGCAAAAAGACGAGCGGGTAAAAGCGGCATCGGTATTGCCAAAACGTCCGGCGACAGCCTTTAGCGGCAACCAACAAGCGATGATTGCCGCCATCCGCGATGCTTTATACGCAGCCAAAATCATCTCTTACGCTCAGGGTTTCCGGTTAATGCGCGAAGCCTCAAAAGAGTATGGTTTATCGTTAAATTACGGCGAAATCGCCTTGATGTGGCGCGGTGGTTGTATTATCCGCAGCCAATTTTTGAACGACATTAAACAGGCTTACGATACTAATCCAGAATTAGAAAACTTGTTGCTGGCAGACTTTTTTGTGGATGCTATGAGCAAAGCCGATGCAGGTTGGCGCAAAGCAGTGATTTTGGGCATTGAATTAGGTCTGCCAACACCCGCATTTTCTTCCGCTTTAGCCTATTACGACGGCTACCGCAGCGAACGCTTACCCGCTAATTTATTGCAAGCACAACGCGATTATTTCGGCGCGCATACTTATGAACGTATTGACCAGCCCAGAGGCAAGTTTTTCCATACTGATTGGACGGGGCAGGGCGGCAAAGTGGCTTCAACGACTTATACCGTGTGATGATTTTCAATAGTAGGTGATTTATGCAAGCAATTGAATTTGAATCGAATCTGCATAACGGTTTACTGTCAGTTCCGCAACAATTCCAGCATTGGCAAAATCGCCGCGTTAAAGTCATTTTATTAGCGGATGACAATGCCGCCCCACCAAATGCCGATGTATTGTTTAATTTACTGGCGGATTTGTCCGATGACTTTATGGCGGATGGCAGGGAGCAATTACCCCTACAAATCAGGGATGACGATTGATGTATATGTTGGATACCAATATCTGCATTTACATTAAAAAGCAAAATCCGCCACAAGTATTGGCAAAGTTACAATCACTTAAGCTCAATCAAGTTTGTATGTCCGCCGTTACTTATGCCGAATTGTTTTATGGCGCATTAAAGAGTGGGCAAGTCGCGGGCAATATTGCCAAATTGGCAGTATTGAAAACCAGCATTCAAGTCTTAGCCTTTGATGACGATGCCGCAGAAAAATACGGTGAAATACGCGCCGATTTAAGTATGCGCGGGTTAATAATTGGTTCTAATGACTTATTAATTGCCGCACACGCTTTAAGTGGAGACCATATCTTGGTTTCCAATAACTTACGCGAATTTAGCCGGGTCAATGGATTACAAACGGAAAATTGGCTTTAACTCTTTGGTGGAAGTTTCTTATGAACGCAGAACCCTGTACCTACGTTATTTTCGGCGCCACTGGCAATCTGTCCCGAATCAAGTTGATGCCTGCTTTGTACCATTTAGATATGGCAGGGCGTTTGCCGCAGGGTACGCGCATCTTGGCAATTGGTAGACGGCCTTGGGATCAGCAAAAATGGCTGTCGGAAGTAAGGGAAATGGTGTTGGCAAAGGCCAAAGAAGATTTTGATGAAACCGTTTTCCAACGATTTAGCGAACGGCTTTATTATCATCAAGGTAGTATTGATGAAGCTGAATGTTACCGCACACTGAATCTTACCTTGAGTGAAGGCCAAAACTTCCCTAAAAACATTGCTTTTTATCTGTCAATTAGCCCTTCTGATTTCGCCACAGTATTAAGTTTTTTAAGCGATCAACAATTGTTTTCTGAAGAATATGGCTGGCGGCGGGCGATTATTGAAAAGCCTTTTGGTTATGATTTGGATAGTGCTAAAGCCCTGCAAAAACGCATCAGCCAATATTTATCTGAAGAGCAAATTTACCGCATTGACCATTACTTAGGTAAAGGCATGGTGCAAAACGTCCTGGTGTTCCGTTTTGCCAACGTGATGTTAGAGCCGCTGTGGAACCGCAATTATATCGACCATATCCAAATCACCCATTCAGAAAGCATCGGCATAGAAAGCCGTGGCGATTATTACAATGGTGCCGGGGCAATGCGCGATATGCTCCAAAGCCATTTGCTGCAATTGCTCACCTTGGTGACTATGGAGCCGCCTGTTTCTATGGAGGCTGAAGCCTTACGCGATGAAAAGGTCAAGGTGTTGAAATCCATCCGTCCTATTCCAAAAGAAGCGGTACACGCCCATGCGTTTCGCGGGCAATATAGTAAAGGCCATGTTAACGGTGAAAAAGTCGTCAGTTATTTGGAAGAAGCCAATATCCCCAAAGACAGCAGCACCGAAACCTATGCGTCCATGAAGTTGTACATCGATAACTGGCGTTGGCGCGGCGTACCTATTTATATGCGTACTGGCAAACGCATGGCAAAAGCGCAATCCAGTATTTCCATTTGTTTTCGTCACCCGCCATTACAGTTTTTTCGCGATACCCAAGTACAATGTACCAATCCCAATTGGATATTGATGGGTATCCAGCCGGAAGAATATATTCGTATGGAAATGACGGTGAAAGAACCCGGCTTAGAAATGCGTACCCGCACCAGCAGCTTGGATGCCAGCTTCCGTAATGAAGATGAAAAAGCCATCGATGCTTACGAGGATTTACTGCTGGACGTGCTAAAAGGCGACCGCTCGTTATTCTTGCGCTTTGATGAAGTGGAATATGCTTGGCGTATTGTCGACCCTATCTTACAAACGTGGGCGACAGAACGTGATTATATTGCCACATACCCCGCTGGCTCATGGGGGCCAGAAGACAACCGATTATTTGATAAAGAAAGCCAATCGTGGCGTAGTTCCTTAACTCCGGAGAGTAAATAGATGCAGCAAAAAATCCAATGGCATTGCTTTGATAATGGCGATCAGATCGCCGTTGCCGCCAGTAAACAAATTCTTAACGCAGCAACAAAAGCCATTGGCGAACGGGGCAAGTTTAAATTGGTTTTGGCAGGTGGCAACACGCCAGCAAAAGTTTATGGCTTGTTGGCAGAAAGTGCTGCCGATTGGGCAAACTGGGTGATTTATTATGGCGACGAGCGTTGCTTACCAGCGGAACATCCAGAGCGTAACAGCCAATTGGCGATTCAAGCGTTGTTATCTAAGGTTGCCATTCCAGCCAGCCAGATTTTTACCATTGAAGCTGAATTAGGCCCAGAACAAGGTGCGGAACGCTATTGCGACATCGTTGCCAATGCCATGCCATTTGATATGGTGATGTTGGGTGTGGGTGAAGACGCGCATACTGCCAGCTTATTCCCAAAGCATGTGCATAATGTCGATGACTTGATGCACCCGGTTTATAACTCACCAAAACCGCCATCAGAACGCGTTTCCATGAGTGCCAAAGTGCTAAGCAATACAGCCGAACTGATGTTTTTGGTGACAGGCAGCAATAAGCAAGATGCCATAAAAGGTTGGCGTGCAGGTGCGGATTTGCCTGTGGCGCATATCCTGCCGCCGCTTGCCGATATTTATATCGATACCGACGCATTACCCGCAGAATAAAAATTTTCAAAAGTAGGAGTCCAAAACATGTTTTGGACTCCTAATCCAGTAGCCCGCATGAAGCGTAGCGAAATGCGGGTATCGGCATAACGTAAACCCCGTATTTCGCAAGCTGCATACGGGCACTGGTTTCTACTAAATTTCAAGCCAACGCATTATCCAACACCATCATCACGATAAACCCCATCATCAAGGCAAAAGTCGCATAACGCGAACGGCCTTTGTTATGGGTTTCCGGAATAATCTCCTCGCTGATAACAAACAACATCGCGCCCGCTGCAAAGCCCATGGCTATCGGTAAAATCGGGTGAAAAACCGTCACCATAGTAATGCCCAGCAAGCCGCCAATTGGCTCGACCAAACCCGTGAGCGTGGCGATACCAACCGCCCGCCAACGATCATAACCTAAGGCCACCAACGGCAACGCCACCGCCAAACCTTCTGGGATATTTTGTAAAGCGATAGCCACTGCTAAAGCCAAACCATCACCCATATCACCCGCGCCAAAACTCACCCCAACCGACATGCCTTCTGGGAAGTTATGTAAGGTAATGGCAATGATGAATAGCCAGATTTTTTGCAGCGAATCCATTTTATTGTCAGCGACATCAGCAAAATGTACATGTGGCATGTACTTATCAGCAATATGCAAAAACAATGCGCCAGCTATCATCCCAGCAGAAACTACATAAATACCAAGGCCAGGCCAAAGTTGGTTACCAAAAGAAATACCAGGTACTAACAGCGAAAACGCCGTTGCTGCCAACATCACCCCAGCGGCGGCACCCAATAAACTGCTGAATATTTTCGGGGCAATCTGGGTGAAATATAAAGCGGGCAAAGCCCCCAAACCCGTTGCCATACCAGCCAAAACACTCGCTAAAAAGCCGATTACCACTATTTTATCGAAGACTAAATACAGGCTCGTAAATAAGATAATTTGGCTGAGCAAAAAAATACCCGCCACGATTGCCCAGCGTTTTAGTGGCGGTATGGCGAGTATCTGTTGATAGTAAGACGTGTTCTTTAGGTTTAATAATTGGTCAACCACCACATTTCGGTAATGGGTTGCTTTATCGGCTATCAAGGTCATAAGGTGTCACCTGAAACTGCTGAATTGATTGGGTGCGGCATTATAGCCAAATACAGGAATTTTTGATGGTTGATATGCCGTCTGCAAACGATGATTCTTTTTCGGATTAATACAACCTTGTAGGGGCGGACGGCTGCCCGCCTTTTTTAGAACTCACCGTGAAAAGGCGGGCAACCGCTCGCCCCTACGAAAATAATACCAACAACTCAACATTGATTGGCTACATGGCTTTTACTGCAACCACCAGAATTAAGCTATCACCCACTAACTTATTGAACATAAAGCTAAACCCATGTTAAGCTGAATTCCGTTCAGGCTATATTCTGTTTGAACCCTCTCTTAAATCACCCTTAAATTGCTTGTCGTAATCCCAAGTATCCAATTGCCGATACGTGTAACTCCCTATCCCCAAAAATTACAGGAAATGACTTATGCGACACCTTATCTTAATTGCCAGTATTTGCAGTTTAACCGCCCATGCCGCTTCCGCACCGCAATCGCCGCGTAGCAATGCCATCAAAGCATTTACCGCGACAACCGCAGACATAGCCAGCGAATCAGCCCCATTATCATGCGCGCATCCGCTAGATCCCCTAAATGGATTAGAAATAAATCTTGCAGTGTCTTTGGTTAAAGCCAATCCAGCCACTCCGAAAGGCGCATTTTTCCCCAACGTAGTCTTAAATGAACCCAGCAAAGCCGAGGTAATGTCCTATCAGTTAGGCAAGCCAATGCCCCGCGAAGCTATCGTTGAAGCATTTGATCGCGCAAATAATGCCTTGTATCGGGCTGTTGTCGATTTAAAAGCCAAAAAAATCAAAAGCTTTGACAAACTGCCTCCACAAACCCAGCCAGCAACATTTTTTACTGAATTTGCCGACATCGTGCCTGTAGTTGCTGATGATGCCCAATGGAAAGCGGCTATGTTAAAACGCGGTGTTAAGCCAGAAGATGTTTATCTTGATGTTTGGGCGGGTGGTGATTTAGAAATTCCCGTTGACCGCAATGGCGATGCCGTCCCCGCAGGTACGCGTATCATGAGGGTGTTGTCCTTCTTACGCGGCAACCAACCCAATCCTTATGACCGCCCGATTGAAGGTGTAGTAGTCGCGGTAGACATGAACCATCTTAAAGTCTTGCAAGTAACCGATACCGTCATCGCGCCCGTTTCCACTTACAACGGTAAAACCACCGACATCCAACGCGAACCCTTATCTTCCTTGCAAACAGTGCAAACCACACCGGGATTTCAAGTGTGTGGACAGGAAATCAGCTGGCAAGGCTGGCGTTTCCGATTTGCTTTATTACCGCGTGAAGGCTTGGTGCTTTATAACGTTAACCACGAAAACAAAGGCGTACTGCGTCCCGTGGCTTATCGAATTGGTTTAAGTGAAATTTATGTGCCCTACGGTTTGCCCGATAGCAATTGGGTTTGGCGCACCGCGTTTGACGTCGGCGAATACGGCATGGGCCGCTATGCCAATCCCTTGTCCACGGGCGCAGACGTACCTAGCAACGCAAAATTCTTTGGCGCTCGCCTTGCCGACGATGTTGGTGGCTCGGTTGCCTTCCCAAGAGCAGTTGCCGTCTATGAACGCGACGGCGGTTTGTTATATAAACGTGTTGATCCTTCCTCAGTGGCGCAAGATCGCCGCGAAGCACGGGAATTGGTCATTACCGCCAATGCTTGGATAGGCAACTATATCTATGGCGTCAACTACATCTTCAGCCCCAGCGGCGTATTAGAAGCGCGGGTAGATGCCACTGGTACTACCTTAAACCAAGGCGTAAATAGCATCAGCGAAGGCTCGGTACATGGGCATGTAATGGATACCGCAAAATCACTTGATGGCGGCACAGCCTTGGTCGCCGCGCCCAACCATCAGCATTTTTTCAATTTCCGGGTTGATTTGGATGTCGACGGCCCATCAAACCGTATCAGCGAAAGCAATGTAAGTGGCAAAGCCAGTGAATTAGGCAACGCCTTTGCTGCCGACGAAACCCTGTTGGGTAATGAATCCCAAGGCAGACGCACGGCTAACATCAACAAAGCGCGGAGCTGGAAAGTTTACAGTAGTGACAGCAAAAATAGCTTGGGGATGCCCACAGGTTACACCGTATTGCTTGGCGACACTGCCGTACCGTATTCCGCCAGCGACTTCCCCGCACGCCAACGTGCCGGATTTGTTGAATACCCTTTATGGGCAACCAAATACCAAGCCAACGAACTGTATGCCTCAGGCGAATACCCCAACCAAGGCAAAGTAGGCGAGGGCGTTATCAAGTATTCCGGCAATGAAAATTTAGTGGATGAAGATTTGGTATTTTGGATCACCAGCGGTTTGACCCATATACCTGATGTTGAACAATATCCGGTGATGAACACCGAAACTGTAACCGCCTTCAAGCTAGTCCCATACGGCTATTTCCACAGCAATCCGGCTTTGGGCGTGCGATAGTCGTTTAAACCTTTCAGGTTTTTAAAACCTGAAAGGTTTTCCAAGTTATTGAATTGGCTATTTTGGCTATCGTTCCCACGCCGGAGCGTCACTGCCATTAAGTTAATTCTTTAAGCATTAAAAATCAGTGTGTTGCATTTATGTAGGTCGGGTTAGCGATAGCGTAACCCGACATTTTGGATGCTGAGTGCGTCGGGTTACGCTATCGCTAACCCGACCTACGATTCATACGAACTGCAAAAGTTATCGTAACAAATTGAATATTAATGTTTATTTATTAACTTAATGGCAGTGACGCAAAAGCGTGTGAACTATAAAAAAGGCGTACATAACATGTTTTGTACGCCAAATCAATTTCCTAAACCTTACGTTTAACTTCAATAACATTCGGCAAGCAGCTAATTTTATTAAGAATTATGCTGAGTTGGTCGGTGTTTTCTATTTGAATAATTAAATTCAATGTCGCCGAAAAATCTGAATGCGTATCCATATTGGCACTGGTGATATGGATTTTCGCTTGCGCCAAAATATGGGTGACATCGGTTAATAAAGTATGGGTGCTATAGGCATGGATAACGATAGGAACGGCGTGGCTGGCTTTGTTATTGTTGCCCCAGTTGACTTGCACTAAACGGACTTGTTTTTCATGGCTGATTTGCTGGAGGTTGTCGCAATTTTTGCGATGCACAATCACGCCTTTTTTGTGGGAAATATAGCCAATAATGTCGTCGCCTTGCACGGGCCCGCAGCAGCTGGCAAAGGTGGTGAGGATGTTGTCAACACCGTTTACCAAAATGGCGGATTTGTTGGTGGTTTTCTTCGGTGGGTTGTGGATGCTGACCGGGCTTTCCAATTCAGGGATTTTAAAGTAGCCAGACAGTTGCCGAGGGCTGATGTCGCTGCGTCCGATGGCTTCCAATAGTTTATCTTCATCCGAATATTTAAAATGCTTGGCAAGGCTTTGCAGGTTGGGGGATTTTATGCCCAGCCGATGCAGTTCTTTATCCAGAATATTTTTGCCAGCTTCTATGTTGTGGTTTTGCTGCTGGTTTTTTAACCAACTTTTCACTTTGCCGATGGCGGCTGGCGATTTTAAATAGCCCAGATTGGCATCTATCCAGTTACGGTTAGGCGCACCTTCTTTTACGGTAAGGATTTCTACCCGTTCGCCGGATTTTAATTCATGGGTGAGCGGCACTATGCGCCCGTTAACCTTCGCGCCCCGGCAACGATGGCCTATTTCGGTGTGGATGGCGTAGGCAAAATCTAAGACGGTCGAGCCTTTTATCAAGTCGATCAATTGCCCTTTTGGGGTGAGCACATAAACGCGATCAGCAAAAAGTTGGTTGTGAAAACTTTCTTGCAAGATGTCATCGCTGTGTTTTTCTGCCAAAAGTTTGCGTAATGAGGCAATGCTTTTTTCGACAGCGGCATCGTGTTTGCCACCTTCTTTGTAAGACCAATGCGCGGCTACGCCCAGCTCGGCAAATTCGTGCATGGCTTTGGTTCGGACTTGCACTTCTATGCGTTTACCGTCTGGATCAAGAATAACGGTATGCAAGGATTGGTAGCCGTTTTCTTTCGGGTTGGCGATGTAGTCGTCGAATTCTTTGGGGAGGTACTGCCAGGTAGCATGTACCAATCCCAATATCCCGTAACAATTGGCTAAATTATCAACAATAACCCGCACCGCTAACAGGTCGTACAGTTCGTCAATAGCCAACTGCTTATGCTGCATTTTTTTCCAAATACTGTAGATGTGTTTGGGGCGACCGTAAATCTCGGCGCTAAGGCCTTGTTCATGAAGTTTTTCTGTCAGTAAGGCGATAAAGCGGCTGATGCTGGTTTCGCGTTCGGTGCGTTTTTCTGCCAAAGACGTGGCGATGCGTTTGTAAGATTGTGGCTTTAAGTACCGGAAGGCCAAATCTTCCAGTTCCCATTTTAATTGGTGTATGCCCATGCGGTTGGCGATGGGCGCGTAAATGTCCAAGGTTTCTTGGGCAACAAATTTACGCATCTCATAAGATTCATGCGGCAAAACCTGCAAGCGCCGAATCCTGTAGGCGAGTTTGATGAGCACTGAGCGGACGTCTTGGGTCATGGAGAGCAACATGCGCCGCAAGATTTCCGTCTGGTTGGGCTGGTCGGACATGTCTAAAGAATAGACCGCATAGGTATTCAGCCAAGTAACATCGCTTACCAAGGCAGCTACGGTCGTGCCAAACTGCTGTTTGATGTTGATTGCTGGCTGTAATTGCTCAATGCGCCGATCGCTTAAGATGGCGGCAAGTATGGTTTTTAAATCCACCTGAAATGTCATCAAAATATTTGCCACTTCTACGCCTTTGGGGCGGTAGTAGCTGGAGTCGTCAGGTATGCTCGCGACGATTGCCAAGGCTTGTTCTATTTGCAGACGGTCTGGTTCAGAAAAACCAGTAAGCAAAGATTCATTGGCGGCGATTGGTGTTTTCATCAATAAAGTGGGACGTGAGGTTAAAGGCGTGTTGTGCAGTTGGGGTAATCGGCTAGGTTTTCTAGCATAAGTTCCATTTGGCTAGTTTTTTGTCCACGAACGGCACAAACAGACACGAAAAATGCGGTAATCCAAACATTAGACCTTTCAGATTTTTAAAACCTGAAAGGTCTAATCATCGGAATGTTGATAGTGGCTTAATCCTTAAGCCCGTTTCAAACCAAGATTCCCTCATTAGTTTTCGTGTCTTTTCGTGCCGTTCGTGGACAACCATAAATTGGAATTGCGGTTGTAACAGCGCTTACCCGCCAACTGCTGCTTTATTAAATCCATGGTCGATGTTAAAGTTATGACTTATTAAATTACTGGGTATTTATTGCTTGCCAATTACCCGTGATTGCCAAGCAGTTTTGTTAACGTTTTTTTCACTTAGATTTTGAGGACATTCAAATGGCTTTCGAACTACCTGCTTTACCTTATCTTAAAAACAGATTAGTGCCCCATATTTCAGAAGAAACTTTGGAATTCCATTATGGTAAACATCACCAAACTTATGTCACTAACCTGAATAATTTGGTTCCTGGTACTGAATTTGAAGGCATGTCTTTAGAAGAAATCATCATGAAGTCTTCTGGGCCAATTTTCAATAACGCTGCCCAAGTTTGGAACCACACTTTTTACTGGAACAGCTTGGCACCGAGTGCTGGCGGCGCACCAACGGGTGATTTGGCTGCTGCAATCGACGCGCAATTTGGTTCTTTTGAAAAATTCAAAGAAGAATTCACAAAATGTGCAGTGACTACTTTCGGCTCTGGCTGGGCGTGGTTGGTAAAAAATGCCGATGGTACTTTGGCATTGGTTAGCACTAGCAACGCAGGTTGCCCATTAACTACAGGCCAAAAACCTTTGTTGACTTGCGACGTTTGGGAACATGCTTATTACATCGATTTCCGCAACGCACGTCCTGCTTATTTGGAAGCGTTCTGGGCATTGGTTAACTGGGATTTTGCTGCCGCTAACTTCGCAGAATAATTTAAGTTAAACCGTTACAATAAAAGCCTTCCGTATCACCGATGCGGAGGGCTTTTTTTATTAACTGACGTTACGCAGTAACGCGCTTTTCTCCCGTTTTCCGCGTCGAGCACCGGAGTATTTGTCGGGAATAGCCCGAAGGGGTGCGGCATGGATGCCGCACGGCGGCAGATGGGCAGGAAGCCCATTCTGCCGTCCCCCGACAAATGCGAGGAGCGCAAGACATGAGCGGCAACCGGGCCGCCTTTTCTTTGGTTACTTGCTTTTGGCGGCGCAAAAGAAAGTAACTCGCCTTCGGGTGCGAGAACCCGATTTAAAAAACATCGCGATAGCGATTCATTATTATTTATTTTCGTATCACAAAAAGTGAGTACGTAACATCAGTTATTAATCGTCCCAAAAATTCGCGCACAGTAAAATTAGGATACAGTGCGCGAATTTTTGGGACGATTAATAAATCCAATCAATAAGTTATTAATGGTTTCATAAGTAATCGCAAGACCATTTTTAAGTTTTGGTGCGATTACTTATGAAACCATTAATGTGGAGAAAATTATGGCTACTGTTTTAATTACTGGGGCAAACCGTGGCTTAGGTTTGGAATTTTGTCGTCAATACGCCGCAGCTGGCTGGCAAGTGATAGCCGCCTGCCGCAACCCAAAGCTAGCGGAAGATTTATGTAAATTGGCGGCGGCTTATCCGGCTATACAGCTGGAAACCTTAGATGTCACTGACTTTAGCCAAATTGATGCGTTAGCAGAAAAATTGGCAAACCAAGCTATCGATGTCTTGATAAATAATGCAGGCATTTATGGCGACAACAAAACCAATGGCTTTGGCGACATGGATTATGCCGCGTGGACAACGGTTTTACAGGTGAATACCCAAGCGCCAGTGAAAATGGCAGAAGCATTTTTGCCGCAGCTTAAGCTCGGCAGCAACAAGTTGATCGCCAATGTCAGCAGCTTGATGGGCAGCATCAGCGATAACACCAGCGGCGGCAGCATCATGTACCGCTCCAGTAAAGCCGCTTTAAATGCAGCGATGAAAAGCTTGGCGATTGAACTGGGTAAACAGCAAATTGGCGTCATCACCTTACACCCTGGTTGGGTAAAAACCGATATGGGTGGGCCGAATGCCTTAATTGAAGCTCAAGACAGCGTCTCTGGTATGCGTGCGGTGCTGGCAAATTTCACCTTAGCGCAATCGGGTGGCTTTATTAAATTCGATGGCACTAACCTACCTTGGTGATTGGTAATGAAAAAATTACTCTTGTTATTGCTGCTGATGCCTTGTTTGGCGATTGCCAGTATGACTGTTCCCGATGCCATCAAAGTACCGCAAGGGCAGGTGGCTTATCTTACCGTAGCCACCAAAGGTCAACAGATTTACCAATGCAGTTTTAACCAAGGCCAATACACTTGGCAGATACAAGCCCCCGATGCCCAATTGTTTGACAGCCAAGGGCAAATCGTCGGCAAGCATTTTAAAGGCCCAATCTGGGAATATAAGGAAGGCAGCCAAGTGCAGGGCAAAATCCTCAGCCGCGCTGACATGGCTCCGACAGCGATCAGTTGGATGTTAGTGCAAATCATCAGCCATAAAGGTGACAGTATTTTCACTAAAGCCAGCTACATCAACCGCATAAATACCCAAGGCGGCTTGCCACCAACTCTAGGTTGCGATGGCAACCATTTGGGCAGTGAGAAGCGCGTTAATTACACAGCGGATTATGTGTTTTATCAGCCGAAATAAGCGCCAATTCCCGCAACTGCATTAACCCGTAAAGACTTTCCAGACGAGGGCAGGGAACGCCCAATTGTCTTCCGGCAGCCACGGCATTGCCCAAAATGGCCTCCGTCTCCATCGCCTGCCCACGTTCAAAATCCAACAACATGCTGGTTTTATAAGGCGGCATGTTGTAAGTCATGTCGATATTTTTGTCGATAATATCCGCAGCAAAGTGATGCCCGCTTGCGGCGGCAATCGCCACTACTTCCTGCATAATCGCCCGCACTAAGGCTTCTTGGTTTTGCAAAATCGCCAAGGTCGGCAAACCGCCGGACAACACCGATAACGGATTAAACGGCGCATTCCAAATACATTTTTGCCAACGCGCCGCGACAATATCGGCAGTGGTTTCGCACTCAATACCCGCTTGCCGGAACAGCTCGGCAAGCTGCTCGGTTTTGACGCTGACAAATCCCGGTAAATTGCCCAACACCAAACGCCCGTAAGCCAAATGTTGGATTTGTCCGGGCGCTGTACGGTTGCAGCACAAAAACGCCAACGCACTGACGACTTCATTATTGGGAAACGCCGTTTGCAGCTCAGCTTCAATCGCCACGCCGTTTTGAATAAAGACAATCGCGCTATTATCGCCAACCGCCTCGCGGATTAACGCCACCCGGTCAATAGCCGGAATGATTTTCGTGCAAAGCAAAACCACATCGGCAACACCTTGGTAATCGCTCAGCTTTGCCAATACTTGTTCCGGCTTAAACTGCCAATTGCCTAAAGCGCTGTTGATGCTAAAACCGTGTTGTTTAACTTCCGCATAATCGGAGCGGCACAGCACCGACACGCGAGCGCCCGCTTTTGCCAACAACGCGCCGTAAAAACCACCAACTGCGCCTGTGCCGATTACTAAAATGTTTAATGTCATAAGTTAATGTGTCTACAGCAGTTTCATTTCACATTCTCGAATCTTATCTATGGTGAATTCCCTAAAAGCAAATTCACCATAAATTCAAGAATCTTAAATGTTTTATTTAGCGTTAATCATAGCTTTGTTCTCTTCAAAACCGCTATAGCCAATATGGCCTGACCGTTCTTCCTCTTCTGAGACAAATTTGCGATGGGCTGAATCAGTCGATGCTTTATCAGGATTGTTACTAGGAGCAACCGTTACAGTGCCAGTGGCTTGTTTGCCGTTAACAGCTGCCTTCTCTTCAAAACCGCTATAGCCAATATGCCCTGACCTTTCTTCCTCTTCGGAAACAAATTTGCGATGGGCGGATTCAGCCGATGCTTTATTGCCATCTTTATCATGGGTAACCGATTCAGTATTGGCAGCAAAGTGTTCAGAGCCAGCAGTTACATCCGCAAATAAAGGTGCAGAAACTAAACAAGCAACTAAGGCAAAACTGGTATAAATTTTTTTGTTCATGGTAATTCTCCAAGAATAAATTATGTTTGATGATATTAATTTCGAATTTAGCCATCCTTGGCTTAAACAATCTTGTTATCCGTCACAATCGTCATTAAGCAGTTTCAATGCCATTATGTAAAAAAATTAAAAAAGACATTAATAATCAATTACTAAAGAATATTTTTTGAAGAAAATTAACCGTAAAATTTTATCTTGTTTGCTTTGGGTTATAGTTAAATGGTTGAAATGAACACTTTTATTTGGTTGAAAACATCAACATGAATATTGATTTATGAAGTAGCGTTGTTGCGTAAAAGAATAAGAGCCTGAATCAAGATTCTGACTTTTTAATCCCTAAGTACTTGCTTTAAAAAAGGAATAGTCAACTTGCGTTGTGCTGCAAGCGAGGCTTTATCTAGCTTATCCAGCAATGCCCACAGCGATGGCAGGTCGCGGTCAAAATGAGTGAGCAGGAAGCGTCCGACTAGTGGGGAAATGTCAAAACCGAGTTGTCCGGCTTTAAACATCAGCACGGCGATTTTGTCTTGGTCTTGCAGGGGTTGCAGTTTTAAGGTTAGTCCCCAGTTGAGGCGGGTTTTTAGGTCGGGCAATTTAATGCCGAGTTGGTCGGGCGGGTTGTTGGCGGCGAGGATGAGGTGGTGCGCCAAGCTGCGGTGTTGGTTGTAGAAGTTGAATAAAGCCAATTCCCAATCGCTATGGCCTGCCAGTGCGTCGATATTATCCAAACACACCAAATCCAATTTTTCTAAGCCGATTAACAACGCCGGATCGGGCAAGTTTTCAGCAGCAAAGGCGAAATAAAATGCTGATAAGCCTTGTTGGTTGGCTTGTTGGCAGCAGGCTTGTAATAGATGGCTTTTGCCGAGGCCAGATTCTCCCCAAAGATAAATTTGCGCTTCGCCCGCGCCCGTCGCGGAAGCTTGCAGATGTGTTAGCGCTTCTTGGTTGCTGCCGGGGTAAAAGTCGCTGAAGCTTTGGTTGGCGCGGAATTCGAACGCTAAGGGAAGTTGTTCTGCCATGTTAGTGTCGCTTCATACCACGCACATAAAAATTTGCGCCAAAAAATAGTAGTAGGCTGAATGCGGTTTCCAGCAAGGCGTACAGCCGTGCGTCTGGGCTTACGTAGGCTTCAATCGTGCCGTGGATGAAGTAAATCAGGCTGATGTAAGCCGCCCACGAGCAGGGTTTCAGTTGCTTATCTAACATACCGCGCATCGGCAGTAATAAGGGCGTGACGGTGATTAGCAAACGTAAGGCGACAGGAAAGTCGGTTGGTGGCATCAGCACGGTAGGCCAAAGCATGAGCAAGGCGAATAAGCCGAAGAAGCCGATTAAGGCTAAATAATAGAAATAAATGGCTTTCATCTGTTGGCTTTTAACTGGCTGGCGGTGGTTGCTAAGCGCGCACCCAAGGCGCGGCAAAGGGCTTTTTCATCCTCACTTAAACCGCCATCATCCATCGCCACATGGCTAGCACCATAAGGGCTGCCGCCTGTGGTGGTTTCCCGCAACGCGTGTTCGCTGTAGGGCAGGCCTAAGATCATCATGCCGTGGTGCAGCAACGGTAACATCATGCTCAGCAATGTGGTTTCTTGCCCGCCGTGCATACTGCCTGTGGAGGTGAATACGCCTGCGGGCTTGCCGACTAATGCGCCGGAAATCCACAGTGGCGTGGTGCTATCCAAAAAATATTTCAGCGGCGAGGCCATGTTGCCAAAATGGGTGGGGCTGCCCAAGGCTAAGCCGTCGCAGTTTTTTAAATCCTCCAAACTAACGTAAACCGCGCCTTCTTGGGGAATGCTGGGCGCGGTTTTTTCGCAGGCGGCAGAAATTTCCGGCACGGTGCGTAGTATGGCTTCTGCGCCATCAACGGAGGCGACGCCACGGGCGATATGGTTAGCCATTTCAGCGGTGCTGCCGTGGCGGGAGAAATATAAAATCAGGATCTTGGTCATGTTGCTCATAAGATGGTTAACACCGCTTCGGGTGGACGACCGACAGCAGCTTTGCCGTTTGCCATCACGATGGGGCGTTCAATAAGGATAGGATGGGCGACCATTGCGGCGATAAGGGCTGGCCTGTCTAAACTTGGGTCAGCCAGATTAAGGGCTTTGTAGTCCGCTTCTTTAGTACGCATTAATTGCCGGGGTTCTATGCCGAGTAACTGCAAAATGCTATCTAAGGTTTCAGCGCTTGGCGGTGTTTTTAAGTACTCAATAACCGTCGGCTCTAGCCCTTGCTCTTTCAGCAAAGCCAGGGTTTGTCTGGACTTGCCGCAGCGTGGGTTATGGTAAATGGTTACGCTCATGGTGGATAAGCCCCCGTGAAAACAAAGCGGTTATAATAGCACCAACAAAACTCTTATGATGAAAGATGATGGATAAATTAAAACAGTATTGGTTGTTGGCTCGATTTGATCGCCCGATAGGCACGTTGATTTTACTCTGGCCGACTTTATGGGCGTTATGGATGGCAGGCGATGGCAAACCTGATGGCTTGGTGCTTACCGTTTTTGTCTTAGGCGTGGTGCTGATGCGGGCAGCAGGCTGTGTGATTAATGATTATGCCGACCGCGATTTTGATCCGCATGTGGAACGCACCAAACAACGCCCCATTGCCGCAGGCAAAGTAAAGCCCAAAGAAGCCTTGGTATTGTTTGCGGTGCTGTGCCTGATAGCCTTCGGACTGGTGTTGCTGATGAATATCTACACCATTTTATTATCGTTTATTGGCGCATTCCTCGCCGCCAGTTACCCGTTTATGAAACGCTACACGCAGTTGCCACAAGCTTATTTAGGCATCGCTTTTGGTTGGGCAGTACCGATGGCCTTCGCCGCGCAACGTGGCGAGATTCCGCTCGTTGCTTGGTTGATGTATCTGGCGGTGATGTTGTGGGCTTTGGTTTACGACACCATGTATGCCATGGTGGATAAAGACGATGATTTAAAAATAGGCGTTAAATCCACGGCGATTTTATTTGGCGATTACGACCGCCACATCATGGCGGTATTGCAAACCATCATTATCGGCTTGTTAATTTCCGTCGGGGTTTTGGCGCAACTGCAATGGCCTTATTACCTTGGCATAGCAGTGGCAACGGGCTTGTGCGGCTATCAACAAAAACTGATTTTCCATCGCCAAAAAGCCGATTGTTTTAAAGCCTTTTTAAACAGTAATTGGTTTGGGTTGGCGGTGTTTTTGGGATTGTTGGTTAGTTATCAGCTGTAATTTTTCACTGTGACTATCGTTCCCATGCTCCGACGCCATTACCATTAAGCTAAGTAATTTCTTTAGAAATCAAATTATTAGAAATTCCATAAAACATCTATTGTAGGGTGCAATAGGCTATAGCCGTATTGCACCGCATGTTGGTTTTCAAACATCCGGCGCATTACGCTGTCGCTAATGCGCCCTACGATACTATAATTTTTTCGCCGCAAAATACCGTTGATTGCCCGCAGGCATGACTAAAAGTTTCCCTCAGCAAATGGATAACGGTAAAATCCGCGCATTTATCTTTTCACTGGAGCAATAAACACATGGGCAGAGCCTACCAAAACCGCAAAGAGTCAATGGCGAAAACTGCGGGTGCAAAAACTAAAGTCTATAGCAAATACGGACGCGAACTTTATGTTTGTGCCAAAGCTGGCGGCGCCGATCCGGACGGCAATTTGGCGTTACGCGGTTTGATGGAACGCGCCAAAAAAGCCCAAGTGCCTTCCCATGTAATCGACAAAGCCTTAGATAAAGCCAAAGGCGCAGGCGGCGAAGATTTTTTTCCAGCCCGTTACGAAGGTTTTGGCCCAGGTGGCTGCATGGTGATTGTCGATTGCCTTACCGACAACCCCAACCGCACCTTTAATGATGTGCGCCAATGCTTTACCAAAACCAAAGCCAAAATTGGTATTCAAGGCGCAGTTAGCCACATGTTTGACCACTCAGCGATTCTGGCTTTTATCCATAGTGATGAAGAAGCGGTTTTGGATGCCTTGTTATCTGCCGATGTTGACGTGACTGATGTCGAAAGCGAAGAAGATAAAATCACCGTTTTCACCCCACCAGGCGATTACTTTAAAGCCAAACAAGCACTGGCAGATAGTTTAAGCGTGACTGATTTTGACGTCGATGAAATCCAATTTTTGCCAAGAAGCACCACCGCAATCAGCGGCGACGATTTGATCATGTTTGAAAAATTCTTAGATATGCTCAACGAATTGGATGACGTGCAGAATATTTATCATGATGCGGAATATTAAATAAGCGTTTATCCATCAAGTTGTTGTCGTGTAATTAATTGGAGTCCAAAACATGTTTTGGACTCCACCTATGTTAAAAAACTAAAACCACTGTATTTCAACCCGCCCCAAACATTGCGCCATAAAAGCGTAATCAAATTGCCCTGGTTCCATACTAAACAAATTGGCTGTGCCGCAAGCCACGGCGAGTTTTACCGTATCTGCCAAAGCCAAGTCTTGCACAAACGCCACCGCCACACCTGCCAATAACGCATCACCACAACCGACATGGCTATGTATCGGTTCAGGCAACACCTTAAGCTTTGCCGAAAGCACGTCTTGTTCGCCAACTACCAACAGCCCTTCCGCACCTCTGGAAACCCACACCCACTTTACCCCTTGGGCAATAATCGCTTGCGCGGCGGCGATGATGGTATGGGTGTCGGTTAAATTTTCGCCAGTAAGATCCGCCAATTCCTGTTGATTGGGTTTGATAGCATAAGGCTTGGCTTTAATGCCTTCGCGTAGCGCTGCACCGCTACTGTCCAAAAAAACCGTTACCGATTTTTGCTGACATAAAGCGATTAAAGTTTGGTAAAAATTCTCCGGCGCACCTTTCGGTAAACTGCCAGAAATTACCACCACATCACCCGCAACAACCAAGTCATCAAGTTGTGCCAATAACCGTTGGCAATCGGCAGCGGTAACGCTAAAACCAGCGGTTCGGATATGGTTTTCTTGAGCACTTACCGTCGCCCGCAAAGTAATATTGGTGCGGGTTTTACCGTTGACGGCGATGAAGTCAGTTTGTAACAGCGGCGAGCTTATCGCAGTAAACGCCGCTAAAGATTGTTCACCAACAAAACCTAAGCAGCGCACTTGCTGATTTAGCTGCGTTACCGCCTTACCGACATTAATGCCTTTACCACAAGCAAAGTCGTGACTGCTTTCAGCGAGTACCACATCGCCTGTTAAGTCTTTAACGGTAATAAAAAAATCAATCGCGGTATTTGTGGTGATGGTTATGATGTTTGCCATAAATCAGAGTTATTTAGATTGGTTTATTCACGAATTAGAGTGTGTAAGCTCCGATGCCCCGCATCCGTTGCACTTCATGCAAGCTACGCTAGGTTTCATCAACCCCTTAAATCCTTAACCATCCGCAAAACCTCTGTGCTGTCCACTTTGCTTTCCACACTAAAGCCCAGCGTTTTAACCAGCGACAGCATGGCAATATTATTTGCCAATACTTCACCTTCAAAATACACCAAGCCTTTTTGTTTGGCGGTTTGTATCAGGGTTTTCAGCAGTTTTGAGCCGATGCCCAAACGTTGGCAATCATCCGCGACCACGACGGCGAAGTCGGCGGAATTGCCGTCGGGGTTGCTGATATAACGGGCAACGCCGAGTTCATTGGGTAGATTGCCGTCTTCACTGACAGCCACAAATGCCATTTCCCGGTCGTAATCGATTTGGGTAAAACGCACTAGCATTTCTGGCGTCAGCTCGTACATGGCCTGCATAAAGCGGAAGTATTTGGTTTGTTCGGATAATCGGCTAATAAAATGCTTTTCCATAAAGGCATCTTCAGGACGAATAGGGCGAATGGTAATGCCCGCGCCGTTGCTTAGTTGGTATTGCTCGGTTAATTCGTGCGGATAAGGATGTATCGCCATGTGCTGGTAGCGGATTAATTGATGCGATGTTTGTACTTTAATGCGGGCATCAACGGCAATCGCGCCGTGTTCATCAACAATCAGCGGGTTGATGTCCAGTTCCAGGATTTCCGGCAATTCGCTGACCAAGTTGGATATTTTCAGCAGCACATCTGTTAATGCTTGGTTGTTGGCGGCAGGCATTTGCCGAAAGCGTTGCAGGTATTTGGCGGCCTTGGTTTTGGCGAGCATTTGTTCAACCATGTAGGCGTTCAATGGTGGCAACGCGACGGCATTATCTTTCAATATCTCCACCATCGTGCCGCCAAGGCCAACACTAATTGCTGGGCCAAATACCGGATCCCTGACCACGCCAATCAGTATTTCCCTGCCACTGCTGGAGTGGAACATCGGCTCAACCGTCATACCTACGGTTTTAATGTCGGGATAGCTTTGTTTGATGGCGGTTTCCATTTCCAGAAAATGCCGGGAAACGTCTTGTACGCTATTGATGTTTAAGCGCACCCCGCCAATATCGGATTTATGGCTGAATTCGGTCATATTGATTTTTAACACCACCGGAAAACCCAAGGTTTCCGCCGCAACCATGGCATCCATCGCGCTGGCGACTTTAATGGTGGGGTTGGTCGGGATGTGGAATGCGGCGAGGATGGCTTTGGATTCTTGCGCCGTTAAAATCTGCCGAGCTTCTGCCAGCACGGTTTCGATGATAAGCCGCGCACCTGCCACGTCGGCGATGGCTTGGGCATCAACAGGTGAGGGGATTTGTTTTAGCAGAATTTGGTTTTGGTGATATTTCGCCAGAAATGAGAAGGCATCAACAGCGACTTCCGGGGTGCTAAAGTGCGCGACTTTACTGTTGGCAAATAGCTTTCGTCCTTCTAAGACACGCACGCCGCCCGTCCATGAAGCCAGCACGGGCTTGTTGGTGGTTTGTGCGCCATCAATAATGCACTGGGCAACCCGCTCAGGATGGGTCATCGCCTGCGGTGTCAAAATAACCAAAATGCCATCAATTTGCTCATCGTTAAGGCAAATCTCTAAAGCTTGCTGATAGCGTTCGGCGCTGGCATCGCCAAGAATATCTACCGGATTGGCGTGCGACCAATGGGCGGGCAATACCTTATTTAAGGCTTCGATACTTTCTGCGCTGAGTTCGGCAAGTTTTACCCCGACATCTTCAATGCGGTCAGTACTCATCACCCCTGGGCCGCCTGCATTGGTAATAATCGCCAGGCGGTCATTGTTGACCACATAATTGTTCGCCAACACCCGCGCGGCAGAAAACAATTCGTTGATGCTGTAAACCCGCACCACACCTGCACGGGCAATGGCGGCATCAAAGACACTATCCCCGCCGACCATCGCGCCCGTATGCGACATAGCCGCTTTGCAACCGGCTTCATGGCGACCAGATTTAATCAAGATGACAGGCTTTAAACGGGCAGCGGCTTTCAGGCCACTTAAAAATCGCCGCGCATCTTGAATGCCTTCCACATACATTAAAATGCCCGTGGTTTGGTTGTCGGTCGCCAGATAATCCAAAACTTCGCCAAAATCAATATCTGCCGCGCCGCCCATGGATACCACCGTGGAAAAGCCGATGTCTTGGGATTCTGCCCAGTCGAGGATGGCGGTGCAGATAGCCCCAGACTGCGATAGCAAGGCAAGATTGCCGTCTTTAACAATGCCGTCAGCAAAAGTGGCATTCAAGTTGCCGCTAGGGCGGATAACCCCCAAACAGTTCGGGCCAATAAAACGGATGTTGTAATGGTGGGCAATCGCTAGCACTTCCTGTTGCAGGCGTTTACCTTCCTCGCCCAGCTCACCAAAGCCAGCGGTGATGATAATGACCGACGTTACGCCTTTCTCACCGCACTGGCGGACGATCCCCGGCACAGTAGCGGCAGGCGTGGCAATCACCACCAATTCCACCACTTCAGGGATGGCAATTAAATCAGGATAGGCCTTTAAGCCTAATAAAGACTCGCGCTTGTTGTTGACCGGATACAAATTGCCAGCAAACCCCGCTTGCTGCATATTCAGCAATAAGCGATAACCAACACTGTCCTCGCGTTCCGATGCGCCCACAATAGCGACGCTTTTAGGGGTGAAAAACTGGCTTAAATAATGCGGGCCCATAGTTGCTCCGAGGTAGAGGATGGAAAAAATGTGGCGCTTTGGTTTGGTTGCCAAACGGTAACTAATTGATTCCGTCCGTGCTCGACTGCATGGATGCAGGAGGTAGAGCAAAGCAGGAGCGGTTGTTCGCTTTTTTAAACCTGTACAAAAGGCGAGCAGCCGCTCGCCTCTAGTTATTCTTGTTTTGTCTTGTTAGCTGTTGGTCAGATAACAAGACCTGTCAGGTTTTAAAAACCTGATAGGTCTATATAAACTCGTCAAAACGAAATTGACTGATCGGTTCTAAGTAATCGTAGCACATAAGCTGTTTAATATTTTTTGGCGTCCAAAACATGTTTTGGATTCCTAACCAAATATTTGTCAGATTTTGAGGCTGCTTTAAGAGAAACCGAGAGTGTTTTTTACCTGTAAATAACAAGTTCACCCGGGGCTACCCCACTATCATTTTTCTGATAGCACCTCCCGTATCGCCTTAATCACCGCGTCCGGTTTTTCTATGGGCATAGCATGTCCGCTGTCTACCCAAACTTGCTTGGCACCGGGATATAAACGGGCGATGTCTTTGCGTTTTTCGTTGGCATCTTTGGCGACTTCATAATCGTTATTGTCCATTTCTTTCAAAGCACTTAAGACGATCACAGGTTTGCCAGCCAACGTCGGTAAGCGCATCAAAGTATCGCCCGTGGCGTTAATTTCATTAAATTCTTGTTTCTCTTCCTTAGACATTAGCAATTTAAAGCCAAAGCGAAACCAGGTAGGCCAATTGGTCCATGCGCCTTTACCTTGAAATTGGGCGGGATGGGTGGAATCTACCAGCACTAAGGCTTTGACTTCATCAGGATAACGGCGAGCAAAATGCTGCATATACAATCCGCCTAGCGAATGCCCAACTAAGACATACGGCGGCTTCAAGCCTTTGCTTTGTAGTACGGAACGTAATTCATCAACGATATGTTTGCCATCGCGCGGCGTGCTTGCTGGATCGCTGTTGCCATAACTGGGGCGATTGTAAACAAACGCGGTGTAATCTTTGGCTATTTCTGGGTAGACATTCACCCACCAACCTAGGTCGCCACCTAAGCCATTTTCGAATATGACGGGCGTGGTGTTGTGTTCGCTTAGCGCATAGTCAACTTGGCGTTGGCCAATTTGTTCGGTTTTTACACTCGGCAACGAGCAGCAGGCGGTGGTCAGGGTGATGAGGACAAGGCAAAGCCATCTTAAAATCATGGTAAAAGTCTCCTTTTTAATACGTGGGCAATCAGCGGATTACGCCAACGGTAGTGGTTATCGGGTTGTGAACCATACCGGACAATGACGGTGTGGTTGGTGGGTGAAATGTAAATTATCTGTTGATGTTTCGCGCCCACTTTTGGTGAGGTGAAAAATAATAATAATGAGTCGCTATCGCGATGTTATTTAAATCGGGTTCTCGCACCCGAAGGCGAGTTACTTTCTTTTGCGCCGCAAGCCACAAGGATGTGGCGAATGCCGAAAATGCAGGAGCATTTTTCGGTCAAAAGCAAGTAACCAAAGAAAATGCGGCCCGATTACCGCTCATGTCTTGCGCTCCTCGCATTTGTCGGGGGACGGCAGAATGGGCTTCCTGCCCATCTGCCGCCGTGCGGCATCCATGCCGCACCCTTTATGCCCTTGGGTGCTTCGGGCTATTCCCGACAAATACTGCGGTGCTCGACGCGGCAAACGGGAGAAAACACGTTACTGCGTAACGTCAGTTATCTGGTCAAGATTACCGTCCGCCATGAAGACATAGCGGGATTACTATGAACATATCCCGCACCGCCAGCAGGCAACGAATTGTGCTTCCATGACTTCACCACAATTTGGGCAAGGCCAGTGTTCGCCCGTTTGTGGCGCTTGGTTTGGCAAGCCGAGAAAAGCAGTGATGAGTTCGCGAATTTGCGTATGGCTGATGTTGTCGTCCACCCACACCATAGAATCGTTCAGGGCAATATCGTCACCGGAAACTGTGGCGGCAATGCCTTGGGTGGCTAACCAGTTTTTAAACAAATGCGCTTCGATAGGGGTATCGGCGGAAAAAATCTTTTTCATCGGTAGCTTGTCAATTAGTGTGTAGGATGCGCTGAGGTACAAAGCGCATCGTTCGTGGTTAGCTTGATGCGCCTTCTATGGCTGGCGTCCAAAACATGTTTTGGAATCTTAAAAAGTTGCGGTTAATTTACCGAATTCAACTTAGTGACTTACATTACGCAGTAACGCGCTTTTCTCCCGTTTGCCGCGTCGAGCACCGCAGCATTTGTCGGGAACAGCCCGAAGGGGTGCGGCAGGGATGCCGCACGGCGGCAGATGGGCAGGAAGCCCATTCTGCCGCCCCCCGACAAATGCGAGGAGCGCAAGACATGAGCGGAGACCGGGCCGCCTTTTCTTTGGTTACTTGCTTTTGGCGGCGCAAAAGAAAGTAACTCGCCTTCGGGTGCGAGAACCCGTTTTAAAAAACATCGCGATAGCGATTCATTATTATTTATTCGTCTCACAAAAAAATGAGTGCGTAACATCAGTTAGTGATACATGTGCCGAAAGTCATAGATTCAGGTCTTTATCACCCATAATGAGCAAAAGCCTTTACCACTTTGCCATCGGCATTGAAATAAAACACTTCCGCTGCTGGGCTACTAACCCCTTGATAATTAATAACGATACTGTTGACGCCGACCAAGCTGCTATGCAATTGGAAATGCAAATCGGGAAACAATTGCAAGGCTTTTGCCCAATATTGCCCGACCAGTTGCTTGCCTTTTAATGTCCCTGTCGGTTCACCCGCCATTTTGATAATCATCGGTGACGACATCTCAAAATCATCCGCGTAATGCGCCAAAATCCGTTCAAGATCATGCTGATTCCAAGCATCAATCCAGTCGGCAGCGAATTCATCGGCAAAGTTTTTATCAAGCATAAGTTTCTCCTACGATCTGATTTGTTCAATTGGTTTGGGTATCTACTTTTTTTCTAGCCACATAGCCCGAATAACGCAAAAGCTCGCCTTTATTACTGGATGTAAAGTTTAAGGTATCGCCAAAATCACGGCCTAAGCCAGCAATAATGATTTCAGTATCGTTAATCGGTGTGAGGAATTTTTCGCTAAAACCCGCTACCGATAACACCATAAAGCCATTTTTCATGCTGATTTGAACGGTTTTTGGTACTTTGGGATCGCCATTGCGGTTTGTTATCTGATAGGTGCCGACGCGTTGTTGCCATTTTTTGCTTAGGTGAGGGCGGTCAATTTTTTCACCCAACAAAAACGATTTAGCTAAGGTTTTACTGTAAGCCAATAAAACTTGGCGACCTGAAAGGGTTTTGCGGCTGAGGGTAACTTCGCCACCAAATAATGGCGAATTCAATAACATGCTGCCGTCAGTTTGCAAAGTCAGGTCAATGTTTTGTTCGTTGACTACCAGCCGCCAATGTCCGGTGCGTCCAACAATTTTTAAAAGGCCAACGCCGCTAGTAACATAAAACCCCGGATAGGCCGATTCATCACTTGGAAACTCTTTAACTTCTTGATAAACCGCTTTTACTAATCCAGATTGCGCGGCTTTTTCTGCCAGCATCAATTGCAAGGTGGCTTTGCCAATGTCATCGATAACCGCTTCTGCGCCTTTAGAATTGGTTAAGATCACCACGCCTAATTTATGCGCAGGTATCGTCCCTAAATAACTGTGGAAGCCACCCAGCCCGCCGTTGTGCCAAACAATGTTTTCCCCGGTTACCGTTTGCTCAAAAAACCACGCCAAGCCGATGCGTTGCTGTATATCTAAAGCAATATCGGCATTTTGTGGCGTGAGCATTTCCGCTAAGGTTTTGGCGGCAAGAATTTGCTTGCCCTGAAATGCGCCATCTGCAAATACCATGTGTATAAATCGGCTTAAATCCAGCACCGTGCTGTTTAAGCCGCCCGCAGGAACATCGCGCAAGGTGCTAATGGCAACGGCTTTGCCATGTTGGTTATATTCTTGGGATTGGCGGTTGCTTGCCGATGCACCCGTGGCAAATTCAGAATCCACCATGCCTAGCGGCTCAAAGACTTGGTTTTTTAAGCACACCTTAAAAGCACTGCCACAGACATTTTCGACTGCCGTGCCTAGCAGGCTAAAGCCCAGATTGGAATAAGATAAGATAAAGTCGGGTGGATATGCCGCGTATTCACTGGCTAATTTTCCGGCAAGTTGATTAAATGCTACGCCACCAATAGCATTCCAGCCTTGCCCGTATTCCGATGGCAAACCAGAATGGTGGGTCATCAATTGTCTTGGCGTAATTGGCCCGGATTCAAGAAAGCGGCTTTTAATCGTAAAATTCGGTACATAACCCTGTAAGGGCTGGTCAATATCCCAACGGCTTTGTTCCGCCAATTGCATGGCTGCCGTGGCAGTAAATAATTTGCTGATAGAACCTGCGCGATAAATGGTTTCTGGAGTCGCTTTAATTTGCTGTGCTTGATTGGCATAACCAAAGCCTTGCGCCCAAACGATTTTTTGGTCTTCCACCAAGGCAATGCTTAAACCGACAATCCGGTTTTGGCGCATGATGGCTTGCATGGCTTTCTGCAAGGTTTTTTTAGTGTTGATATAGCTTGCTTCGGTCGTGCCTGCTTCTACCTGCCCATGAAAAGCCCAAAGGCCTAAGCCTGCAAATAACAGGGGAAATAATTTTTGGTGTTTGCTCATAAAGCCCTCGGTCATCGTGTGTATGGAATTGCATTGAGTACGAGGCTTACTGTAGTGACAATGGATATTGAAAACATGTGCTGAAAGTCATAGCTAATAACCATGACTTTTGGCATAGGACAGGGAAAGAGGAATCGGCTAGGATGGCAGTATTCAGGCAATGTTGAATGCTCAGTGTATTTTTGTAGGGGCGAGCGGCTGCTCGCCTTATCTCTGCCTGATAGGGGGCGGGTTCAAAAAAGGCGGACAGCCATACGCCCCTACGATCCGATCCATCAAAATAGCATTGACTGGGTACATATTTATACAACGCATAAAATCAGCAACCCAAGGCCAACCGACCATGCAAAAACCACCCCAGAAAACGGCTTTATCTACGCAAACCCTACTTCGGGTATCAGTGCTGATATTCTGGTTAATGTTGGGGATGCAGATTTTTTTCCAGCCCGTTAAAGATACAAAAAATCTGTTACTGCCTTTATCCCAACTATTTGCGATGGGCTTATCTTTGGCTTTTGCACTAGCGTTTTGGTACAACACCCGCAATATCGCCAGACAATCCTTAGCAAAATTGCCGATGTTGTTGCTGGTAATACAAACCCTTTGCGGTTTTATCGTCTGTACCGATTTTCTCTATATCGTCGCCGCAGAAATCCCGCTGGTTTTGCCTGCTCGTGCGGCTTTTCTATGGATTACCGGGCAAACCCTATTGCTGACCGCGTGGATTTTTTGGCTAGACCAATACGGACAAGGCAATTTGGTGCTGATGAATTTGCCAGACATACCGCATATCGTGGTTATTTTACTGACCGATATTGCCCTGTTTGCCATCCATGCTTTTGCGTTTTTCATGGGTTATCTTGCCGCTTCGGAAGCACGCGGACGGCAAGCCGCTGAACGCTTGAATGCTGAACTGATCGCAACCCGCGCCTTACTGGAGCAAAGCAGCCGCGTTGCCGAACGCGCTTATGTCGCCCGCGAATTGCATGATTCCTTAGGCCATCATTTGGTGGCTTTAAAAGTCAATTTGGAATTGGCCCAAAATTTGGCGGATGGCTCGGCAAAAAAACCTGTACAGGATTCGCTGGGAATGGTCGTCGATTTATTGCGCGATGTCCGCGAAGTGGTGGGCAAAGTCCGCCCCAAACCAAAAATGGAATTGCGCCAAGCTTTGCAAACGTTGTTGGATGGCGTCACTGAAATTGCCGTCGAATGGCTTTTCCCAGAAGATTTGACCATTAACGACCCGGAACACGCGCACATTCTGTTTCGTTGTGTCCAAGAAGCCGTCACCAACGCCATTAAACACGCCAACGCCCGCAAAATCTGGATTGAATTCATCAACCATCCCGAAGACATCACCTTATTAATCCGCGACGATGGCAAAGGTGCAGCGCAAATCGTGCCTGGTTATGGCTTTAGGACTTTCGCTATACCCCAGAATAAGCCGCAATTGTAGGGTTTTTCAATTCAGCTTTTAGATAGTTGTAAAACAAATTCTGCCTGATCTGGTAAAGGGTGGTTTTCAACGCCTTTGCCTTC
>Ga0247844_1000589_pt1 | contig 75752 bp, 74 predicted proteins | sample LaCtaG_FD_192421 | JGI IMG/M metagenome (GOLD analysis project Ga0247844, IMG submission 192421) | Freshwater microbial communities from meromictic Lake La Cruz, Castile-La Mancha, Spain - LaCruzMarch201714.5m_1 | ecosystem: Environmental > Aquatic > Freshwater > Lake | place: Spain: Castile-La... | reverse complement strand
CGGCCAACCGTGGTTTTTTCATCGGCCAGTTCGTGGGAAACCAGCGTGCCGTCGGGGAGAAAGATCTGTAGCTTGGCCATGGCAAATAGTTTATAACCCGGAAGCCTTCGATGCGGCAACCTCTTTGGCAAATTCCGCAAAAAAGTAGTCGGCATCGTGCGGGCCGGGGCTCGCCTCCGGATGGTACTGGACGCTGAACGCGCGGTGTCCGGTGTGGCGAAGCCCGGCCACCGTCCCGTCGTTGAGGTTCGTGTGCGTGACCTCGACGTCTGCCGGAAGGGAGTCCGGGTCCACGGCGTAGCCGTGGTTCTGTGAGGTGATCGCAATTTTTCCGCTGCGCAGGTCCTTGACCGGCTGGTTGGCCCCCCGGTGGCCGAATTTTAACTTAAACGTCTTTCCTCCAAGCGCGAGGGCCAGAACCTGATGGCCCAGGCAGATCCCGAAAATCGGCTTTTTCCCGACCAGCGAGCGGACGGTTTGATGCGCGTACGCGAGCGCCTCCGGGTCGCCGGGGCCGTTGGAAAGAAAGATCCCGTCCGCCCCGACGGCTAAAATTTCCTCCGCCGTGGCCGTTGCCGGCAGCACGGTCACATCAAACCCGTTCCGCCGGAGCGAGCGCAGGATATTCTTCTTCATCCCGAAATCGATGGCCGCCAGCTTGTGGACGGCCGGCTTCAGGTCCTCAAAAACGTTTCCGGCCTCATCGGTTTCGATATCATCGCCCCCCCCGGTGCGCACGACCCAGTTCCGGCTTGCGGACTGCCCCGGATCCCAGTCATACGGCCCGGCCGCTGTGACCTCCTTCACAAAATCGACCCCTTCGTACGGGACCTCGCGCGCTCGGCGGACGGCATCCGCCTCGTCGGTGATCTCCGTCGAGATGCAGGCGCGCATCGCGCCCCGGGTCCGGAGGTGGCGGGTCAGCGCCCGCGTATCGATGCCCTGGATGCCTGGGATTCCGTTCTCCTCCAAATATTCCTGCAGCGATTTCCGGCTCCGCCAGTTGCTTACTACCGGGCTGAGTTCCTCGATAACGAACCCGCGCACTTGGGCCCCACTGCTCTCGACGTCCAGGTCATTCACCCCGTAATTTCCGATCTCCGGATACGTCATGGCCACGATCTGGCCACGGTACGAGGGGTCGGTCAGGATTTCCTGATACCCGGTCATCGACGTGTTGAAGCAGATCTCTCCGGCACAGGTCCCCTGCGCTCCAAAGCTTTCTCCGCGGAATATCCGACCATCCTCCAATGCCAGCAATGCGATCATGCCTCTCTCCTTATCAGCCCCCCGCGCAGCGGTAAAAGAAAATCCCGCAATTTGCTGCGGGAACCTCAGGGGAGGCGGGCGCTTGCACGCCTTTCCGGCGGAGGGCCTCCGGGTTCGGAGTTCCGCGTTGACTCCCTCGCTCCCGCTCGTGTCGCCCCTGTGGGGTCTTGCTTCGCAAGATCTCCCCGGGCCGCTCCCACGGCCACGTGCTCAGGCGGCTGGCGAAGGGGGAGGCAGCCCAAAAAGCGCCGCCTGAAGGCGGAACTCCAAACAAGCTCCCTCAATGCATAGCCCGCTTTTGCAACTTTCGGGCATGCGCCCCGCGAGAACGTGGAATCAGATTTCGAGCGTCTTCGGAGCCCGGGTGAGGAGCTTGGGGGATTGCCGGGTGATGAGGGCGACGTCCTCGTGGCGGACGCCACCGAGGCCGGGGATGTAGATGCCCGGTTCGACGGTGAGCACCTGGCCGGGCACGAACGTCGTCGCGGCGAAACGGGGCGATTCATGGACCTCAAGCCCAAGCCCGTGCCCGGTGCCATGAAAGAACCCCTGCCAGCGGCCGTCCCGGATCTCGGTGGGATAGCCCTGCGCCGCAAAATAGGCTTTGAGTTTTTCGTGGACCGCCGCGCCCTCGATGCCTGGCCGCATCTGCTGGAGGGCGCGCTTTTGCCCGGTCAAGCAGACGTCCCAAAGCCTCCTCTGCGCCTCGCTGGCGCGCCCGCGCACGACCGTCCGCGTGATGTCGCCAAAATACCCGGACTTTGCGTCGCGAGGGAACACATCCAAAATAATGAGCTCACCCGCGCGGAGCGGCCCGGACCCGCGGCCGTGCGGGTCGCAGGCCTGCTCGCCGCCGGCGCAGATCGTGTCTCCACGCGCCTCCCCGCCGGCGCGCACGAGGGCGGTTTCGATTTCGATGCGAAGCATCTCCGAGGTCAGGATCCGGCGCCCGAGCGCGAGGCGGCCGTCCTTGCGGGGCGCGGATGACCGGAGAACTTCGATGCCCCGAGCGATCCCGGCCTCCGCAATCCGGATTGCCGCCGTGATCGCCCGGACCTCGGCCGCAGATTTTTTTTCACGCTCCGGAAAAAAGGCGCCCTTGGCGGGCTTGAGTCGAACCCCCTCATCCCTGAGCTGGCGCGCGAGGCCGAACGGGAAGTCCTGCGGGACGAGAACGCTGCGCACGCCGGACGCCTTCAGCCATCCGGCAACGACACGCGCAAGGCCGGGACGCTTCTTCTTTTTGCCCTGAACGACCCTCTCGGTCGCAGAATACGCATCGACCTGGTCAACCGCCGCCTCGGCCCGCCCGCGATCGATCTCCAGGTCCGAGAGCAGCAGGGCGGACCGGCCGCCAACGTCCAAAAAAACAAACGCGTCGGGCGCGCGGAATTTTGTCGCGTAGAGCAAATCGGCGGACGCCTCGCTCGAGGCAATAATCAGTTTGGCGCGTGGCATCGGCCAGCGATAACACACTCCGCCATATCTGCGGATTGATTTTTTTTGATTCGCGGCGAAGGTGGTCCGTTCCATGGACATTCTCAAATTCCTCTTTATCTGCCTCGAGGTCGTTTTGATCTTCAACCTGCTCATTGTCGTCCACGAGCTCGGGCACTTCCTTGCTGCGAAATGGCGGGGGCTCGTTGTGGAGAAGTTTGCGATCTGGTTCGGCAAGCCGATCTGGAAGAAGACGATCGGCGGGGTCGAGTACCGGCTCGGCTCGATCCCGGCCGGCGGCTACGTGGCGATCCCGCAGCTGGCGCCGATGGAGGCGCTCGAGGGACGGGTGGAGACTTCGCGCGATTTGCTCCCGCCGATCAAGCCGATCGACAAGATCATCGTGGCCGCAGCCGGGCCGGTCTTCAGCTTTGGGCTGGCCTTCGTGATGGCGTGCGTGGTCTGGTTTGTCGGCAAGCCGCAGAGCGAGTTTGATTCGCCAACAATCGGCTTTGTAAAGGAGGGCGGGCCGGCGGCGGCGGCCGGGCTCCGGGTCGGCGACCGGATCGTCGCGGTCGACGGCAGCCCGGTGAAACACTTTTTGAGCGGCACGGATAGCGTCAAGTGGCGGATCGTGCGCAGCGAGGGCGAGAAGATCGCGTTCACCGTCAACCGCGAGGGCCAGGAGATCACGATCCCGACCGGGTGGACAAAACCCGAGACATCGAGCTGGCGCCGACCGGCGCTCCGGGAGGTCCAGATCGGGCCGCGCCTCATCCCGGGTGTCGGGTTTGTCGTCCGGGGCAGCCTTGCCGACAAGGCCGGGTTCCAGTCGGGCGACCTCATCACCGAGGTCAACGGCGAGCCGATCTTCAACCTCGACGAGATCGGGCCGTTTGTGGATGCCAACCGCGGAAAATCCCTGGCCATGACCGTCGAGCGCGGCGGCCAGCCGGTCCAGCTGGCCCTCGCCCTCCCGGCCGAGGGCCCGGCATCCGCCCCGGTCAATTTTGGAATCGAGTGGGGGCGTACGACCCTCGTCTACCCCGACCCGATCACCCAGGTGCGCGATGCCGCCACGAGCATCTTTCGCATGGTCGGCGCCCTCCTCTCGCCGAGGTCCGACGTCAAGGCCGCCCACTTCAGCGGGCCGGTCGGGATCATGCGCCTGTACTACCAGATCTTCGAAAATGAAAACGGCTGGCGGCTGGCTCTGGCATTCAGCGTGCTGATCAACGTGAACCTCGCGCTGCTGAACCTCCTTCCGTTTCCGGTCCTCGATGGCGGCCACATCACGCTGGCGATCATCGAGGGGATCCGGCGCAAGCCGATCAACGTCCGCGTTCTCGAATTCGTGCAGACCGCCTGCGCGCTCGCGCTCATCGGGTTCATGCTCTACCTGACGTTCTACGACGTGGGCGACCTGGTCCAGACGAAGCCGCCCGCTGCGGAGAAATCGAAATAGCCGACCATGGAGCCGGTCTATCGCACGTTTGCCGGACGGCGTCCGACCCGCGAGGTTCGGGTCGGCACGACCGCCGTCGGCGGGAGCAATCCGATCCGCGTCCAGTCGATGCTCACGAGCGACACGATGGACACCGAGGCCTGCGTGCGCGAGACGCTTGGCCTCGTGGCCGTGGGCTGCGAGATCGTCCGGATCACCGCGCCGACGGTGAAGGATGCAAAAAATCTTGAGGTGATCCGGGCCGCCCTGCGCGAGGCCGGCTGCGAGGTCCCGCTCGTGGCGGACATCCACTTCAAGCCGGACGCCGCGATGGAGGCGGCGCTCTGGGTTGACAAGGTCCGGATCAATCCGGGGAATTTCGCGGACTCCAAAAAATTTGCGACCCGCGAGTATTCGGATGCCGAGTACGAGGCCGAGATCGGCCGGATCCGCGAGAGGTTTTCCCCGCTGGTCCAGCGCTGCAAGGACCGCGGGGTCGCCATGCGCATCGGCACAAACCATGGAAGCCTCAGCGACCGGATCATGAACCGCTACGGGGATACTCCGCGCGGGATGGTCGAGAGCGCGCTGGAGTTTGCGCGCATCGCCCGCGAGTCCGACTATCACGCGCTCATCTTTTCGATGAAGGCCTCAAACCCGAAGGTCATGATCGAGGCGTACCGGCTGCTGGTCGCGCGGCTCGATGAGCTGGACCCGGCGTCTGGAGCTGCCGCCAGCGAACCCGTCCTGGAGTCGCATGGGCAGGATGCCCATGCCACTTATCCTGACAGCATTGGGCGGGACGCCTCTGCCACTTTCCACGGAGAGGCGCTTCCTGAGGACTCCTGGTCGTACCCGATCCATCTCGGCGTGACCGAGGCCGGGGACAGCGAGGATGGGCGGATCAAGAGCGCCATCGGGATCGGGAGCCTCCTGATGGATGGCATCGGCGACACGATCCGGGTCTCTCTCACCGAAGACTCGGTGCATGAAATTCCGGTGGCAAAGGCGCTGGTGGCCCTGGCCGGGACTCGCAGGGGGACAGCGAGGCTTCCGGCCGACCCCTTTGCTTTCAGCCGCCGGGCGTCTCTGCGCATCGAGGCGGCCGGGTTTCCATTGGGCGGAGAGGAACTGGTGCGGGTCGCTGTGCGGCGCGCGACCTACGATCGCATTTCCCACAAGCTCGACGGGCTGGGGGATTTTCAGCCAGAGATCATCTATGAGGATGCGGACGTCCTGGAAATCGACCCGATGGACGAGGCGGCCGCTGCGGCAGCAAATGCGCTGAACGGATCGCGGCTTGTGACGATCCCCGACGCGTGCCTGCTTGATGTGATCCCCGCGTTCCGGCTGCTCGCGGCGCGCATCGACGCCCGGCATCCGATCCTGCTCAAAGACCGGTTCGCCGGCCCCCACGGGCCGGAAGATTTTTTGACAACCCTCCTAACCGCCGCAGCCCACATCGGAGCCCTGCTCTGCGACGGGATCGGCGATGCGTTGATCGTGCAGGGAGAGCCAGCACCAGGACAGTCCCTGAGAATCTCCTATAATATTCTCCAGGCTGCCGGAGTCCGAATCTTCAAAACCGACTACGTCGCATGCCCGAGCTGCGGGCGCACGCTCTTTAACCTCCAGGAAACGACCGCCCGCATCAAGGCGGCCACCGTCCACCTCAAGGGCGTCAAAATCGCGATCATGGGATGCATCGTCAACGGTCCCGGCGAGATGGCGGATGCCGACTTCGGCTACGTCGGGGGGGCGCCCGGAAAGGTGAACCTCTACGTCGGGAAAACCCCGGTCAAATTTAATATCCCGGAAGCCGAGGCGGTCGCCCGCCTCGTCGATCTCATCAAGGAACACGGCCGCTGGTTTGAGCCTTCCGAGATAAAGCCCGCCTGACGCGGAGGCATTCTTCTGGCCAACAGACTCCGAAAGTTGCACGTCTGTTAAGCGGAGAGCCTCAGGGTTCGGAGTTCCGCCTCTAGGCGGCTGCCCAAGAACAACCGCCTCAAGGCGGAACTCCAAACAAAATCCCTCAAGGCGGCGCCCGCTTTTGCAACGTTCGGAGTTGCTCCCCACCCCTGCCACCGCGCGAAAAAAGGGAGGCGCTGGCCCGCACAAGATGATAGAACCCCGCGATGAGCGATCCATTCCAGCAGGCTCTCCGCGCATCCGTCCCCATGTTGAAAAAAATCCAGCAAGGCATCAAGCCTCCTCCGAAGGGCTCTTCCGAGGGGCTTCGTAAGCTGGTGGCCGCGAGCGCCGGGAAGCGGGCCACTCAGCCTGCCGCAGCTGCCACGAAGGCGGCGCCGTCAGCCCCCAAAGGTGGCTGGACGCTTGATTCGCTTCGCACGGCGGTCCTGGCATGTGAGAAGTGTCCGCACCTCGTCCGCTCGCGCACGCAGGTCGTCTTCGGCGTGGGAAATCCCAACGCCGACCTGATGTTTGTGGGAGAGGCTCCGGGGGCGGATGAGGACGCCCAGGGCGAACCGTTCGTCGGGAAGGCGGGACAGCTGCTCACAAAAATCATCCAGGCGATGGGGTTCGAGCGCACCGACATTTTTATCGCCAACGTGCTGAAGTGCCGCCCGGATATGCCGGCCGGCGAGTCGGGGAACCGGAAGCCGAAGCCGGCCGAGATGGCGACCTGCCTGCCTTGGCTCCGCGAGCAGATCGCCCTGGTGAAGCCGCGCGTGATCGTCGCACTCGGAGCCACCGCGGTCGAAGGACTGCTCGGCGACACCTCCCCGATGCGCGACCTCCGCGGCCGCTGGCTCGACTTCGAGGGCACGCCGGTCATGGTCACCTACCACCCGGCCTACCTGCTCCGAAACCAGTCGATGAGCGAGAAGCGGAAGGTCTGGGAAGATATGCTGCTCGCCATGGAAAAGCTCGGCATCAGGCCGACCGCCAAGCAGCGCGCGTTTTTTACCAAGACCGCAGATTAGTTCCCCTGCCGCGGCGGCAGCCCGGAAACCCGCTCGCCGGGCCAAATATTCTTTTTAGAGAACCAACCTTTCGGCATCTCGAGGGCATAGGCGACCTGCGGAAACGTGCTGCGCGTGACCCTCTCGCTCTTCGGCTGCATCTCGTGGATCTCAAGGACCGTCCCGTCCGGCGCGATAAACGCGATCGAAAGCGGGACGAGCGTATTTTTCATCCAAAACGATGCCGGCCCGGTCGAGGGCATCACAAAGAGCATGCCGGCATCCTCCGCAAGCGACTCGCGAAACATCATGCCGGCCGAGCGCTCCGCGTCGTCGTCGGCAACCTCGGCGCGAATCACGGCCGCCCCGACGCGAAGTTTTGTGACCGGCAATTCGGGCTGCGCGCTCTCGGCGGCAACCAAGGTTGCTGAAGCGGCGTAAATTAGAATCAAAACAATGCGGATCGTCATAATAAAAGAAATTTTATCGAATCTGTTGACAGGCGCGAGGGGGATTTTGCACCCTGCAGCCGCCGTCCAGTCCATGTACCCGTCATTGCCCTGCATCACAACTTTTGAATTCTGTCCCTCCCGGCACGTGCAGGCGGACTTTTGGCGTCAGCTGACGCGCCCCTGATCCATGGCGAATTTTTTTCCCAAGTGGTCGAACTGGATTGCCCTGAAGCTGGTGATCTGCCTGTCGGTGGTTGGCACGGGGTTGGTCGGGGGGATCTGGTATTATTTCACGCCGAAGTACACACGGGTCGGGTACATGCCGACCCAGCCGGCCCCGTTTTCGCATGCGATCCACGTGGAGCAGCTGGGGATGGACTGCCGCTATTGCCATAGCTTTGTTGAGGTGGCCTCGCACTCGAACGTGCCCTCCACGCAGACCTGCATGGCCTGCCACACGCAGATCCGGGCGGCCAGCCCGAAGCTGGAGGCCGTCCGAGAGAGCTGGAAGACCGGCGAGCCAGTGAACTGGGTTCGGATCCACAAGGTCCCCGACTACACGTATTTCAACCACGCCGTCCACGTGAATCGCGGCGTGAGCTGCTACAGCTGCCACGGGGCGGTCAACGAGATGCAGGTCGTCTGGCAGGACCAGCCGCAGAGTATGTCGTGGTGCCTCGACTGCCACCGCGCACCGGAAAATTTTCTGCGTCCGCCCGCAGAGATCTACAACATGAACTGGAAACCGGCCGCGGGCGAAAGCCAACGTGAGATGGGAATGAAATTTAAAGAGGAGTGGGAGGTCAACCCGCCGGTCACCTGCGGAGGATGCCACCGATGAAACGCGTCATCAATCACCCGCCCCGCGACGCACAGCCGTCGATCTGGCGCAGCCTCCGGGAACTCGAAAACGACCCGGAATTCGCCAAGCACCTTGCGTCCGAGTTCCCGCGCGGAGCGGATGTTTACCAGGATAGCGGGCTATCGAAGCGCGATTTCCTCAAGCTCATGGGAGCCTCGATGGCTCTCGCGGGGGTCGGGCTCACCGGCTGCCGGCGGCCGGAGTCGCACCTCGTGCCGTTCACGAAGGGCGTCGAATGGACGGTCCCGGGAAAATTTCTTTACTACGCGACCTCGATGCCGGTCCGCCAAGGTGCGCTCCCGCTCATCGCGACAACGTCCGATGGACGGCCTACCAAGCTGGAGGGGAACCCTCTCCATCCGGTCTCGAGCGGCGGGACCGACGCATTTGCCCAAGCGGCGATCCTCGACCTCTACGATCCGCACCGCTCGCGCAACATCACCGAAAACGGGAAGGTTTCCGACCTCGCCAGCTTCGACGCATTTTTGCAGTCGGTCAGCCAGTCGGGCGGCAAAGGGGTCGGGTTCCTCGTCGAAAAGGCAAACTCGCCGACCCGGGACCGCCTCCGCGCGGAACTCGAAAAGAATTTCCCCGGGCTTGTCTGGGCGGAATACGAGCCGCTCGGCGACGGCGAGGCGGTTGCTGCGGCGGATGCGGCCTTCGGGTCGGGCACGAAGCTGGTCCCGAAATTCGAGCGGGCGGATGTCGTGCTCGCGCTCGACAGCGACTTTTTAAATCCGGCCGAGTCGGGGATCGGCTACGCGGCGGGCTTCTCCGCGCGGCGCAACCCGGACCAGATGGGAGCCCCGATGAACAGGCTCTACGTCGTCGAAAATCACTTCACCGTGACCGGCGGCATGTCGGACCACCGCCTCCGGTGCAAGACGTCGGAAATCGGCGCCTTCGCCCGCGTGCTGGGTACGCTCATTGCGGCTAAAACCGGCGATGGCAGCTTGGCGGCAGTTGTCGGTGCCTACCCCGCCCAGCCCGCTCACGTCGATGAGGCTTGGGTGAAAGCATGTGCGGCCGACCTCCTCGCAAACCCGGGCCGCTCGCTCGTCCTCACCGGCCCACAGACGCCGGCAGCCGTCCAGGTGCTCGCGCATGCGATCAATAGCGCGCTGGGAAATTTGGGCGCGACGCTCATAGCCATGCAGTCCGCCGCCCCGGCCACAGCGACGATTTCCGACCTCGCCAAGGCCATTGCCGCTGGCACGATCCAGACGCTCTTTATCCTCGGCGGAAACCCGGCCTACAGCGCGCCCGCCGACCTCGGTTTCGCGGCCCTGCTGGCGAAGGTTCCCGCCGTCGTCCGGCTCGGGCTGTTCGAGGACGAGACTTCGAAACTCTCGCGCTGGCACATCCCGGCCGCCCATTTCCTGGAGTCCTGGGGCGATGCCAGAAGCTTTGAGGGCACCCTCACCGCGATCCAGCCGATGATCCTTCCCCTCTGGGGAGGACTCTCCGAGCTCGACATCCTCTCTAAGCTCCTCGGCGGGGGCCCGGTTGACGGTCCAGAGCTCGTCCGTGCAACTTTTGAAAAGTTGGCTCCCCCTGACCTCCTTGCCGAGGTCGGCACGATGGACCTCCTCTGGAATAGCTTCCTCCGGGTCGGATTTCTTCCGGGGACCCAGTTCCCGCCGGCCGCAGCCCAGCTGGCCGTCGCGACCGCCGCCGCGCTCGCGGCCAACGCCCCGGCCATCAAGGACGGCCTCGAGCTCGTCTTCCTCCAAAGCTCGAGCGTTGACGACGGCCGCTACGCGAACAATTCCTGGCTCCTCGAGACGCCGGACTTCGTCACCAAGGTCACCTGGGACAATGCGGTCCTCGTCAGCCCAGCCACGGCCGCTGCGCTTGGCATCAAGGCGAACAACTTCGGAAAGTTCGAGGAGATTGCGGAAAAAATCGGGAACGACGTGAACTACGACCTCGTTGCCGACATTGTCGAGATCAGCGACGGGAAATCCTCGATCCAGGCGGCTGCGATTGTCGCCCCCGGCCATGCGGACGACTCGCTCTCCCTCGCGCTCGGCTACGGCAGGAAGTCGGTGTCCGCGCTGATGGAAAACGTCGGATTCGACGCGTACCCGCTCCGCTCGGCGGCCATTCCGCGGTTCACGAGCGGCGTGACGCTGAAGGTCACCGAAAAAAATTACCCGCTCGCCCAGACCCAAGAGCACCGCTCGATGGAGGGCCGCGACCTCGTCCGCGAGGGCACTCTCGACCGGTACAAGGAAGACCCCGCCTTCGCCCAGACGATGGGCATGGACGGCCACATCCCGCCGAATATCTCGCTCTACACCCACCCCGCCCTGACCTCGAAGGAGCAGTGGGGGATGACGGTCGACCTCAATACCTGCACCGGCTGCAACGCCTGCGTCGTCGCCTGCCAGGCGGAAAACAACGTCCCGGTCGTCGGCAAGGATCAGGTCCGCAAAAACCGCGACATGGCGTGGATCCGGATCGACCGCTACTTCGCCGGCGAGAAGGAGGACCCCGAAATGCTCGCTCAGGCGATCATGTGCCAGCACTGCGAAAATGCCCCCTGCGAAACCGTCTGCCCGGTTAACGCCACGGTCCACAGCGAGGACGGCCTCAACCTGATGGCCTACAACCGGTGCATCGGCACCCGGTACTGTGCAAACAACTGCCCGTGGAAGGTCCGCCGGTTTAACTATTTCGATTACAACCAGCGCCCGATCGACCAGCTCTACTGGGGCCCGCTCGCCAAAAAAGGAATGGCCGACAGCCTCAAGATGGCAAAAAACCCAAACGTCACGGTTCGGATGCGCGGGGTCATGGAAAAGTGCACGTTCTGCATCCAGCGGATCGAGGAGGCGAAGATCAGCCGCCTCGTCGAAGCCGGCCCGACGCCTTCCAGCGAGACGCCGATCAGCACGTTCAAGGTCGCCTGCCAGCAGGCCTGCCCAAACGACTCGATCGTCTTCGGCGACATCGCCGACCCGGAGAGCCGGGTCGCCCGGCTTCAGAAAAGCGAGCGCGGCTACACGATGTTCAAATACGTCAACGCCAGCCCGCGCGTCACCTACCTCACCCGAATCAAAAACCCGAACCCAAACATGCCCGGCGCTGACAGGGTGGGCATGGCCAACGGCGCACCGCACGGAAGCTCGCATGGGTCCCACACGTCCGACGGGTCTGACGCGTCCGACAAGTCCGACGCGTCGCACGGGACCCACGCACCCGCAGCGCCTCACCACCCCGCGGAGGCCCACTAAATCATGTCCGAAGCCACCGCCACACTTGAGGAAAAGCTGACCGACGAGGAGAGGGCCGTCATCCGGCCGCCGCTCGTGCTCAACCAGCGCACGATGGGCTGGATCAGCAGCTACATCAGCTCGATCATCGAAGGCAAGACTCCCACCTGGTGGTGGATCTCGATGGGCGTCACGGTTCCGATGACGCTCATGTGCCTCGCCATGCTCGCGTACCTGATCGCGACCGGCGTCGGCGTCTGGGGGAACAACCACCCGGTCGGATGGGCTTGGGACATCACGAACTTCGTCTTCTGGATCGGTATCGGCCACGCCGGCACGCTCATCTCGGCGATCCTCTTTCTCACCCGCCAGAAGTGGCGCACGTCGATTAACCGCGCCGCAGAGGCGATGACCCTCTTTGCGGTGGTCTGCGCCGGCATCTACCCCGCGCTCCACGTCGGCCGCGTCTGGATGGCCTGGTTCCTCGCGCCGGTGCCGAATGCGAATGCCATCTGGCAGAACTTCCGCAGTCCGCTCCTCTGGGACGTCTTTGCCGTCTCGACCTACTTCACCGTCTCCGTCCTCTTCTGGTACACCGGGCTGATCCCCGACCTTGCGACGATCCGCGACCGCTGCACGTCGAAAATCAAAAAGTTCTGCTACGGGGTCGCGGCGCTCGGATGGCGCGGCGGCAACCGGCAATGGAGGCACTACGAGAAGGCGTACCTCATCCTGGCCGGCCTCTCGACCCCGCTGGTGCTCTCGGTCCACTCGGTCGTGTCTTTCGACTTTGCGACATCAGTGATCCCGGGCTGGCACACCACAATCTTCCCGCCCTACTTCGTGGCGGGCGCGATCTTCGGCGGCTTCGCGATGGTGCTTACCATCATGATCCCGGCCTGCGCGATCTATAAGCCGCTCCACGACCTTGTGACCGTCAACCACGTGGACAAGATGTGCAAAGTTATCCTGCTCACCGGATCGATCGTCGGCTATGCGTACCTCATGGAGCTCTTCATCGCCTGGTACGGGGCCAACCCGTTCGAGCGCGCCGCGTTCTGGTACCGCGCGTTCGGTCCGTATTGGTGGGCGTACTGGGCCATGATGTTCTGCAACGTCGTCGCCCCGCAGTTTTTCTGGTTTAAGATTTTCCGGACGAACCTTCTCTGGGTCTGGATCATCGTCCAGTTCCCGAACATGGGGATGTGGTTCGAGCGGTTTGTGATCATCGCCACGACGCTCACCCGGGATTTCATGCCGTCGGCCTGGGGGATGTTCCACCCGACGATCGTCGACATCCTGACGTTTGTCGGAACGTTCGGGCTGTTCACCACGCTCTTCCTGATCTTTATCCGGTTTCTCCCGATGATCTGTATGTTTGAAGTCAAAGCGGTCCTGCCGGAAGCGGATCCGCACCACGGGGAGGCGCACCACTGATGAACGCTGTCGGAAATCTCGAAGCTCCGGTCTACGGAGTCGCAGCCGAATTTCAAAGCGCGCGCGACCTCTACCATGCCGCCGAAAAGATCCGCGATGCCGGGTTCCAGAAGTGGGATGTCTTCTCGCCGTTTCCGATCCACGGCATGGACGAGGCGATGGGCATGAAGCGCTCGGTGCTCGGCAAGATCGTCTTCCTCGGCGGGCTCACCGGGTTCCTCACTGCCGTCACCCTCCAGTTCGGACCGTCCTCGTTCCTCTACCCGCTCATCGTGGCCGGAAAGCCGACGAACCTCTTCACCGTGCCGGCATTTTTCCCGATCATGTTCGAGCTCACGATCCTGCTCTCCGCCTTCACTGCGGTTTTCGGCATGCTCATCATGAACGGCCTGCCCCGCCTCAACCACGCGCTCTTCAACTGGGACCGGTTCAAAAAGGTCACCGAGGACAAATTTTTTGTCGCGATCGAAGCTGGCGATCCGAAGTTTTCCGAGCGCTCGGTCCGCGACCTCCTCGCCTCGCTCGGCGGCACGAACATCACCACCGTCCACGCGGACTGAGCCATGCTGAAATACTTTTTCGCTCTTTTCGCCCTGCTCGTCGTCCTCATCGTTTCGATCGCCGGGTTCCGCGGCCAGAAATCCTCCGTCCCGCCGATCGAGATCTTCCCCGACATGGACCACCAGCCAAAGGTCAAGGCACAGGTCCCCAGCGCGTTTTTTGCCGACGGCCGCGGAAACCGCCCGCCGGTCCCCGGAACCGTTCCGATCGGCTACGCGAGCCCGCTTCACAAGCCGGTCGATGGCTCGGTCGGCGAGGGCACCGGGCCCTACAAGGAAGTCTACTTCTCGTCCGCACCCGTCTATTTTGATACCGGAAAATTCGGCGACCAATGGGGGACCGGAATGCCGGTCGAAACCACTCCGGAGCTCATCGCCCGCGGACAGGAACGTTATACGATCAACTGCGCGGTCTGCCACGGTGCCACCGGTGCCGGAAATGGAATCGCCGGAAAGTACGGCCTTGTCGCGATCGCCAACCTCCACCAGGACCGGATCCGCCAGATGGCGGACGGCGAAATTTTCAACACGATCACCCATGGCAAAAACACGATGATGGGCTACGGCGACCGCATCCAGGTCCCGGATCGCTGGGCGATCATCGCCTATGTGCGCGCCCTTCAGAAATCCCAGGGCGGTGCCACGATCAACGACGTGCCCGCCACCGAGCGCGCCGCGCTGGAGGCCCAGAAATAGACCATGAGCGACCAACCCACCACATTCGACTACAAGCACGTCGGGGGACGTTTTCTCGGACTCGTCGCCACCGCGATCATCGCGTATGTCGCGCTCTTTGCCGGGGCCGCGTTTGATTCCAAGCAGTTCGCCTTCTCGTACCTCTTTGCCTTCACGTTCTTTTTCACCATCTGTATGGGCGGGCTCTTCTGGATCCTCGTCCACCACGGGCTCGACGCCGAGTGGAGCGTCGTCGTCCGCCGTCAGCTCGAAAACCTGGCGAGCCTCCTCGTCGTGATGGGGATCCTCTTCATCCCGCTCGTCTTTGTCGCGCCGAAGCTTTGGTACTGGATGACGAAGTTGCCGGGCGAGGATATCCTTCTCGACGGGAAGTGGCCGTACCTCACGCCCTGGTTCTTCTGGCTTCGCGCCGCGTTTTATTTTGTATTTTTCACCGTGGCCGCGACCTGGCTGCGCGCCAACTCGATCCTGCAGGACAAGGACGGCGCCCCGCGCTACACCGTCTTCAACAGGAAAATCACCTTTGCGAGCCTTCCGCTCTTTGCGGTCTGCCTTACGTTTGCGGCAATCGACTGGCTCATGGGCCTCGACTACCACTGGTTTTCGACGATGTGGGGGGTCTACATCTTCGCGGGCACCGCGCTCAGCGCGATGTGCGTGCTCGTCCTGATCATCACCGCCCTCCGCGGGGCCGGATACTTCGAAAACGTCATCTCCGTCGAGCACTACCACACCATGGGCAAGCTTATGTTTGCGTTCACCGTGTTCTGGGCGTACATCGGTTTCAGCCAGTACATGCTGATCTGGTACGCGAACATCCCGGAGGAGACCGTCTACTTCCTGCGGCGCAACACCGAGAACTGGCAGGTCCTCAGCACGGCCTTGGTCGTCGGCCACTTCTTTGTTCCGTTCCTGATGCTCCTCCCGAACCCGGGCAAGCGGAAGCCCGCGTTCCTCTGCGGGATGGCGATCTGGATCCTCGTCATGCACATGCTCGACATGTACATCATCGTCCTGCCCGCGCTCCATAAATCCGGCGTCTCGGTGAGCTGGATGGATGTTGCCAGCCTCGCGGCGATCGGGTGCACGCTGGCGGCCGTCTTCCTCAAGCGCCTCGGCGACGCACCGCTCTGGCCGCTGCGCGACCCGCGCCTGCCCCAATCTATCGCCCTCAAAAACTGATGTCCCACGAAGCCACCATCTCCGGTTCCCGCAAGGCCCCCTCGCTCTGGCCGTTTTTTGCGCTCGGGCTCCTCATGCTCCTCCTCTTCTGGGGTGCCAACAAGTGGCTCATCGGCTCGGGGGCGTCGAACCCGGAGCCGGAGGAGGCCGCCCGCGCCGGGCTCCGCACCAAAAACCTCGCCGACCTCCGCACCGAAAATGCGCAGAAGCTGGAAAAGTACGCATGGGCCGATCGCGCGAAGGGAACCGTCCAAGTCCCGATCGCCGAGGCGATGAAGCTCGTCCTTTCGGACCTCAACGCCTCCGCCCCCCGCCCCGCCTATCCCGTCGTCGTAACCCCGGCCGCGCCGGCCCCTGCCCCGGCGGCTGCGGCCCCCGCACCAGCCGCACCGAGCCCCGCCCCATGATTGCCGGATACCTCCTCCTCATCGGCGGCCTGATTTTTCTCAGCGGAAGCGCGCTGGCTGCCTTTTACTGGGCGGTGAAAGATGGCCAGCTCGAAAACCTTCCCGAGGCCTCGCTCGTCATTTTTGACGACGACGAACCGGTCGGCACCGCCACCGACAGATTTCCTTCAAGCCAATGAATCCGCAGAGCCTGATTTCTTCCTTCCATCCGGCGAATAACCCGGACACCCTCGCCTCGCACGAGCGAGCCGAGATCGATGCCTCGACCCGGTTTCCGGTCCTTCTCTTTTTTGCATCGGCCATTTTCTGGCTTCTCATCGGGTCCCTGCTCGGCCTCATCTCGGCCTGGAAGATGACCCATCCCGGTCTTTTCGATCAGATGGCGTGGCTCACGTTCGGCCGCCTGCGTCCGGCGCACCTGAACACCGTCATCTACGGCTGGGCCTCGGCTGCGGGCATCGGGGTCGGAGTCTGGCTCATGGCCCGCCTCTGCCGGGTTCCCCTGTTGCACTCGAAGCTTCTCATCAGCGCGGCCATCTTCTGGAACCTGGGCGTCCTGGTCGGGGTCATGGGAATCCTGGCAGGCGATAGTCGCTCGATCGAATGGTTGGAGTTTCCGGGTTATGCCACCCCGATCCTCTTCATCGCCTATGCGTTCATCGGCATCTGGGCGATCATCATGTTCCGGTTCCGCAGGCCCGGCCACGTGTACGTCTCCCAGTGGTACCTCTTCGCGGCCTTCCTCTGGTTCCCCTGGCTCTATGCCACGGCAAATATCCTTCTCGTCTGGCAGCCAATCCAAGGCTCCGCCCAGGGTGCCGTGAACTGGTGGTTTGCTCACAACGTCCTCGGCCTCTGGTTCACCCCGATCGGCCTCGCGAGCGCCTACTACATGATCCCGAAGGTCATCGGCCGCCCGATCCACAGCTACTACCTCAGCATCCTCGGGTTCTGGTCGCTCGCCCTCTTCTACAGCTGGAACGGAATGCACCACCTCATCGGCGGGCCGTTCCCGGCCTGGATGGTCAGCGCCAGCGTCGTCGCCTCGATCATGATGTTCATCCCGGTCGTCACGGTGGCCATCAACCACCACATGACGATGCGCGGGCACTTCGGCGCCCTCAAATGGAGCCCAACCCTCCGGTTCACCGTCTTCGGAGCCATGACGTACACGGTCGTCAGCCTCCAGGGCAGCTCGATGGCGATCCCGTCGCTCAACACGCTGACCCACTTCACCGACTACACGATCGGCCACGCCCACCTCGGGCTCTACGGGTTTTTCAGCATGATGATGTTCGGGGCGATGTACTATATCGTCCCCCGCCTCACCGGTTGGGAATGGCCCTCGGCAAATGCCATCCGCTGGCACTTCTGGCTGGTGGCGGTCGGCATCCTCCTGATGGTCGTCTCGCTGTCCATCGGCGGCATTCTCCAGGGCCTCGCGCAATTTGACCCGCAGGTTTCGTTCCGCAGCTCGCTCGACTACGCCACCCCGTTCCGCTGGATCCGCGGGCTCTCCGGGTTCCTGCTCCTCGGAGGCCATGTCGTTTTTGCGGCCCTCTTCACCCTCATGCTTCTGAAGGTGGGCCGCCAGAAGGAGGGCCCCGCCCTCTTCGCCGCGCCTGTCAAACCGGAGGCCGCACCGCTATGAACAAGCTCCCACTCCTTTTCCTGGGCGTCTTCATCACGTTCGCCTCCTCCTGGCTCGGCCTCGTCGCTTACCCGTATCTGACGCTCGGCAACATGCAGCCGCTCCCGGATGAGGACACCGGCGGCTACTTCCCGCCGAGCCAGTCTGGCCTGGCGGTCGCCGGCCAGAGGGTTTACGCCGCCAACGGCTGCGTCTACTGCCACAGCCAGCAGGTCCGCCTCGCCCCGCTTTCGACCGATATCGCCAAGGGCCTTGGCCCGCGCCAGACGGTCGCCCGCGATTACCTCCGCGCCCAGCCGGTCTTCCTCGGCACGATGCGCACCGGACCCGACCTCACAAATATCGGGGCCCGCCAGCCGGATCAAAACTGGCACCATAAACACCTTTACGAACCGCAGACGGTTACCGACTGGTCGATCATGCCGTCGTTCCGTTACCTCTACAAAATGCAGAAGATCCAAGGCCAGCCGTCGGCCGATGCCATCCAGGGTCTCGCCGGCCCGCATGCGCCAGCCCCCGGCTTCGAAGTGGTCCCGTCGGACGACGCCAAGGCGCTCGTCGCCTACCTCATCTCCCTCAAACGTAACTACCCGCTGCCGGAATCCCCGGAGCCACCCGCGAATTGATCCTGTGACGCCGCCCACACCGCCGCCCGACGAAGGGTTTAAAGAAAATGAACTGGCCAGCGACATCGACGTGTCGCAGGTTCACGGCTCGATCCTCCGCGAACGCGCCGAACCGTGCGACGGATACGAGCCGGTCCCGCTCTGGCTGATCACCGTCTTTTTTGCGATCATCTTCTGGGCCGGCCTCTACCTCGCCTACTTCAGCGGCGGCTTCCGCGCCGACGTCTTCAACCCGGACCGCGTCGCGTGGGCAGGCGGAGGGCCCGCCGTCGCCGCAGGACCGGTGGATCCCAAGGTTCTCGGCAAGCGCGTCTTCACCCAGAACTGTGTCGTCTGCCACCAGACAACCGGCCTCGGCGTCGCCGGGCAATTCCCGCCGCTGGTCGGCAGCGAATGGGTCGTCGGAGGCGACTGGCACGGGGACAACCACCTCGTGAAAATTCTTCTCAATGGCTTGCAGGGCCCGATCCAGGTGAAGGGCGCCGCCTACAACAATGCCATGCCGCCCTGGGCACAGCTCGACGACGAAAAAATCTCCGCCGTCCTCACCTACATCCGCTCAGAGTGGGGCAACAGCGCCCCGGCGATCTCCGCTGACTACGTCAAAAAAATCCGCGAGGCCTCAGCTGCGCAGACCGAACCCTGGACGCAAAAGGCCCTCCAGGCCATCCCGGGCGAAAAAGCCCCCGACGCCGCCGCACCCGCTACAGCTCCCGCCGCACCCGAGGCAGCCCCGGCCGCCACCCCGGCCGCTGTGTAATTTCTCCCCGCTCAGAATAATCCGGGAGCGGATCCAAGCTGCAGGTTGGCAGTCAAATCTTGACAGTTTGTCTTACGTCCGAAGGCATTTCCGCAAATCTCACGGTCGCGTTGTAGCGTCGCTCTATGAGCGTCGATGCCGACTTGGTTGCATGGCTACCGGCGAGGCGCGGGGACCTTCATTCCAAGGGTGATTGCCGCAGCCCGCTTGGTGGGAGGCGTTGCCGAACTTTAGACGGTGGAACGCGATTTCAGCCGGTTCCCGGCGGTCAAAGCCCGCAACCCGCTTCGGGCTCCTTCAGGCGGAATGCGATGACGGAGAGCGGCGGCAGGTCGACGAGGATCGAGTGCGGCTTTTCCTGCCAGGCCCAGTGTTCGTCGGCGTGCCGCCCGCCGTAGTTTCCGACGTTGCTCCCCCCGTACGTCTGGGCGTCGGTGTTGAGAACCTCCTCGTAGAATCCCGGCTTTTTCACGCCCACGCGGTAGGCCGGGCGCACGACCGGGGTCGCGTTGATGACGAAGATCAGGTCGGCTCCGGATCGGGATTTTCTCATGAACGACCAGACCGTGTTGTCGGCGTCATGAAAGTCGACCCATTCAAACCCGTCGTAGCTGTCGTCGAACTCAAACAGCGAGGGCTCGTGGGTGTAGAGCCAGTTCAGGTGCTGCACCAGCCGGCGCAGGCCGTCATGCAGCGAAAATTGGGTGAGGTGCCAGTCGAGGCTTTGCGCGTGCCGCCACTCCTGCCACTGGCCGAATTCCATGCCCTGGAAAATCAGCTTCTTGCCCGGGTGCGCCCACATCCAGGCCAGGAACATCCGGCAGTTGGCAAATTTCTGCCACATATCGCCGGGCATCTTATCGAGGAGCGATCCCTTCCCATGCACGACCTCATCATGGCTCAGCACGAGGACGAAGTGCTCCTGGAAGGCGTAGAGCATCGAGAACGTGATGTCGCCCTGATGGTAGCGGCGGTGAATCGGATCCTTGCTGATGTAGCGCAGGCTGTCGTTCATCCAGCCCATGTTCCACTTGAAGCCGAACCCGAGCCCGCCGGTGTAGGTTGGGCGGGAGACGCCTGGCCAGGCGGTGGATTCCTCCGCGATCATCGTGATGCCCGGGAACCGCTCGTAGGCGACCTCGTTGCAACGCTTCAGGAACGCGATCGCATCGAGGTTCTCGCGTCCGCCAAAACAATTCGGGATCCACTCGCCGGGCTTGCGCGAGTAGTCGAGGTAGAGCATCGAGGCGACCGCATCGACGCGCATCCCGTCGATGTGGAACTCGTCCATCCAGAAAAGCGCGTTGCCGATCAGGAAGTTTTTCACCTCGTTCCGGCCGTAGTTGAAGATGAGCGTCCCCCAGTCCATGTGCTCGCCAAGCCGCGGGTCCTCATGCTCGTAGAGGCAGGTCCCGTCGTAGCGCGCGAGCCCGTGGGCATCCTTCGGAAAATGTCCGGGCACCCAGTCGAGGATCACGCCGATCCCTTCGTTGTGGCATCGGTCGATAAAGTGCCGGAACTCGTCCGGATTTCCGAACCGGCTGGTCGCCGCGTAGTAGTTCACCACCTGGTAGCCCCACGACCCGTCAAAGGGATGCTCCATCACCGGCAGGAGCTCGATGTGCGTGAACCCGAGCTCCTTCACGTACGGGATGAGCCGGTCGGCGAGCTCGAGGTAGCTTAAAAACCGCCCGCCCTCCTCCTCGCTCCGCTGCCAGGACCCGAGGTGAACCTCGTAGATGCTCATCGGCGCCGTGTAGGGGTCGCGCCGCGCGCGCTTCTCCATCCACTCGCTGTCCGACCAGCCAAACCGGTTCAGATCAAAAACCATGCAGCCGGTCTCGACCGTGTGCTGCGCAAAAAATGCGTACGGATCGGTCTTCAAAAAGATGTCGCCATGGGGGCCGCGGATCTCAAATTTGTAGTGCGCCCCCTCATGCACGGCGGGCAGAAAGATTTCCCAGACTCCGGACGGGATCATCTTGCGCATCGGGTGGAGGCGCCCGTCCCATCCGTTGAAGTCGCCGGCGACGCTCACCCGCTGCGCTGCGGGGGCCCAGACTGCAAAATGCACGCCCTGCACGCCGCCGATCTCCATCACGTGCGCGCCGAGCTTCTTGTAAACGTCGTAGTGCGTGCCCTCGTTGAAGAGGTACAGGTCCATCTCCCCCAGCACAGGCCCGAACGAATAGGGATCATGGGCGCGCCAGGTCCCGCCCGCATGCGAGGTCAGCTCGAGCGTGTACCCGAAGCTCCCGTCCACATCCGGCAGCACCGCCTCAAAAATCCCGGCATCATGAACGCGCGGCAGATCAAACCGCCGCCCGTCGTCCGCCACCACGACAACCTCGGATACATCCGGGCGGAGGACCCGCACAATCCAGCGGCCCTGGAACTCCCTCAGACCCAGCACCCGGAACGGATCGCAGTGACGGGCCTCGATGAGCGGGTAAAAATCGTCGTCGGGGAGAAGCGTCGGGTTCATATTCTGCGACACTAATGCCGCCCGGCACGGGTGAACAGTTTTTCCTTTCGCATCGCATCAAACCGGGCGCATCTCCGAAAGTTGCAAAAGCGGGCTGCGCCTCAAGGAATCTTGTTTGGAGTTCCGCCTTGAGGCGGCTGGCGAGTGAGGAGGCAGCCCAAAAGGCACCGCCTAAAGGCGGAACTCCGAACCCGGAAGCCCCTCGCCTGACAGGCATGCAACTTTCGGAGATACGCGCCATCAAACCCGGAAGAGCGCGCCCAGCTTTTTGCCGAGGATCACGCTGGCCCCGATGATCGCCACGGCAAGAAACACCATTGCCCAAACCCCGAGCGCGCTCGCCACGAAGCGCCCCTCGCCAAGCAGTTGGTAGAGCTCGTAGATCGCCTTGGTGATCGGGAAGTCCTGCTGACGCTGGGCCAGGATCAGCGAGTCGCTGACCTCGAGCATCGCAAAGGAAAAGGCCAGGAGCCCGCCGGCCAGCAGGTTGGCCGCGATGAGCGGAAGCGTGATTTTCCGCAGCGTGCGCAGCGGTGGGCACCCGAGGTTCTGTGCCGCCTCCTCCAGGGTGACGCTCGTCTGCTGGAACCCGGCCGCCGCGCTCCGCACGACGTACGGCAGCCGCCGGACCGCGTACGCAATCACAAGGATCGCCAGCGGATCGACGGTCGGGTTCAAAAATGAAAACACTTTCCCCTCCTGCGTCATCGCCAGGTACCCGAAGGCCAGCACGAGCCCGGGAACGGCCAGCGGGAGCATCGACATCGCATCGAGGACCCCCCGCCCGGCGAGCTTCGTGCGCACGACGACATACGCGATCGCGACGCCGAGGACGAGGTCGAGCGCGGTCGCCAGGCCGGCATACTTCAGGCTGTTCTGGATCGACGGCAGCGTCAGGTTGTGGCCAAGCGCCGCTTCGAAGTGGCCGAGCGTCCAGCCGCTTGGCAGGATTGTTCCGTACCAGTCGCTGGAAAATGCCACGAGGATCACCCCGATATGCGGCAGGATTGCGACCAGCAGGACCGCAGAAAATCCCACAGTGCAAAGCATCCCGCCCAGCCACCCGATCGGCCGCGGCCCGCCCGCGCTCGTCGCCCGCGCCATCATCGCATGGCCGTCGCGGCCGAAGAGCAGCTTCCCGGAGGCGTACAGCAGCACGGTCGTCACCAGAAGCACCGCCACCAGAGCAAACGGAAACGGGTTCCCGCCAATGTCCTTGATCCCGTAAAAAATTTGGACCGAAGTGACCCGGTTAAACTCGAACATCAGCGGGACCCCGAGCTCGGTAAACGACCAGATGAAGATGATTGTCCCCCCGGCAAACAGCCCGGGCATGATCAGCGGGAGCGTGATCTTCCGGAACTTCCGGAACCCGGTGCAGCCGAGATTTTCCGCCGCCTCCTCCATCGCGGGATCCACGTTCGCCAGCGCGGCCAGGACGTTCAGGTACAGGATCGGGTAGAGGTGGAGCGCGTTCATGAGGATCACCCCCCAGAGACGCCCCTCGCCCAGCCAATCGACCGGGTGCGCTGGATCCATCACCCGCAGAGACTCCAGCAGGGCGTTCAGCGCACCCTCCTGCCCGAGAATCTGCTTCACCCCGATCGCCCCGACGAAAGGGGGAAGAATCATCGGAACCAGGATCAACCCGCCGAGCAGCACCTTGCCGGGAAAAAGATACCGGTCGCTTATCACAGCCAGCGGGATCGCGATCACGGCAGTGAGCAGCGTGCTCCAAACCCCCATCTGAAACGAGTTCCAAAGGCCCTCCAAATAAATCGGATTCCGGAAGACCTCCGCAAAATAGTCGGCGGTCAGCCGCCCGTCGGCCCCGACAAACGCCCCCCGCAAGGTCTCGAAGATCGGCCAAATAAAAAACAGCGCGAAGAATGTCGCGGTGAGCGGGAAGACGATTTTGGCGAGGGAGTTTGACATCAGATCATGCGGCGGGTCATCGGCCTTCCTTTGCCAGGCGCTCGGCCTCGCGGTATTGGTTTCGAAAGTGCTCGCCGAGTTCCCTCGCCAGCCGGACCTCGTCGATCCGGTTCGCCGACAAAAGCGCCGGCTTGATCTGGTCGAGCGCCGCCCGGTACTCGACGGCGGATACGTCGGAAAATTTCCGGTGCGCCTCGCGCGGGAACCCGGCCGCCGCCAGCGCCGCCCATGCTGCGGCCATCTCGTCGTGGGAATCCAGGCACATCACCCGGATGATGAAGCTCATCGTCTTGAAGAGAGGTGCCGTCCAGCCCGGATGGTACGTGAAAAGCTTGGCTTCCTCGTAGGGGAAAACCTCGGGGTCGGAGCGGAATTGCTGGAACCCGGGCGCGTAAAGCTCCCGGCGGATGGGGAGCCGGCGGAGCGCATATTTTTCCGGCCCACCCGGGGTCCCGACCCGGAAGTTCCACAGCATCTGGCCATCGGGCGTGAGGACGTAGGCGAGAAACTCTTCGGCCACCGCCCGGTTCGGCGCGCCGCGGAGGATGCCGATCGGATCGACCCCGACGGCCGAGCCCCCGGCCGGAGTGAAATATTGAAGCCGCGATTTGCCTTTCCCGACCCGCACCGCCTCGCTCTGGAACCGTCCGTAAAAATCGATGCACATCCCGATCGCCGCATCGCCGAGCGAGACGTCGAGCGGAACCTTGCCCGCGGCATCGGTGAAGTACCTGGCATTGGCAGCGGCCGCCTGAATGATCTCGAGCCCCCGCTTCCATCCGACCGCCAGGATCGCCGGATCCTCGGACCCCGCCTCCCGCACGAGGTCCTGCATCTGCTGCTGGATCACCATCTCAAAGGCTTTCGCCGCCGACCCGCTCTTTGTCGGATCCGCCAGCGCGACCTGACGGAGCAGCCGCGGGTTGGTCAGGTCCCGCCATGTGGCCGGAAGCTCCTCGACACCGAGCCGCCGAAGCGATTCCAGATTATAACAAATCCCGAACGATCCGAGGCAGGCACCGATCCACCTCGCCTCCGGGTCGTAAAATTTTTCGCCCGAAACCTCCGGCGGAATCGAGCTTTCGCCGAACCAATCCGGATGCCGGGTCAGGACCTCGCTCGAGACCAGCCGCCCCGCCGCCGCCTGCTGCTCAAAATCATAAGCGCCTCCACCAAAAAACAGGTCGATCCCGATCCCGCGCCCGGAGCTCAAAAACGCGCGGCGGGCGGCCTGCGCCGGCGTGTCCAGCGACGCGGCCACGGCGGGCTTCACCCGCGGGTTGTCGAAGGCGGCCGCCACCTCCGGCGTCCACTCGCGCCCGGCCAGCGTCCACTCGCGCTCGAATGCGGCATAAAATTCGCCGGCCAGGTACCGCGCGATCTCGCTCGTCCCGCCCGGAAGCCGCCAGTCGATCCGAACGGTCCGCCCTAATTTTTTTTGGTAGTGGTCGGCAAACGCGCGGCTGAACTCGTACCGGATCGCCTCGTTGTGCGGCGAGATGATCACGACCGAATCATCCGCCTTTGCCAGGAGGCTGTTCTTGGGCTTCAGAAGAAAGGGAGCCGCCACGACGGCCGACATTGCCGCGAGCACGACCAGCATGCGAAGGCCAGCGCCTCCGCGCCAGGCCGGATCCTTGGTGATGTTCATGCGGTCTTTCATCCGAAATGGGCAGGGCTCCGTACCATCGTCTAGCGCCGAAGCACCACCACGTCGCCGGGCTGGGCCTGCGCAAAGAGCTCGCGGTCGGACGTCCGCGCGGACAGCCGAGGGTTCAGCTCAAAAATTTTCAGGTCCCCGCCGGCCGAGGCAAACCGGTACTGTGCGAGCTCGCCCAGGTAAACCGCCTCGCCGATCCGCCCGCTGATCGAGTTCTTCGCCGCCGCCGCCTCACCGATCGTCCACGCCTCGGGCCGGACCGACAGCGTCGCGTCCTCGCCCGCTTTCGGCAGCCAGTTCTCATCCCCGACCACCCCCTCAAAAACCCCCGCCGGGCCGGCATCCACCACCACCTTCCCTGCCGAAGCCGAGCGGACCTTGCCGGCCAAAAAATTTGTTTCCCCGATAAAGTCGGCGACGACCTTCGTCTTCGGTCGTCGGTAGACCTGCTCCGGGGTTCCGGCCTGCGCGATTTGCCCGCCGTCGAGGATCGCCATCCGGTCGGCGATCGAGAGCGCCTCCTTCTGGTCGTGGGTCACATAGATCGCCGTGAGCCCGAACTCCTTGCAAACCCGCCGGATCTCCCCGCGCATCTCGAGCCGGAGCTTGGCGTCGAGGTTCGAGAGAGGCTCATCCAAAAGCAGGCACCTCGGCCTGATCACCAGCGCCCGCGCCAGCGCCACGCGCTGCTGCTGTCCGCCCGAAAGCTGCCCGATCTTGCGGTCGGCATACGCGCCCATCTGCACCGACTCGAGCGCCGCCCCCACACGCTCCCGAAGTTCCGCACCGCGCACCTTTCGCTCCTCCAGCCCGAACGCCACGTTCTTCCCAACCGTCATGTGCGGCCACAGCGCATAGCTCTGGAACATCATCCCCGTGTTCCGCTTGTGCGGAGCCTGGCGCGTCACATCCTCCTGCCCGAACAAAATCCTCCCGGAATCCGGAATGTAAAAACCGGCCACGTTCCTCAGCAGCGTCGTCTTCCCGCACCCGCTCGGCCCCAATAAAAAAAAGAGCTCGCCCGGCTCGATCCGCAAATGGATCCCGCCCAGAGCGGTCGTCTCCCCAAACGTCTTCACCAGGTTTTCAATCGTAATGGAAATCATGCGTGCTCCCCCCCCCGCAGGCATAACCCGTCAGCTGCCCCGGAGCAATCCCGGGCCGCCGGTTTTTTTCGCAGGAACGAACGCCCCACGCCGGAGGGACGGCCTTTCGCCTTCGCCAAGGCTCCGGCGGAACATGGACCGTGTCGTCCGGCTCTTTCTGCACCAAGCCAAGAAGCGGGCGCGGGTAAAACCATCCACAGGGCAGTATAAAATCACAGAACGTTCGGATCGGGACTATGGAATGACTGGGTTCCATAGCAATGACCCCAATGCCTACCTGATTGTCGGGAGGGAATGCTCGGGAGGAGACTCGAACTCCTACCCCTTGCGGGACCAGATCCTAAGTCTGGTTATATACGATAGAAGTTGACATTAGCGGACAATTGGCGGATCATTTACCCATGAAAGCAAAAATTCGTGATTTGCCATCAGGGGTCGGTGTCACAAGAACCGTAAACGGACGGGGAACGGAATTTTGGCGGGTTCGCCTTGGGAAGCGATTTACGGGAGGAGGAGTCACGAAACGGGACTTTACCAAATTATCCGATGCACGCGACTGGATTTTTGGCGATGCCCAAGGCAAGAAATCCGAAGCCCCCTCTCCTCTTCGCATGAAAGCGGAAGCCGGGGCTACGGGATTCCTGTTAACGCCGAAGCAGTTGGGCGCGGCGGTTTCCGCTCAAAAGCGATTGAGTGAGGTCAACTCGAAAGCGGACTTGCTTGAGGCCGTGAATTTTTTTATCCGCCATACCCGGCCCGAGGGCGGAGAAAAAGCCTTGAAGGATGCCATTGACGATTTGCTCTCGGCCAAGAAAAAAGCGGGCAAGAAGGAAAGCTATATGAAGGGGCTTGGCTGGTCGCTCCGGAAATTCGCCACCGATTTTTCCGATTCAAAAATACACGAGATTTCACGGGATGATTTTGAAACTTGGCTCGATGAGGAGGATTTTTCCCTTCCTACCCGGCGCAACTACATCCGGGATTGCGGCATCCTCTTCAACTTTGCCGTGAGCAAAAAATGGCTGTCCGTTTCCCCGGTCGAAGGCGTGGAAAAGCCCGAGATCGAAGACAGGGAAATTGTTGCGCTCTCCGTTCGCCAGACGGCCCGGTTGCTGCTGACTGCAAGAAATCAACCCCCATTCCGGCCTTTTCTGGCATCAATTGCGATCCAGCTTTTTGCAGGATTGCGAACATCCGAAATTCGTACGCTGGAATGGAGCGAAGTGAGGGACAAGCAAATTGTCGTGCTGGCGTCGAAGGCAAAGACCCGGCAACGCCGCACGGTTTCCATTTCAGACAATCTCGCCACCTGGCTTGCCACGGAACGGAAAGACAGCGGCATGGTCGCACCCCAGGGAAGAGAATGGCGCACGGGGTTCACGGCCTTGATTGGGGCCGCAAGAATCACTCCCTGGCCGCGAAACGCCCTACGTCACAGTTTTGGCAGCTACCACTACGCGCTGCACAAAAACGAGAATCTGACCGCCGCCGAGATGGGCAATTCGCCCGAAATGATTTTCAAACATTACCGGGCGGTTGTTTTCGATAAAGACGAGAAGAGGTATTGGAACCTTGCCAACAAGGAAACGAAGGTGATTCCCTTCGACTCAGGAAATCCCGATTCCCCGGTAGAAGCCGCGACGGCAAGCACTGCATGAAATCAACACCCCCCGGCCGGGTTTCAGTCTTCCCATCCTGGAAGAGGGCGAAAATACCCAAGCACGCTTCGCTGTGGGTTGCGGACACACCATTGGATATGCGTTTTCTCGGCAATGCCGGCCCCGGGAAAGAGCGGACCGCCTTCAAAAAAGGCCCCGCGCAAGGTTTCAAAGGAAGGAAGGCTACGTTCCTGCCGAATCAGGTGGAGAAAATTGATAACCGCACAATCAAGGTATCGCTTGACCAGATCTTCGTCCCTTGAGTGTCCTTTCTCGTTTGTTGGAAGCGAGGACTCGGCGTTTTCCATCGTCGCCACGAATTCCTGATAGGTGTCTCGCAGAATCGTCAGGCAACGGGACTCCGTGAGATCGAGACACCGTCCCGGCACAATGATGGCCCCGACTACAAAAGGATTTTTGACCGGAGTTTGGACGTAGCGCGGATTCTCGTGAAGGAAGTTCGCCCATGCAAGAGCCCGTTCAGGACTGTTCTCCCAAAAGTATGCTCCCGGTCCCAGCCAGTCATGCATGTTGTCGCTGACACGCACATGGTCCGCACCCGAGAGGATTCTTTCACCCACCGCACGGTCACAACCATGGTAGGCCAGAACAAATCCGGGGAAATTCATCCACCGTAACGCTTGGTCAACTTGCCGGACTTGGTGACAAACCCATGCTTGACCAGAAAATCACGGGCGGACTCCTTCGTGCGCCGGATCGCCTTGCCTGCGGCGCGAATCTCTTGAATCTCACGCTTCAACTCGCTTGGAGTTATGCGGGTAACAGTTGCGGTCATGTAAAAAGGAAACTCCAAAAATCCGAGTTTTGCAAGAGTGATGTCTGAAGATCATGCGGACTTGGGAGCACTGGGAGGCGGAATTTTGCACACATGCGCGGATGGCCCATTTGGACCGTGCTGCATGACCAAAGACCAGTTGTCTACCGCAAAAGGAACGAAACCCTGTTGAAACTTTTTCCGAAGTGCGGTTGAGTGCCGCTCATGACAACTTTTGGACCGGTCAATCGAATCACCGTGGATCCCGGTGTCATGTCGGGGCATCCCTGCATTCGAGGCATACGCGTGACCGTATCGAATGTTCTCCGTCTGCTCGCCGCGCATCACGATAAACGGCGCATCCTCGAAGCCTATCCCTACCTCGAAGAGGAAGACATCGACGCGTGCTTGGAATACGCTGCTCTGCTCGCCAATGAGAGCGAGGTTGAGGCCATTGCGTCGGTGACCGCGAATTGATCCGGGCCAAGTTCGAATTCCATCGTGGCAGTGGCATCGGCGGCAATCTCGACCCGCTGCATCGCTTTCAATGCCTGCAGGGGATGTGCTTGATCCCATCGAGATCGTTGCTGGTTCTGGCCAGCAGGTCGATGTCACGGGTCGCCCGCAGGATCGGCGCACGCCATGCGACGAGCATCAGCGCCCCTTTCAGGATGAAATGATTCTCGTGCCTGGACTGCGACAATCGGTAGAGCCACCTTTCCAGCGCGTAATACTGAACGAGGTCATTGAAGGAACGCCCCGACTCTTTTGACACATTCTTGAGTCGTTGGTGGACCGAGGCCCCGATATTCTTGAGTTCGCTCACGCGACCGCCTCCAAATATGGCTGCATCACCTTTTCAACCCGGCACGTGCGGGCAAAATCCAAAACCTTGTCGAATCGCCGCCGCTTGCTGCGGGCATAGTTGCGGAGTGCCTCAGTCGCTGTCTCGATTCCGAGCCGATTCCGGAATTTGAAAATGTCGGCCAGAGTTTTCTCCCGGCTGAAGATGCGGACAGTGACTCCGCCGATGGCATGCTCTTCGGCCAACCAGACGCTCATTGCGGAGATTTGCCGGACAGATGTGCCGGATGATGGGGTTTTGTTCGACCCCGAAAGCGTGACCAACGAGGATCGCCGAGGACGCCGACTACGAGGGGGTGCGGGCAACCTTCGTTTTTGAAATGCTTGTCTGAACGCAAAGAACCGCACCGTTGTATTATTCGCCGACATGTGCGAGTTTGACGGGCGTTGGTTCAATTGGAGACAAAACATGAAAACTTTCCCCCTCCTCCTTGCCTCAATCTTTTCCGGCGTTCTCATGCCGCAAGCCATTGGGGCCGATAAAGCGACTTCCCGCGCCGCCGACAAAGATCGGAATTTGGTTTCCCTTTACGAAGAGGAAATCCTGGCGCATGACCTCTATATCACTTTTGGAAAGCAATGGCCGGAGGTTCGTCCTTTCCAGAACATACCGCGATCCGAGGAGATGCATCGCGAGGCGATGTCCGGAGTGTTAAAGAACAATCGGGTGCCACTTCCCCGGAGTGTCAGCGGCCGGAAATTTGCAACTTCCGAGTTGAACGACCTTTTCGACAAACTCCGCGATCAGGGGAGCAAGTCCGAGGTGGCTGCCCTGCGAGCGGGGGCTTTGATTGAAGAGACCGACATAGCCGATTTGCGCAAAATGCAGGCTGAGTCGAAGTCCGATTCGGACAAGGCGGTTTTCGCCAATCTGGAAGCCGCCTCCGGCAACCATTTCCGGGCGTTTGTCAGAAATCTGGAAGCGAGAGGCGGGAAGTATACTCCCTCGGTTCTCAGTCCGGCAGACGCCAACAAAATCCTTGCGGCCTCTTCATCCGGCGGATGCTGCGGGGGAGTCCGCTGAATCGCGGCATCACCCAGTTTTTTCGATCCGCAGGGCGAGACCTTTAACGAGAGCGCAGGCGACTTTTCCCCTCGCACGGCGAATAATCCGGTCGAAGGTCTGCCGCGAAATCCCCATGCGCTTGGCCGCCTCGACATGGTAGAGATCCTCGCAGTCCGCGAGGCGAAGGGATTCCAACTCGTCGGCGGCGAGGAGGACTTCTTCGAGGTCCCGAAGCGGGATGCCAGCGGGCTTGAAATAGTTGGCCGGAGGCGAATGGGAGATGTTTCTCGGGCAGGTCGGGCGTGGCATGGGAAATCTGTTTGACAGGCGATGTTATGGGCATAGGCTCATTTCCTATGTTTGTCAAAGATCAACCAAACCCGATACAAGGAACAATGAAAATCGCCATTCCAATGGCGGGGGGGCAATTCTCCGAGCATTTTGGAGGGGCGAGGGAATTTCTGGTTTTTGAAGCGGACCGCCATGCCGACTCAGTTGGTGCGGGCGCACTCCTCCCCGCGCCGGATCACAAGCCGGGATCGCTGCCGGAGTGGCTCGCCGCGCAAAAGATGGATGCCGTCATCGCCTCGGCCATCGGCGAACGGGCGCTGCTCATGCTTGCGGATGCTGGCATTGAAACCTATCTTTCCGGCGGGGAGTCGGAACCATCCAAGCTGGCCACAGCCTGCCTGCTGGGAAAATTGCCCCGTGCAAACAAAGAGAATTCCCGCTGCAATGGCGCTCATCATGATCACGATGGACACGACTGCGACCACCACTGAAAAGGCTCCGGATGCTCTCGAAGAACTTCACCGCGATTGTTTCGCCTGCGGGGTCTGCAATCACAGCGGGCTGAATTTGCATTTTGATGTGGGGGCAGACGGGGTTGCGACGGCGGTCTGGCAGCCATCCGCCGCGTTCCGGAGTTACCCGGATCGAGTGCATGGGGGAGTGATTGCCACGCTTCTCGACAGCGCGATTGTTCACGCGCTTTTCGCGAGAGGAGTGGCCGGAGTGACCGCCGAACTCACGATCCGCTACCTGCAAAGCGTGAATGTCACCGACCTGGTGCACGTGACCGGATGGGTTGAGTCGAACCGCCACGGGGTTTATCTGTGCTGTGCGGAGGTCCACCAGGCGGGATTGCTCGCCGTGCGGGCCTCAGGGAAATTCATGGCGATGCCGGATGGTTCCCGAGGGGCTGCGCACATCGAGCCGGGGTGCGTGGCGGGCCGCTGAATGGCACTGCTCTTTGGCAGCCTCGTGGGCCTCTCGCTCGGTCTAACCGGCGGAGGCGGTTCCATGCTCGCTGTTCCCCTGCTGCTCTACGGGCTTGGGCTTTCGTTCCGGGATGCCGTCATGGTTTCCCTTGCGGTGGTCGGGCTCACTGCGGTTTATGGATCGGTCGTGCAGCGCAACAAGGTCGATTGGATGGCGGGCACGGTTCTCGGAGCAGGCGGAATTTTCGGCGCTCCCGCCGGAGCCTGGCTCGGTGCCGGGATGCCGCAAACTGTCTCCCTCCTTTTATTTGCCGGGCTCATGTTCGTTATCGGGCTGCGCATGTGGCGGGGGAAGGACGATGCTTTTCACCCGGCGATCAGGTGCCGGAGGCATCCCGACGGACGCCTCCACTCCGGGTGGAGTTGTGCCGGAAAGATGGCGGTCGCAGGAGTGCTTACCGGCGTCCTGTCGGGAATGTTTGGAGTGGGGGGAGGTTTCCTGGTTGTGCCCGCCCTGCTGGCCGTGGCAGCACTCCCGATTGAACGAGCGCTCGCCACGTCCCTAGTCGGGATCTCGCTCGTCAGTGCGTCCGCCTTCTTCGCAAACTTCCTGATGACGCCTTCGCTCCCGGTTGAACCGGCCGCTTGTTTTCTCGGCGGCGCGGCAATCGGTATGACCGCCGGGGTGTGGATCAAGGATTTCTTGCCGGCCCTTGCGCTCCGCCGCATTTTTGCCGCAATGATTGTCTTTGTTGCGGTCTGGGTGGTTTGGAAAAACACCGGAATGTGACGCCATGCGGATTGCCTTTCATAGCTCGGGCGAAATCTTCGTGGGGCTGGGCGTGCTCTATGGCGTCGGATTTGCGCTCATGTGTTTCAAGGTCAAGGAGGGCGAGTATCCCCCGCCAGAGAAGGCGGCCCCGATCACCAGGGCGAACATCCTCGCGCCCGTGCTGTCCTATCTCAAGGAATGCTACTCCAACCCGTTTTACCTCAGCCTTTTTCTGGCGACAACATTGGGCATGCTGGCTCTCGGACCGGTGAATACGTTCAGCGTGTTTCACTCCCGGAGCCTGGGCATGAGCGACGATCTCTACGGCAAGAGTCTGGCGCTTTCCTACGCGTTCTCGCTCGTTTTCTCCTACCCTCTCGGCATCCTTGCAGACCGCTTTCATCCGCTCCGGCTGGGTATGGCCAGCATGGTCATTTACCTGCCCGTCACCCTGTATGGATTTGTCTTTGCGACAACCGTCTCGACATTCTTCATTGCATTCGTCCTGCACACAGTCGTTTCAGGAAGCTACCTCACGGGCACGGCCTCGATCGGGCAGCGGCTATTGCCGATGGCGAAATTCGGGCAATTCGGCTCGGCGGCAGGAATCATCGCGGCCATCTGTTTCATGATCCTTCCCCCCGCGCTCGGGGTATTCATCGGAAGCATCAACCACAACTACCGCTACGTCTTCCTGCTCGCCAGCCTGATCGCCGCCGCCAGCCTCGCCACCTACATCGTCGTCTTTCTAAAATATAAAAAACTCGGAGGCGATGCGGCCTACGTCGCGCCGGAGTAATCAGGATTTCCGAGGTTTACGATTCATCGCCAACTCCGCCCCTCCCGAGTTTCGTCTTCACGCTCGCCGCCACCGGCACCACTTTATCGATCTCCATATTCTCCTCCGCTGAATACAGCTTATGGCGGACGGTGTGGAATTCATTCCTTGGCTTGAAAACGGCCTTCGTGCAGAGGGCTGCCCCGGCGTTGTGGCGAGCGAACAGGGCTTGGAGTTCGCCGATGATATCTCCCCGGAGGTGCGCCTGCCGCCGCCATGCAGTCGGTCGTAAAAAGAGCCTTTCCGCACGGCTTCGCGCGGAAGAAGTTTTTCAGGACGAATGGCGGCAGATGAATCCCGTCGGGGATGAAAAATGCGGTCAACTCGTCGCGCGCGAGAAGCCTTTGGATCACGTTGGCATGCCGCGGCAATTCGGAGGGAACGCCGTTCCCGAGATGCGTGCAAAATCTAGCGCCCGCCCCGATGGCCGCGTCAATCACGGCATTCGAGGCATTCGTGTGGCCGAGGGAAATCTGCACGCCGGAACTCACAGCATGTTGAATGACCTCCGCGCTGCCCGGCTGCTCTGGAGCCAGGGTCAGCAGTTTGATATGGCCGCCGGCGGCCTCCTGAAGGCGGTCGAAATCCGCGATATTTGGCAATCCCATGTGCCGGGGGTCATGAGCGCCACGGTATCCGGGCTCCAGCGAAAGCCACGGACCCTCGATGTGATACCCGCAGGCAGCTTCGGCGACGAGAGGATCGGCGGACCGGATCCGTTCGACGTTTTGCAGCTTTGCGCAAAGCGAGCCGATTCCGTCAGTGACCAGCGTCAGGAAAAACCTCAGGGTTTTGTGCGCGGCCAGCCCGTCCACCGCGTGCCGGAGATCGGCGGCAGACAAATCAGGCCGCTGGAAATCCACGCCCGCGAACCCGTTGACCTGGATATCAAACAGGCTGGTTTTCACCCGATAAAGAGGGGCTTGATGTGCCGGTCGTAGAGATTGTTTGTCACGCATGCGGTAATCGTGGCGTGCGCTGAGTCGATGGCCTCCAGATAAACCGGCCCCATTTCCGCCGCGATTTTGAAGCTCACATGGATGAGCTGCCGGAGCGAGGAATTGAATCGCGGGTCCGACGGTTCGTGGGTCAAGGCGGCTGCAAGGGCTTTGCCGTCCCATCCTGAAACAACGGCTGGATCGGGGAGTTGGTCGCGCCTGATGTCTATGACCGTGACATAGGGCTGGCTCAGCTCGTCAATCCGGCTGAAGGCTTTCGCGTAAATTTCTTTGGCCAGATCGAGACAGGGGCCTCCCGCGAGAGACAGGCCGATGACTTCTTCCAGCCAGTTTGTTCCGGCCGTCTTGAGGTGGAGTCCCGCGTCGTGCTTTTCTAGGAGTCCCCGCATGGGGGCGTAGAGCGAGAATTTGTCGCTGCCAGAATGCACGCTGATTTTGAGGTTTTGCGGCAGCCCGAATTCGGCGACTGCGGCGCTGATCGCAGCAAGGTCGCGCTCGAACTCGCGCGCAAACTGCCCCGCGTTTCCCACATAATCCACGCCCTTGTTGAACCGTCCGGAAAACTTCGGGGCAATCGTCTGCACTCGCACGCCCTCGCCTGCCAGAGCCCCGAGGATGAGAAACAGGTCGAGGGGCGACTGCGGCGTCTCGGCTTCATCCGTCGAGACTTCCGCGATGAAGTTGTCTTTTCCCCGGGCGGATTCGATGTGGCGGTAGATTTTCCCGGCCTCGAGTATCGCCAGCGAGTAAGCGCGCAGAAAACCCTCCAACGCGCCCTCATCGAGGGGCTGATCCTGCCCGAGTCCCGGAAAGGTCCTCCCGATCAGCGGGCGGAGGGAATCCCGGACTGCGGAATGATCCGCCGGCTCTGCCGCTTGCCCGATAAAGTCGGCGACGTCGATCGTGTAAAAATCGCAGTGTGGAAGAAACCGGTCCACGGTTTTTAGCCCGATATGGTCGGCATCCAGGTGATAGGGAGCCTGCCATCCGGCGGCTTTCACCGCCGCGTCGGCGGCGCTTCGGGTATCGGCCGGCGTGCTGCCGATCAACGTGTGTTCGCGGTTCGACTTGTTCCAGACCGGGATGACTTCGACGCCGGTTTCGGCCGCCTTTTGCAGGGCGGCCAACTGCGCGACACCCTCGCGCCCGAACCGGTCGCCGACCCCGAGAGAGAATTTTTCGATGCGCATGGCTCAGAGGAGCGAAGCCGATCCCGTGTCGAGAAAACACCAGGCCGCCTTGTGGCGCTCCCAGAGATATTTCCGGAACGAAGCCGGATGCGTGATCGGCATGCCGACATATTCGTCGAGGTGAAATGCCGTGACGCGCGTCCAGTCAATCCGGGGCTCCTTGATGAGCTGTTCGATCATTTCGAACTGCGAGGCCCCGGTCGCCACGATGAGGTTCGCTTTTCCCTTTTTCCGGAGGGCTTCGCGGATGAGTTTTGCTCCGAGCGCCGCCGCTGCGGCCCCGGTCTCCTGCTTGGTTTTTGCAATGTGGGTTTTCATGGTCTTCAGGAATTATCGCTCCGCTGCTCGCGTGGGGCCGGAATGCCGCTTTTCTGAGAAACCGGCAAATCGTGTTCGAGAAACATCCGGCCCCAGCGGTAGCTCGGACGGAAGGCCTCTGCCATCGGACATCCCGCCTGGAGTCCGCGAAACCGTGCGGGCACTTCAAGAAATGCCTCGAGTTCGTAGCCGAAGATGTCCTTCATCCATCCGTCCTGGCTCTCGTGCGCTTTCACCATCTTCACCTTGGTATCGAGGGAGGTTGTGATATCCACGTAAATCTCCGGTTCGAATCCGACGCCGGCAGGCGTGTCCATGAAGTAAACATGCGGGATTTTTTCCTTGGCCGTCGGGGCTGAGGCGGTGCGGATATTCGGAATGCCCGCCATGTGAACGCACTCGTCCACAATCATGCCGCTGATCGAGTGGTCGGGGTTGTAGTCCTGGCGCGAGTGGCAAAATGCCACATCGGGGTCCGCTTGGCGGAACGCCTCGATAAACGCCAGACGCGTCTCGCGCGTGTCGAACAGGAATTCATCCTCAAAATCGAGCCAGATCAGTTCGGCCCCGATCACATCCGCGCCGCGCTGGGCCTCGCCCCGGCGGATCGCCGCAATTTCATCCGGCGGCAACGTGCTCGACCCCGCATTGCCATTGGTCGCAACACAGAAAAACACCTTGTGCCCGGCCCGCGCGTATAGTGCGGCCGTGCCGCCGGCGTAGATTTCGATGTCATCGGGATGGGCACCAACAAAGAGAATGTTCATATGGAGTTGGCGAGGTTTGGAGATTTGACCGGCCATCAGAGGGTGGAAGGCGTGAGGACCACTCCATCGCTGAGGCGTTGAATTCCTTCGACGTTCCACTCAAAGCCGTAGCCGGGACCGTCGGGCACGCGCAGATTGCCATCGTCCTCGAGTTGGACTGCTTGGGCGAACACGTCGTCCATGTAGGGCTCGGGAGTGAGGAATTCCACCCAGCGCGCATTGCCGGCGGCGGCAGTCAGATGCAGGTCGGCCGCCAGCCCGACACCGGTGTTCCAGCCGTGTGGCACGACCATGATGGAGTGGTCGTCGGCATACTGGCCGATGCGGTGCTGCTCGCTGAGCCCGCCGACTTTGGTCACGTCCGGCTGAATGAAATCGACGGCCCGCTGCTCGATCCAGGGGAGAAAGCTCTGCCGACGGGTCAGGCACTCCCCGCCAGCGATTTTGACCGCGGCATGGCGAGTCAGTTCGACATAGCCTTGCAGGTCATCCGGGCGGAGAGGTTCCTCGAACCAAACCACGTCGTAACCGGCGAGCATCTTCGCCTTGTCGAGCGCCCACTTGTATCCGTGGGGCCAATACGCGTCGGATCCACCGGCATCCACCATCAGCTCACACTCCCCCCCAATCGCCTCGCGGGCCGCCCGGACAATCGCCTCGTCGGTCTTCGCATCGCGCCGGCCAAATGGCCCCCAGCCGATCTTGAACGCCCGAAAGCCGCGCGCATGGGCCGCCTGGAGCTTGTCGGCCATCTTCTCCGGCTCCTCCATCAACATGGAAGCATACGGTTTGACCCGGTCGCGAAAGCGTCCACCCAGTAGCCGCCAGATCGGCTGGCCGGTGACTTTTCCCAAAATGTCCCACAACGCCATGTCAATGCCGCTGATGGTATGGGTGATGCTGCCGCCCCGGCCCATCCAGAACGTATTTTGATGCAACAACTCGGCCGTGGCCAGCGGATCAATCGCGCTGGCCCCCTCATACAGCGGGCGCAGCAGTTGCAGCGAAGCCTCCACAAGCGCCGCCGACGTATAGACGCTGCCCAGACTGGCGATGCCGCTGTCGGTGACAACCTCTATAAGTGTTCGCGTCTGCTCCCTGGCACCGAAGCGTGCCGGCCAATCCGTGTAGGGAATGCCGAAGAGTGGAATCGCCCGAATGCTCTTGATGGTGTGGATGGTTGAGTTCGCCAGATTCGCGCATGGCGGAATGGCTGGGATGGATGTAACGGGTTCGTTCATGGGATAAATATATGTGGGTGAGGAACGGCGTGGGTTTGTGTTCTACTGGAGATTCCCACCCAAAGCGATTGTCATGCTCCAAGAGCACGTCCCGCCTGCGGGCAGATGAGGACTCGCATGGTGTTTGCTTAAAAAATCTGTTTGCCCGTTCGTGGGCTCGAGGGCCGCCACATTTTGGAACCCCTGGTAGCCTCCCCGGTTGATCCAAACTCCGAGAAAGGGATTCCGCTCGGCATCCCAGGACATTTCCAGAAACTCCCCACTGACACGATTTGCAATGCGCGCACGGGGGCAGTTCAACTTCCCGGTGAACCCCTTGACCGTGGCGCACTGGTTCGCTCCGAGATCAAAGCGGTCCAGATGAAAACCAGGGAATGGCGAGGGCCACGCCCATTCGGAGCCCTCCGAATCCGAGGGACTGCCTTTGGCTCCCTCAATCTGCAAGCTCGCCACTTCTTGGGGCAATTCCAGACGGTCCTCCGCATGCACACGAATCATCGGGTGAAACGCCCAGAGATAGGGTTCGGGAGCACTTCCCAGATTCCTCAGGACATAGAAGAGGTGCAGTTGATTGCCATGAAGCGACACCTGCCGATTCAGCTCAAAAGGAGACTGGCGGCATGAGATGGTCGTGGAGATAATTCCCTGCTCCCAAGCCCCTTGGTCAAGTGCCCAAGGCTCGCACCAAACCTCGCCATGACAGGGCAAATGGCGGCCGTTCAGATCACAAGGCTCGATGGTCGGGAAGCATTCGTCGAATCCCGCATGCGGGCTGTCGGAGAACAAATCCCCATAGCTGTTCGAGTAAAGTCGCGCCTCGGATCCCGGATACCAGCACCACTCCCTGCCGGTGCGTGGATTCTTCAGACTCACGATGCGCGCTCCCAGGTCCGGCACGATTTCCACGGAGAGAAATGCGTTGGACAGTTGCAACGCGCGGAAGCCGGAACGGAAGATTCGGGCTTTTGTGGGGTGCGTGATCACAGATGGTCAGAATTTTATGGTCAAACCGCCGTCCACCGTGAGGACGGCTCCGGTGCAATAGGTGTTGCGGGGATTGGCGAAGAACAGGATCGCCTCGGCGATCTCTCCGGGCTCGCCAGCGCGGAGCAACGGAACTCGGGGACGCTCCGGATTCAAGAAGAACTGCTTGCACCATTCGCTTTCGAGTTCGTTCTGGCCCGACACCATGCTCATCGGGGTGAGCACAAATCCCGGAGCAACGACGTTGACCAGAATGCCATGCACCGCCCATTCACCGGCCAACTGCCGGGCCAACTGGTTGATGGCCGCCTTCGCCATGCCATAGGGCGTGCTGCCTGGCTCGGCAAGTTCTCCAAGGATCGAACTGACAATCACGATCCGTCCGCCTCGTCCGTCGCGGATCATCCGCTTCCCGGCCGCGCGACAGGCGTTGACCGTTCCCCACATGTTGATCTCAATCATTTTGCGCCATTGCTCGATCGGATCCGCCAGCGGGTCGACCGGAAAGCTGACCGCCGCGTTGCTGACCAATACGTCCAGCGCCGGCATCGATTCGAGAAGCGCCTCAATTCCAGTGGCGTCGGCAACATCGCACACGTGGGCGGTGCAATCGCTGCCGATCAGGGATGCGGCCTCGTCCAGTGTTTTTTGCGACCGACCGACCACCCAGACGCACGCGCCTTCTTCCGCAAATCGCCGCGCGGTCGCCAGTCCGATGCCACTTCCTCCACCAGTAATCAAACAGGTTTTTCCTGAAAGTGTCATGCGGCCAATTTTCCGGGAATGACAATAAACGGGAATGGCATATATTGCGAAAAGCATATCATTTTCTGCAATTTGACAACCATGCGCCTCGGCGGACACCTCAGCAAACCCACCCAAGCTCTCCAAGCCTGGCTGCATTCCTCCAACTCGGGCATCACGCCATTCCCCGTCGCCCGCTGGTGGGTGTCCCGCTGGGATTTCTGGGCGCTTGATATCACGCAGTCCGACCAACCGCATCGCATCGGGGGTGTGTCCTTCACCCGGAAGGCGGGGACCGGGGCGCTCTACCGTCCCAGGCTGCGGTTTGAGGAATGGCAGGAGCAGGGCAGGGGGGCCTACGAGTCGTGGGTGCTGTTCACGGCCACCGGCCAGATGCGGGACACTCTGCTCGCCCTCACCGAACGCGCCGGCTACTGCCATTTCCAGGATCCCGAGCAAATCATGGCGGACCATCTGAAGCGCATCAGCGAGATTCTTTTCCACCGAAAATCGGGATTCCAATGGCTCGCGCAAGCGTCCTTCCTCTCACTTCTTGCTTTTGTCGTCACATCCCACCCCGTCGCTCCCCTTCTCAGGATCGTGAGGGCGTCCGCGCCGCGAAACCGCAAAAATGACATGCCTGCAGAAGTGGAAAATTACATCCGCTCCCACATCGGCGAGCCGCTGCGCGTCGCGGACTTGGCCGCGCATGTGCACCTCGGTCTGTCAGCTTTCGCCCACGGCTACCGCAGGCTCGCCGGCGAATCTCCGCACCACACGATTCTCCGACTGAAAATGGAGGCCGCCAAGCGCCTGCTCGTCCAGGACGGATTCTCGGTGAAAGAAACCGCCGGCCGCCTGGGCTTTTCGTCCGAGTTCCAGTTCTCCCGCTGCTTCAAACGCCTTGAGGGCCTTGCTCCCTCCGCCCATGTGCACGCGATGACCGCAAAAAAGGGTCAATAGGGGAACCCCTCCAGCACCACGCTGCCCAGCGGGCCGAGCTCAACGGTTCGATGATCCCTGCGGAAGCCGACCCTGACGCGGCGCGGTTCCGGCAGAAGATTCCACAGAAGCACGCGCTCGGCCGAGGGATACCATGCGCAAACCACCGGGGTCGCCTCCTCGACCACCGGCATGTTCGCGAGCGAGGGGCGGATGCTTTGCTTGAAACGGAACAACGCGTCGAGGGTTTCGGGAACAACCTCGAATGGCATCCGGCTCCCGGGGGGATGCGCGCGACAAACCAGTTGGCCGCAGAACGCCGGATCGTGCAGGAGCTCGCGCGCATCGAAGTCCGAGAGAAAGTTCCAGCCGTCGGGCGCGGGCTCCTCGACGACTTCAAATGGCACGCCCGCTGCCAGCCAGAGACTGAACGGCTGATCATCGCCCACGTAACGTTGCGCCTCGCCCCAGACGTGTTTGAACGGGCCGCGCGGTTGGTGGCCGGCGACGAGCTCGTGCAATCGGGCCTGTTCGCGCATGGCGGGAGCAAGCGTGTTCCAGTGCGCGCGGGGGAATGGCGTGAGGCCGCTCATGAACATCGTGTGCCGCACATCGGCGATGGTGGAGATGGTGAGCTTCGCGGCGAGATGCGCCGCCGAGAGCCGGTCCGCCGGGAATGCCGTGGTTTCGCTGAAGGCGCGGTCGGGCTCGCTGAAGCGGCGGTGAAAAAGCGTGCTGAACAATTCGTCCGTCTTGCCTTTCACTGGGCCGAACATGGCATCATCAAACATCCATTCCCCCACGCGCGTGAACGTGTGGCGATAGTCGCTCAAGCGGATGCCGGCCTTCTCGGCACCGAGATACATGATCATATTGCCGAGTTCGCCGTCGAAGGCGCGTTGCTGGGCGTGAAAAGATTCGGTGAGCTGGTCGCAGGTCCAGTCCACCCACGAGCGCAGTAGCCCGGTGAGCCGTCGCTCGCGCACGTCGTCGAGAAGTTGGATCCACTGCGAATGGGGGAAGTGATGAACGCGGAGAAACTCGGCGCGGTGTTCCTCGCAAAAGCAGCCTCCGATCTGGCCGGGAGCGCAGGCGAGCCGAAAATCATCGTCCAGAAACGCGCTGTGAAAACCCAGCCCGCGAAGCTCGCTCAGTGCCGCAATGTTTTCCTTCGTGGCGGGCTCGTGCAACGAGGTGCCGGTGTGGAGTTTTCCATCGAACCGTTCGCCGAGGCGCCAGTGTTCCGGCGGCGCGAGGGGAAATTCTCCGTCGCGCGATCCGAGCGAATCGCCGGGGTGCCCGAGCGGCAGGGTGAGAAGTTCCGCGCGTAGTCCGGCGCGGGCGGCGAGGCGCTGCGCCTTGACGATCTGCTCGCGCGAATACGGTCGGAAACCGTAGAAAAACCCGGCCAGCCAGACGGTTTCCACGCCGGCCGCGCGGGCGAGGTCGAGCAGTTCCGGCTCGCTTTCGATGACCGGTGGAGTCAGGCAGAGATGAAAATCCCGGCGCGTTGGGCCGATGGGAATCCGCGCGGGCGATGTCGGTCGCAATTGACCGGCTTTTTTCATGTTTGCTGCTTGCGTGATGTGGCATTCCGCGGGCATCGAAAGTGATAGTGGCCGGAATCCAAGCTGCAGATCGTATGGTCGGCGCGGCGGCGAATGCCGGTGACGCCTTTTGCCGTGGCGAGCGCTTGCCCGCCCTCGGTGATGGTATTGGATACACCACAGGGGAGGGTCAGGGTGGCACGGGTATTTGCGGGGATCCACGCCTCGAGTGTGAATTCTTTTTTGCTGGAGCGCCATTGCACGGCGATGCGTCCGTAGAGTGAGTCGTAGCTGGCTTTTGCATGAGTCAGGCTGCCGCCGGGGCGCGGCTGGATGAGGATGTGCTTGTAGCCCGGCTCGGCGGGGTCGATGTCCAACCCCGCCACGCAGCGGTATAACCATTCGCCCACCGCGCCGTAGGCATAGTGGTTGAAGCTGTTCATTTGGGGATCCTGAAGCCCGGTGTCGTGCCGCCAGCCGTCCCAGCGTTCCCACATGCTCGTCGCGCCATGTTTGATCGGGTAGCCCCACGACGGGAAGTCCTCGTTCAGCAGGAGCTTGTATGCGAGATCGAGATGGCCGGACTGCTCCAGGGCAAACAGCAGGTGCGGCGTGCCGACGAACCCGGTCGTGAGATGGTCATTCCGTTCCCGGATACGCTCCACCAGGCGGGTCGCTGTCCGCGCGCGGAATTCGGCCGGCACGAGATCGAACTGCAAGGCCAGCACCAGCGCTGTCTGCGAGTCGCCGACAAGCCGGCCGGTCGAGGTCAGAAACTCCTGTTGGAACCGGGTTTTCAACCGCTTGAGCAGGAGGAGAAACTTTTTCTCGTCGCTCTTCTTGCTGAGCACCCCGGCAATCCGGGCCATGAGCTGCGTGCTGTGTGCGGAAAATGCAAAGCTGATGAGATCCTTCGGGGTGTTGTCCTCGATGTTGAGCCAGTCGCCGAAGCCATGGCGGGCGCGGTGATCCACTTTCGCGAGGAACTCCACATAGCGCGTCATCGCCGCATAGTGGCGTTCGAGGATCCGCCGGTCGCCGTAGCAGAGGTAGAGCATCCACGGACAGATGACGCCGGCATCGGCCCACGCCGCGCCGCCGTCTTCCTGGTATGGCCCCAAAATGCTCTTGCCACGGAGCACGTCGGGGGCGACACGCGGGAATGTGCCCAGGGGCGATTGCGCATCGGTGAGGTCCGTGAGCCACTTTGTAAAAAATCCGGACACATCCGCGTTGAACGCGGCCGTGCGGATGAACACCTGGGCGTCGCCCGTCCATCCGAGCCGTTCATCGCGTTGCGGGCAATCGGTGGGCACGTCCAGGAAGTTGCCTTTCTGCCCCCACTGGATGTTGTGCTGAAGCTGGTTGAGCATCGGGTTCGAGCACTCGAATGTGCCGGTCGTCGGCGTGTCGGAGTAAAGCACGACGCCGGTGATGGCATCGACGCCGGGGGTGCCGGGATATCCGGTGACCTCGACATACCGGAACCCGTGGAACGTAAAGCGCGGCTCATAGGTCTCCGGGTCCCCGCCTTTCAAAGTGTATTGGTCGGTGCATTGCGCTGTGCGCAGGTTGGCTATGTAAACCGTGCCGTCCGGGTTGAGCACTTCGGCGAAACGCAGGGTGACTGTGGTGCCCGCCGCACCCGCGACCCGCAGCCGCGCCCAGCCGGCCATGTTCTGGCCGAGGTCGAATACGAAGACCCCCGGCTTCGGCTCCGTCACTCCCATGGGCTGAATTTCTTCGATCGTGCGCACCCTCGGCGAGGCCGAGGCATTGAGGTGGATCCGGTTCGGGCCGCTCACTTTCACCGACTTCCACTTGCGATCATCGAATCCCGTCTCATTCCACCCCGGCAGCTCCCGCCGCGCGTCGTAGGTTTCTCCATGGTAGATGTCCGAGGCCAGGATCGCTCCTGTGGCGCACTTCCAGGAATCGTCGGTGGCGACTGTCTCTGTCCGCCCGTCGGCATACTCGACCACGAGTTGCGCGAGCAGGCGGAGCGTGTCGCCATAGACATTGCGATTGCTCTCCCAGACGAGGTAGCCGCTATACCACCCGTCACCGAGAATCGCTCCCAGCGCGTTGCCGCCTTCTTGAAGCAATGCGGTCACATCATAGGTCTGGTATTGTGCGCGGATGTGATAGTCGGTCCAGCCGGGTGTGAAGTGGTCCGAACCGACGCGCTGGCCATTGATCCAAAACTCATAGAGTCCAAGCGCAGTGACGTAGAGACGCGCCTGCGCGACCGGGCCGCGGAGCGCGAACGGTTTGCGCAGATGCGGACACGGCTCGCTCCGGTCAGGTGAGACAGGCGCGCTGCTCGCGATCCATTGAGCCTTCCAGTCGGAGCGCTTCAACAAGCCCATTTCCCAGAAGGCCATCTCGCTCCACGGTGACATCTGGCCTTGCTCATTCCAGATTCGCACTTTCCAGTAGCAGCGCTGCCGGGCACGCAGCTTTTTTCCATCATACTCGATGTGAACATTCTGGTGGGAGCAAACCCGTCCGGGATTCCACAAGTCGGCGCGCTCTCCCTCCAGCAGCTCGGGCGAGGAGGCGACCAGGATCTGATGCGCGATCTGGCGCGCCCCTCGTCGCGGGTCGTTGAGTTGCCACGACAAACGCGGATGCGGCTCATCGAGGCCGAGCGGATTGTCGAAATACTCGCACCGCAGGTGAGCTGGCGCGGGAGAGCTCCCGATGCCTGACAGGTTGGTCTTTGGCTGGAGGGGAAATGGCCTGCAAACATCTGTATCGGGGCCGCAAAAGTTTAGAAAATAAGAATTTGACATCGCGCCACGATATTGGTAATTCCAATCAAATAGCGCAAGCCATTTCCTGATGAAGCCGAGATATCAATACCTGCGAGACAATCTCCTAAAGGATTTCCTGAGTCAGCCAGGCGTGCGCGTGGGTGAGAAGCTGCCCACCGAGCGCGAGTTGGAGATGCGATACGGGGTCAGCCGTCCCACGATCAGCAAGGCGATCGCAGCCTTGGCGGCCGAAGGCTGGGTGACCAAGCGGCAGGGCAGCGGGATATACATCGCGGCGATCGAAAAGTGCTCCGACCAGGAGAAAGACCGGCAAAAACCGCAGATTGGCTATGTCACCCCGAGTTTGCGTCCAGTGCTCTCGCACCGGGTTTTTGAGGGGATTGAGTTTGTGACCGGCCGGAGCGGCTATGCTGTGGAAGCCGCGAGCACGGGGTGGGATGCAGAGATCGAACGGCAGAAGATCGCCTCCATGCGCGAGCATGGCGTCCAGGGCGTGGTGCTGTATCCGACGCCATACCGGCCCGCCGGGAAGGAGTATTTGGCGCAGGAGTTCCAGGATTTTCCCATTGTAGTGGTGGACCTTTACCAGCCGGCGATGAAGCGGCCGCATTTCCTCTTCGACAACTTCCAGGCCGGCCGGGAAATCACCGCCCACCTGCTCGCGCAGGGGCCCCGCGACATTGCCTTTCTGAAGTATGCCACAACTTATCGTTCCGTGGACGAACGACTGGCCGGGTATCGGCGGGCATTGGAGGATGCCGGGATGCCGTTCTTGCCGGAGCGGGTGCTGGCATTCGATGGCAAGGGGCCGATGACGGAAGGCCATATCGAGGCGCTCGAACGGATGCTGGCGCTGAATCCGAGGCCCACGGCCTTGATCACACCATACGATCCGTATGCCGAGGCCAGCATCGAGTATCTTCGATCCAGCGGGTTGTCTGTGCCGGACGAGATGGTGGTGGCGGGCTTTGACGATTTGCATGATGAAAAGTGGGGGGAGTCCTTCCCGACCACGCGGCCGGATTTCATGCGGATGGGCGAGCGGGCGGCGGAACTGCTCATCGAGAGGATCGCCTCGCGGAGCTTTGAGCCGACGGAAGTGGTGATGCCCTGCCCGGTAGTTTTCGCGGAAAGAAAAACTTTTGCCTCAGCGGCAGAAAACTGGCAGGCATCCACGAAGGATGCCTGCCTGACATAACCCCAGCAATAGAACAAACAAATGAATATGAAAACTAACACAAGGAAGATGATTCAGATAGGAGTGGCGGCTGCCGTGGCTGCCATGGTCAATCTGGCAGGCGTCCAAGCGGCGGTCATTGCCGACTGGCAATTCACCAGCAACGCCACGTTGCTCGATGATTCGTCGGGCAATGGCAATACATTGGCAAACTCGGGAGTCACATGGAGCGCCAGTAATGGCGGCAGCGCAGTGTTTAATGGCTCGGCCATTTTGAACACGGTGGCCACGCTGAATCTGGCACCATTCACGGAAATAAGAGTCGAGTGGGGGATGGTGACGAGCCAAACCGCTGGAGCGATTGTCTGGGAGTCGAGTGTCGATGCGAATTCTGTAACTGGCGGCATGTTCGGTGCGATCAACGATCAGCTCGCGGCTGGCCAGTTTGACTCCACTGCGAGGCGCAATAGTGGTGTAGTCATTAATAAATACGCTTTGATGCCGGGTGATGTCGGGACGGTTTTACACGACTATGCTGTGGAAATTTCTGGGTCCGACCTCGGCACCACGCAGATGAAGTTTTTTGTTGATAACGTGGAAGTAAGCAGCACGTGGTTCCAGGGCCCTACAGCCTCGGCCCAAACTTTCCTGAACGACACATTCTTTATCGGTGCGCGCAGCGGTGGGGTCGCCGGCTTCAATGGCAGCCTGGATTACCTGACGGTCTCCTCAGTGCCGGAGCCCTCCACCTGGGCGATGGCGGCCTTGGGTTTAACTGTTGTGGTGACGATGAGGCGCGCCGCTTCCCGGGCCTGAAGAATCTCTAACATGGTTTGAACATTCGGAACCGAACCAAGCAGCACCGGATTTCCCTGCATACCGATGACCCTGAAAAATCGCGCACAAGACATCTTAACCCGAAGAGCGGGATGCGCCGCAGTGGTCGCCCTGCTCTGGGCAACGGGGCTGGTTGCACAGGCCGCTGACCAACCTGAGTTGTTGGTGAATCCGGGGTTTGAGGAGGTCGCCAGCGGTCAACCTGCCGGCTGGGAGGCGTCCGATCCTAAACGCGTAGCCCCGGACGAGCATGCCGGTGCAGGCGGCAGTTTGTGTGTCAAGCTCGACACGCGCGGTGAAGAGGGTTCCCTGCATGTTGCGCAGAATATCGTCGAGCCAAAGCAGGGGCAAAAATATGCGTTTCGCTACCGGGTGTGCGGCGATGTGGGAGAGGGAACCAAATACCAGGCTTACGTGGGCATCTGGAAGGGAACAGAGTGGCTGAGTGGCGTTGCGACCGAATGGAAGCCGGTTCCCTCGAGCTGGGAGGAAAGCACGCACGAGTTTGAGCTGACCCAAGACGCTTCGCGCTTGATGGTCGTTTTCGCGATCAAGGGGGACGGTGGTGCCGTTTGGTTTGATGACGCCTCGTTGCGACCGGTTGACGAATAGCAGTGTCGGGCTGGCCATCGTTGGTGCGGGCGGTTTTGCGGGTGTGATTACCGATCTTGTGCTCAGGACGGGAGGTTTGTGCCAGCCGGGCGTTCGGCTGATCGCAATGGCCGAACCGGACACGATCACCCATGCGCCGCGGCTGGCCGAGTTGCGCCAGCGCGGGATCATGACTTTTACCGATGTGGATGATCTGCTTGCCGACCCCGACATCGAGGCGGTGTGGTTGCCGCTGCCTATTCCGTTGCACCGATCCTTCACGGAACGTGCCTTGGCGGCGGGCAAGGCGGTGCTGGTGGAAAAGCCGGCGGCTGGCTCTGTGCAGGATGTGGACGCGATGATCGCCGCGCGCGATCGGGCGGGGATGCCGGTCGCCGTGGGATTTCAGCACATGTTTGACCCTCTCACGACCCATTTGAAACAGAGGCTGGGCGGGGGGCTCCTCGGCACGGTGCGTCACGCGGTCCTCCACGCCTGCTGGTCCCGCTCGCAAGAGTATTACCAGCGCAGCCCCTGGGCCGGTCGGTTCAAACAAAACGATGAGTGGGTGATGGACAGCCCGGCCAACAATGCGCTGGCGCATTTTGTCAACCTCGCGCTGTTTTTGCTCGGCCCGACCCTGCCGTCAAGCGCCGCAGTGGAACGGGTCGAGGTGGAATTGTATCGGGCGCATGCAATCGAAAACTTCGATACAATCAGCCTGCGGGCACACCTGCCGGGTGGCGTGACGTTTTTGGTCCTGCTGACCCACGCGTGTCGCGGCATGCGCGGCCCGATCCTGCGGCTCGAAGGAACACGCGGACGGCTGCTCTATACCGGCGATGGCGCGGACATCGAAGCGGGCGGGACGCATGAGAGGCTCGCCGCTTCGGCGGATCCGGGGCTGGAGGTTGTCGGGCGATTCGCTCGGATGGTGCGAGGCCTCCCGGAGGAGACACGCCTCGGCAGCACGTTGGAGACCGCGCGTGCCCAGGTCTTGCTGGTGAACGCAGCCTCCGAAGCGACCCCCATCATGCCGGTGCCCGCCGAGCACATCGAGCGCTTTGAAAATCAAGGCGAAAGGGGAGTGGCAATCACCGGCATCGAACCGGCCATCGCCCACTGCGCCGAAACCGGTCGGATGCTGCACGAGTCCGGTCTCCTCCCCTTCACCCGCCCGGCCGGCTGCCTGGATGTGCGCCAATACCGGCAGTTCGCGGGGCCGAAACCGGGGACTATTATTGCTTCCCGAGATACTGCTTGAAGAACCGCTCGGACAAGCGGCCGCCCCAGGCGTGGTTGCCGGGAAAAAGATCGAGCTGAAGACGTTCGCGGGAACCGGCCGCCTCGTAGATCCGTTCCACCTGGCGAAAGCAGGACATGGCATTGTCCACATGGAAACAGGTGTCGTAGGTGCCGATATCGACCAGCAGTGGAAGCGGGGCGAGAAGCCCCTGCAAGTCGGGCAAATCCACGAGTCCGAAAAGGCCCGGGGCGACCTGCATGCCGCAATAGTTGATGTCGCGGATGCCGAAGAGCGCCCAGAGGTCGCTGTAGCAAATGATCTCCGCCGCCTGAAAACGGCGATCGGTCAACGCCGTCCACAAGGCCATGGTGCCACCTCCGCTCAATCCCATGACCCCCAGCCGGTCGGCATCGACTTCGGGCAACGACGCGACGAAATCCGTGGCGGCGCGGCCGTGAGCCAGATTGATGGAAAGACTCGTCATGCCGAGCATCGTCGCATGCAGGTAATAGAGATTGCACCAGTCACGCCCCCCCGCCGTGGAAAGAAAGTGCGGCTTGAGCGAGTCGCTGCGCTCACCGCAACCGATCCAGTCGATCGCATAGGTCACAAATCCCTTTTCTGCCATCTGGTGACCATAGTCATAGTTGTAAATCCGAATGTCTTCCTTCACGGCATCGCTGCCGGCGTTGCCCATCACCGGATCCTTCCCATGGGTGCCGTGACCGTGCCAGCACAGGAGGGCCGGACGTTTTTCGCCATCAACCAGATCGCCCGGCAAGTTGACTTGAAGCGCGGCGGAGGCATGCGGGCCGACGTCTATCCAGTAGCGGCGCTTCCGCACGCCTCGGTCGAGCCATTCGACTTGAAATTCCGGGTTGGCAGGCACGGCCTCCGGCCAACGCCCGAGTGTGCGGAGCACTTCGGGCAGGGCGGCATTCCTCCATTCGCAAAACGTTCCTTGATGCTTCGAGAAGGCATACGATGGGATGTGTTCGCCGGCCATACGGATGAACATCTCCTGGGGGCTGAAATTGGGGATGCGCCCATTCTCCCCGTCGCAGCCCCCGGGTCTCCCGTCCCCACCATCCGAAGTTTTATTAGCGATAATCATAGCAAGAAATGTTAGCTAAGGATCCGTGAAGCAAGCAAGGGGACATTCGCGGAAGGCGCCTTGTAATGGTGAAGTCCGCCATGCTTTTTCCATCCCGCATAGACCCGCCACACGAAGAAGCATGCGAGCGCCTGAAAAACGGCGGCCCAGACATACATCCACCGGTAGTATTCCTCATTGCCGTGATAGAGGTTCTTCATGGAATCCAGGAAAAATCCCGCCACCACGCTGCCAAGGATCGTTGTGATCGATCGGGCCATCGCCTCCGCCGATCCGAATTGGCCGAACCGTTCCTTCGGAAAGATCAGAAACAGGAGGGGGAAATTGGCGGCTCCAAGAAATTGCATGATGGGAAACGAGAGGAGCGTCACGAGCACCATGCTCCGGAAATCGTGAACCATGAAGAAAGCCAACATCGAAACGACCGGCAGAAACAGGACGGTCCAGATCACGACCCGGATGGGATGGAGCCGGTCGCACAACACCCCCAAGGGCAGGATGAGGATCAGTCCCGGGATGGCGATCCAGGTGTTGAACTTTCCGAGCTGGTCCAGGGAAATTCCCAGATGAAGATAGAACAGCGTGCTGACAAATCCACACGCGTTGGCCACCTGCATCAGCGCCCCGTAGGCAAAGATGTTCAGGTAATAGGGGTGCGTGAAGCATTCCCGGAAATACGTCTCCAGCCCGGCCCAAATGCCGGTGCGGTTTCCAACCAGAGGTGGCGGCGGCGGATGCGTGCCTTCCTTCACGCCAAAACACATGGAAATGAACCCGACAAAATACAGCACGGCGGCCCCCAGAAAGATCTCCCGCATGTGCGTCTGCGCGTGGGGGAACACAAAATAGTTGAAGGTCATGCCGGCCAGGGTGCCGACCACCCGGAATGCGGCCATAAAGCGCGCCAGGTAGGCGGCCGGAACGACGTCATTGAAGAGGTAGTAATAAACCGACGAGATGAACATGTTGAAAAACTGAAAGATCACGAGCAGCAGGCCGATCGTGCCGATAATGATAGTATTCCTGCCGAAGGCTCCGTGGCTGGCCACCAGCCCGTGAACCCATGTGCCGATCTCCGGGGCATAGGCGATGCCCGCAAGCGTCGCGGCAATAAAGGGCGTGGGCGCGAGGAGGAAGGGGATCCGCCTCCCCCACCGTCCGCGGTGCCGGTCGCTCCGAAAACTCACAATCGGATTGATCAGGAAGTTCATGGTGCTGGGCACCGTCACCAGAAGGAGGCCCATCACCATGTTCGGAGCGTCCAGCGCCTTGAGTTGCAAGGGCAGGATCGACGGCAGCACCGCCTCCATCAGGCTCATCGTAAAATCGCCCCACAGCAGCCAGAAAAACACCATGCACAGCCCCATCGTCGTGTAGCGAAGGGTGCCGCACGTGTGGATGCGCGGTTCCACGCCGGTCGCAGAACCTGGGCGGATCCATCGGTCGCGAATCTTACGAAGGCTCCTAAAATGTATGATCACGATATCGGGTCAGGCTTCCTTCATCATCCAACGAATCCTCGCACGCGGCGAATGCTAAAGGCTCCGGTTTGTTTTGGGGCGGGGGGAAGCGCATCATATCGGGGGGGGGCATGAAGACACCCGCATTGTTTCGGAAATACGAATTTGACATTAGTCTGCGATATTGGTAAATCCAATGAAATAGCGCAAGCCATTTCCAGATGAAACCGAGATGAAGTTGAAAACAGTTGCCGGGGGCGATACGGATACGGGGGCTTTTACACTCGTTGAGATGTTGGTGACGATTGCGGTCATTGCCATTCTCGCAGCGCTCCTTTTCCCGGCCATAACGGGTGTTCGGGAAAAAGCGAACGACACCAAGTGCGTAAGCAACCTCAGGCAAATGGGTGCCGGGCTGATGCTATATGTTGCAGATCATGATGGCGCATTGATCCCCGGGGCCGTCGCTTCGCAGGAAGGGGGGCTCACTCTTTGGTTCAACGCGCTGGATGCCTACATGGGCAACCAGGAGGAGGGCAATCTTTCCAACTTCGCCAGCGGCCGTCGCCCCGCGTGGCAGCGATGCCCTTCCAAGGTTTTCAAGGAAACGGAAATGGACCACTTTTCGGTCGGCTATGGCTGGAACTATTACGGCGACAATGCCGGGCATGACGGCTTTGGGCTGTATCCGGGAGATTATAATGCGGATGGTTCTTCGTCGGGCGGCCACGGAGGAAGTTCCCGGTTGGCAGAGGTCACCAAGCCCGCCAAGACTATTATCATTGCAGACTCCAAGGACATTGATGTCGCACCGTCCGCAACCCACCAAAACATCTACCTCTATCCCCCTCCTGCCACCGGGCAACGGGCAAGCCGCCATTCCGGGCGTGGAAATTATTTAATGGTGGATGGCCATGTGGAATCCCTGCCGCCGGATCTAGAGGGATACACGAGCTATTTTATCAAGGCTCAATAGCTGCAAAATCATCGCGCCAGACCAAATCATGAAAATATCCAATACGCCCAACGTTCCGAGACGAAAACCCATGCGGACAACCTGTTTGTGCGGGCTGGCAGTGGCACTTTCCAGTTTGCTCGTATGCCGGGCTGCCGAGACCTCCGGCCCGGTGCTCGGAGAGGAGATGTTGAAGAACTCCGGCTTCGAGGAGACCGACGTGAATGGAATCCAAAATTGGAGCGGAGTTCCTGCCGGGTTTGCCGTGACATCATCCACCGAGCTTGCGTCTGCCGGGCAACGCAGCGCGCGCATGGAGACCAAGCGTGAGGGGTTTAATCCGATTCTCACGCAGAATGTGACGCAGTTCGTCGCGAATCAACGATACCGCCTCCAATACGAAGCGCGGACGGGAATCATCAACCAGGAATACCGGGTCTATGTCGGCATTTGGAAAGGATCCGACTGGCTGGGGGGCGTGGAAACGCAATGGCGCGCAGGGCTCCCCGCGTGGCAGAAAGTAGCGGCCGATTTCACCTTGAAGGGGCCTATGGCGGAAGCTGACCGCCTGATGGTAGTGCTCGAGGCCAAAGGCCCGGCCACGGTCTGGTTTGACAATGTCTCCCTGAAGCCCGTTCTCAGCGAGGAGAAGGATCCGACGCCGATTTCGCAGTTTGTCGGGTCGGAAAAATTCGTGCAGATCACCCCGGAACGCACGCTCCTGGTGCGCGGTAAACCATTTTTCCCGATCATGGTTTGGGGCGTTCCGATGGATACCGAGGCGGCGTTCGATACGGCCCGCGACTTTGGCTGCAATCTCGTTTTGAATGTGACCGAGGCGTATGGGGTGGATGGAACTCTGCTCGCGCTGGATATGGCGGAGAAATATGGTTTGAAGATCCTGGCGCTGACGCGGGCGGATCTGCGCGAAAATCAACTGGCGGATCTGCCGGAAAGACTGCGGGCCAACGAGACGGTCGTGAGCGGAATCAAGTCGCATCCCGCCCTTTTCGCCTATGCGCTCTCGGATGAGCCTGTGTGGAGCGGATTCAGCCTGCAGGCGTTTGCGGCCAACGCACAGATGATCCGCAAGAGCGACCCGAACCATCCGCTCTATGTGAATCACGCGCCACGGAACACCATCGCGGAGTTGCGGCGCTTCAACCAATACACGGACATCGGCGGCAGCGATATTTACCCCGTCTGGAAAGGCGGGGTGGACAATCATTCCGATCTCCCCAACAAGACGCTTGGCGTGGTGGGTGACGAGACGATCAAGAACCTCGCCGCGCTGGAGCCGCACAAGCCGGTCATGCAGACCTTGCAGGGATTTTCCTGGTCCGACGGGTCCAAGGATCGCAGCGGCGACCCCTTCCCAACGCGGGAGCAGTTGCGTTTCATGGGCTACGATTCGGTGGTTTGCGGTGCGACCGGTGTGACATACTTCCAGGACCATCGCTACCGGGAACTGCGACCGGAGTTGAAACCCGTGCTCCGCGAGTTTCACGCCCTGCAGGATGTGCTGGCGGGCGGGAAAAACCTGTCGGCGGATTCTGTCTGCCCGCAGGAGGGGATCAGGCTGCTGGTCAAGGACTATCGGGGGCGCGTGATGGTGATTGCCGTCAATCGGACCGGGCAAACAATCCCTGCAACGCTCGACCTGTCCCGTCTGGTAAAGACCAAGCCGCCTGTGATCCAAGTCCTCTTTGAAGATCGGAAGATCGAGGTCGCGGACGCGGTGGCTCGCGATGATTTTCAACCGTGGGCCGTTCATGTGTATCTACTCGACGAGAAGGCGCCCGACATTCTCCGCGCGAGCGAATCGCTTCCCGCCGACCGGCAGCCGGTCAAGAATGAGCAGGCCAGTCACGATGCTTTGGTTCCCAACAAGGATCGGAATCTGGCCCTCGCTTCCAGGGGCGTAAAAGCCTCGGCCTCCTCCGAAATGAGCAGCATGCCGGCCAGCGTCGTCAACGATGGCGATCGCTGGGGCAACCAATGGAACGACGCGACGATCAACGACTATCCTGATTGGGTCGTGCTGGAGTTTTCGCGGCCAACGCGCTTGAGCAAGATCGCCATCTTTACCCGCCAAATGCCCCTATTTGGCAAATGGTTCCAGCAGGGGGTGCGCGATTTCGATGTGCAAATTGAACAGGATGGCGGGTGGAAGACACTCCGGTCCTTTCGCGACAACAAGGAAATCGTGACGGTGGTCGATTTCGAGCCGTTAACCACCACCGGAATCCGCATCCTGATCACTGCCACCAACGGAATTGGCGATTTTTCCCGCATCATGGAAATCGAGGCGTATGGGCCGGAGACCAACGCGCCAACAACGTGAACTGCCGGAGAGGGAGAGAATCAAGTATGAAACGCGCGATCATTGCAGCCAGCATGGTTCTGGTCCTCGCTGGAGCTGAGTCTGTGGGAGCGCAATCGACGGACTCTCCGCCCCGGGCCAAAAAGCTCATTGAGTGGGGGTGGGATATGCCAACCCCGGACTATATCCGGCAGAACATTCGTGAGATGGAGAAACGCCCGTTCGACGGGTTGATTTTCTGGCTGCGCAGCGGGTGCAATGATCCCACGAGCACCGGGGGCGGCAATCTCTTTACGAAGACAAAGTGGGATGAGTCTCTCTTCACGCAGATATTTGAGGATTGCAGGAACATCGAGTGGCGGAAGTTCTCCGACAACTTCGTCGTGACATACGCCGCCTCCACGCCGGGCTGGGACTGGTTCAGCGACGCGGACTGGGATGCGGCGCGTCACAATCTGGGAATCGCGGTCAAGGCGGCGGAATTAGCCCGTTGCCGGGGCATCTGTTTCGATCCCGAGCCCTACGGAGGTAACCCGTGGGATTATTCCAAGCAGGTCCAGGCCAAAGGAAAATCCTTTGCGGAATACGAGGCTAAGGTGCGCCAGCGGGGAGCGGAATTCGCCCGCGCCATTTCCGCGCAGATGCCCAAGGCCGTCATCCACACCATGTTTCAACTGAGCTACCAGCAAGGCGTCATGGATGAGCCCGACCCGGCGAGGCGTTCAGTGAAGCTCTCGCAGCACATGTATTCACTGCTCCCCGCATTTCTCAATGGCATGCTGGACGCAGCCGGCCCCGACATCGTCATTACCGATGGCAACGAAGACTCGTATTACTATGAGAAGCCGGAAGATTTCTTTCGTTCCTACCACATGATGCGCCAGCGGGCGCTTTCTCTGGTGGAACCGGAGAATCTCCGCAAATACCAGACACAGGTTCAGGTGAGCGAGGCGCTATTTGCCGATTATGCCTTCGGCCTGTTTCCGTCCCCCGGAATGGCAATGACTCCGCAGGAGCGGGCAAAATGGTTCGAACACAACGTGTATTTCGCCCTGAGCACCAGCGATGAATACGTCTGGCTTTACAGCGAGCGACTGAATTGGTGGAAAAATTCCGGGCTGCCACCGGGAATTAACGAGGCTATCGAGTCGGCCAGAAATAAGCTCGATGAGAGAAAGGGATTGGATGCTGGCGGGCTTCAGGATGCCTGGACGAGGCTCCGGACGAAAGCGCTCGCCCGCCGGGTCGCGAATGTCGCCCGCCTTGCTCAGCCTCCGGTGATTGACGGAAAACTCGACGACGACGTCTGGAAAACGGCCACGCCTCTTGAGAAGTTTGTGCCGCTGCTCATCAACGAGGATGCTCAGATAGAAGCGCCAACCGAGACATGGGTTGGCTATGATGATCAGAATCTCTACGTGGCCTTTTGCTGCGCCGAGCCAAAAACGGATCAGATGCAGATCCTCGGCGACAAGCGCGATGGCAACATCTGGGGCGACACGGTGGAGGTGTTTTTGACGCAGGGTGCCGGGGCCACGCCATTTGTTCACCTGGCTTTGAGCCCCGGCAACGTTCAATGGGATGCGCTGAACCCGGAACATGCGACGAAGTGCTATCCGCATGTGAAGATGGATTTTGACCCCAAGTGGCAAAGTGCTGTGGTGATCGGGGACAGGGAGTGGACGGTGGAAGCGGCCATCCCATGGGCGCAAGTGGGAATTCCCGCGCCGGCACCGGGCAGCAAGCTCGGTGCGAACTTTTGCCGCACGCGGGCATGCGGGGGCGTGAACACCTCATGGTCACAGAATATCAGTTGGTTTACGGAAGATGAAAACTTTGGGAGCTTGGAATTCCAATGATCAAAAAAATGGAAACCTCAGGCGGATCCAATTTCGGATCTTCCTTTCGTCGCGGGGCATCAGGTGCGGGCGGGAAGCGCATGAAAATTATCCAGCTCGGCAAAGGCAAATATCGCGGCAGCACCAGCGCGACGCTGCAACGCGCGGTGGATGCGGTGGCCGCGGCCGGTGGCGGTGCGGTTGAGATCCCCAACGGGAACTACCGAATGGCGAACGCGCTGTATTTGCGCGGAGGGGTTGATATTTATGCCGAGGGTCAGGTCGTCCTCCAGAAGGTTCCGAGCGTCAGCAGCCCGATCGCCGATTACCTGGGCTACGGGCACTACGAGTTCACCGTCACCCAACCCTCGAAATTCCAGGTCGGCATGGGGGTTCACCTGACCGACCGGAACGCGATGGGTTTTTATGAGACGGTGGGCACGATCACCGGCAAGCAAGGGAATATCCTCTTCATTGACCGCATGCTCAACCATGACTACCACCCGCACGCCGAGGGCCGCGCCAGCACGATTTTCCCGCTGGTGGCCGGTCACGCGGTGCGCGACGTGAAGGTGCGCGGGCTCACACTCGACGGAAATCCCAGGGAAACGCGCGCACTCAACGGGTGCCGGGGCGGCGGGGTGTTCCTGCTCGACTGCCACAACATCGAGCTTCAGGCGCTGGAGGTCCGCAACTACCATGGTGATGCCATCAGTTTTCAGCAATGCACGGATCTGCAAGTGATAGGCTGCCATTTGCATGACAACAGGGGCTCGGGGCTGCATCCCGGGAGCGGCTCGGTCCGCTACATTTTCCGCGGGAACCGTGTTCAACACAACTCCGGCTGCGGTCTCTACTACTGCCTGCGCACAAAATATTCCCTTTGCGAGGACAACGTGCTGGAGGCGAACGGGCTGGCTGGCATCTCCATCGGCGAACGCGACACGCATCACCTCATCCGCGGCAACACCATTGCTGGCAACGGCGGGCCGGGCGTCGAGTTCCGGCCGATCACCCACCAGGGAGGCGATGATGTCCTGATCGAGAACAACCGCCTAGAGCGCAATTGCCAGCGCGAAAAGGGCGAGGAAATCGCTCTGACCGCAGGTTTGAAAAATGTTTGGATCTCGGCAAACAGCGTCAACGGCCGCCGCCAACCCTGCCAACGCAGGAAGCGTCCCGTGGGTTCGGCGGTGGTGCCGACCCATGCTGCCCGGCATTTGCACATCGCCCGGCTCGCCCCATGGCACAACCTCGCCTGACTCAAAACTCGAAATCCTAACGAACGTGAAGAAAAACCTATGAACGCACGCATTGTGGCAGATGAAGTCATCACCCACTTCGGTGACACCAAAAATGGCAGCAACCCGCTGTGGGCGTATGGGTCGCGCAGCATCGTCCGTCATGCGGGCTGCGTGTATGCTGTCGTGCCGGAGATCGCGTTGGATCTCAGGCCGCTGTGCAATACGCGTTGGACGCTGTGGCGCCGGCCCGATGGGGGAAGTTGGGAGCAGACCTGCGCCGCACCCGTTTTCAACGAGCGCGAACCCTGCCTCCTGGCCCTGCTTCCCAAGGGCGAGCTGCTCATCTCGACCAACCCCGCTCGACGTGTCAACTACACCAATCCCGACGGCACCTCCGCCTGGTTTTGCGAGCCACAGCTTGTGTTCTTTGATCCCCGGCACCCGCATCAGCCGCTGCGAACGATTACGCCGGAGTGGAGTAAATGCCATACGTTCACTGAGCATTCCTACCGGGCCTTGGCGGTGGACATGCAGTCGGGCCACATATTTTTGGCGCATCAAGTTCTCAGCGGTGATTCTTATGATCTCGCCTGGGTGCTCATGGACAGCCAGGGCCATCAGTTGCATGAAGGCAAGTTGCTGTATCCGATGCGTGCTTGCTATCACCAGGTGGCGGCTCAGGGTGGGACGGTCTCCATCATGGGGCTCAGTGACGAGATCGATCCCAACCAGGAGTGGCACGAATTCAAGGAGGAGCTGACCGGCCCCGGATGGGATTTCGACATGCGCCAGATCTATTTCACCCGCACCCCGGACCTGCTTCGGAAACATTTCGCGCCGATCGCGACGGTTGCCAGTCGTGATGAAACGGCCGGACGCACGACGAATCTGGACCTGTATGTGGACCCGGCCGGAGACGCGCACCTGCTGATTATTGAACGAAATGTTTGGATGTATGCTCTGCGTGATCGGTTTTTCCCCGGCTTGCCGCTGACAATGGCGTTGCATTATGTGCGGGTGCGTGACGGCCGCGTGATCTCGCGGCAGACGCTGTTGGAAGTGGTGGAGGATATGGCCGCGCCGCGCCCGATTCTCCCCCCAAAAGGTGCAAACTGCTGGGACCACTACCGGGTCGATCCGATCTGGCTGGGCGGAAAGCCAAAGCCGATATGGGCGACATTTCACACGGATGCCGAACAGGGGTTGCACGTTCTTTACACACTCCAATCGGGGGACGACGAGCAGCTTTGGATCCGGCAGGTTTATCCCACGGCCTCTGCTCCCCAGAGGCTGGTCACGGAGTTGCCGTTGGGATGCTTCAATACCCCCAGCCTGCGGAACGGATGTGCGCCAAGTAATACCATTGATTTGTATGGATACACCGGCGGGATCAACAAGCCGTTCTGCGACGAGGACGTCATTCGCTATATGCAGATTCGGCTCGAACCATCCGGCGAACACTGACTTCAACGCATGACAGTTTCACCGGGTGGCATTCTTAAGGCGCGCTGGATTTGGTCGAACGACGATCCGTCCGCGCTCAATGCTTGGGTCTATGCGCGGCGGAGCTTTGAGGTCCGGCAACCGGAGGGCGCGTTTCTCGACATCACTGCGGATCTCCGCTACTTCGTGTGGATCAACGGGGAGCCGGTGGGGTTTGGCCCGCCGAAGTTTCATGCCGCCACGCCCACGGTTGACCGGTATCCTATCGCATCGTTTCTCGCGCCGGGACAGAACACCGTCACGGTTCTTATATACAGCTATGGCGCCGATGGCAGACTGAGTTCGGTGATGCCTCGACGCGGAGCCCTGCGCGCCTCGCTGAGTTGTGACGGAGGAAAAATCGTCACCGACGGCAGTTGGAAGGTCTGCCGGGAACGCGCCTACGCCGCCGACACGGTCCGGCGCGGGGAGCATCAGCCGCCGGCCGAGGTGTTCGACGCGCGGTTGTCGCTTGGCGAGCCGTGGCGGCCGGGATACGACGATGCCAGATGGCCTGCGGCGGTGGTATTACCAGAACTGCAGCCGGACGCCACCTTTGAACCGCGCGACATCCCCTTGTTTGGCTGGCAAGCGCACGCGCCCGATCGGTGCATTGCGACGGGGCTTGCCGCATTTGAACGTTGCGACATTGAAAAACTCGCTGCGGCCATAGCCCACGCGCCGCGCACTCCCGATTATCAAGGCCGTGTCCGGCGCGAATCCCCGTTCGTCTTGGACGCCTCCGGTTTGCAGGATGGGGAAGGTTGTTATGCCTTGTGGGATTTCGGCCGCATCTGGGCCGGCTATCCGGTCATTGAAGTGACCGGCACACCCGGCACGGTCCTGGACTTGAGCTACGCCGAGCATCTGCAGAAAGGGGCTGTTGACCCGACCAAGCACGGACTGCATTACATGGATCGCATCATCTTGCGGGGGGACGGCAGGCTCACGCACCGCATCACCTGGCCGAAGTGCTGCCGGTATTTGCAAGTGGACGTGCACGGGGGGCGGGCGGAAATTGCTGCGCTCGCATTGCAGCGCAGCACTTACCCGGTGGAGTGGCGGGGATCTTTTGCCTGCAGCGATCCGGTGCTGGATCAGGCGTGGCAGATCTGCGCGCACACTGTGCAACTGGACATGGAAGACGGCTACATGGACACGCCATGGCGCGAGCGCGGATCCTGGCTCGGAGACGATGTGCCCAAGTTTGTCGCCAACGCCTATGCTTTTGGCGACACGGCTCTGATGCGCCGGTTTCTCCGGCAACATGCGCGGGGCCAACTGCCAACCGGAGCGATGCGGAGCAAGTATCCGGGCAGTAAAAGCTCCCACATCTCAACCTGGTCGCTGACTTACCCGGTCAGTGTCCGTGAATACGTGCGCCACAGCGGCGACCGCTCGCTGGCCATCGAGCTGTGGCCGACGATCCAACGCATTCTCGCCTGGCTCGAATCTTACCGTCTGGCCGATGGCGTGTATGGCAACTTGCCGCTAGAAGTCACCGCCGAAACCAACATCTATAATTTCATCGATTGGGCGCCCGTGGACACGCGCGGGGCCAACGCCGCGTGGAATGCGCACGCCTACAACTGTCTCAACGCCGCCGCTTTCGTTGCTGAGTTGGCCGGTGACCCGACCACGGCCAAAACCTGCCGGGAGCGAAGCGCGTCGTTGCGGGCCAGTTTCCAGAAGTTGTTCTGGGATGAACGGCGCGGCGTCTTCATCAATGGCTGGCATGACGGTCAGCCGCTGCCGCGGTGGGGATGCCAGGAAAACTATCTCGCCGTGTTGTTCGGGCTTGCCACCGACCGTCAGCGCGAATCGATTTTGAGGCGGCTGCAAGCGGAAGACCTGGCCAGCTATTTTGTGCCGGATCCAAAGGATTACGATCAGGTCATTGACGGTCACGACGGGAATCACATGGTGGCCATCGCGCTCAATCGCTATCGCTGGCCGGCGGATAAGATGGTGCCGTTTGGCACCCCCTATTTTGCAGGGTTCGCCCTCCAGGCCCTCGGTGAGCTGGGGCTGATGCGAGAAGCACTCGACTTGATTCGCCAGCGATGGGGCGAGTTTTCCCGGCAGGGCGGCACGACCATTTGGGAAACGTGGGATCAGGAAACCGGTTCGCTTTCACATGGCTGGGGTTGCGCACCGGTGTTTGTTCTCGGCCAATACGTGCTCGGCGTCGTGCCGGGTGATGCCCCCTCCGCCGACTACTTCATACTGCCCCAGCGCGGCGACCTGGCTTGGGCGCGAGGGCGCATCCCCATGCCCAAGGGACTCATTGACGTCGCCTGGCAATTCGATGGCCGGTGGCAACTCGATGTCACGCTGCCACCCAACTGCACGGCGTGTGTGGGGCTTCCAATCAGCCCCGGAGAACATCTGCTGGACGACAGAGAGCCGGTTAAGGCCACGAGGTGCATCGAGCGCTACGGCGCCAACTATCAAGCCGTCCTTCTCCGCAGCGGCACGCATCGTCTCTCGGTGGACGCTGCCCGGCACTCCGAGTGAGATACTGTGTATATGAAGACATCACCTGTCAGCACCCAACTAAAAGAACTGGATGCAAACTTTCGCCACAACGAAGGCAGGGGTGATTTGGAATGGGTCGATGCCTTTGATGAGCGAATGGAGATACAAGGGTTGGGCTGGCCTTTAGAAAATCGAGCGGCGCGTCATTTCAGACGCCTGCCAGAGCGCTTGGCGAGCGGCTTTTCGGACGGTGTTCAGATCCTCTCGCGATGCCCGGCAGGAGTATGTCTTTCCTTTTTCTCCAATTCGCCGGACATTTCCGTCCGCATCGTGCTGGCCGATTGTGAATGGGTTGAACATATGCCTGCGACTGGCATGGCCGGGGCAGAGTTATTTATTCGTGAGGGGGCTCGATGGTATACGGCGGCCGTTGCAAAACCGTCTCTTACCGAGAAAATGTTCACCCGTAGTCTCTTGGAAAATGCTCCTCCGATTTTTCGAGAGCGCCGACTCTATTTGCCGCTTTATAAAGAGGTGACATCCGTTGCGGTCGGCTTTTCAGCTAAAGCCGAGATTCGACCTGCAGGCCCCCGGAAAGCAACTCTCCCGATAATCTTTTATGGGACTTCTATTACCCAGGGAGGTTGTGCCAATACACCAGGGAGCGACTATGTTTCTCAGTTAGGGCGTTTACTTGATCGGGAGGTCGTGAACCTGGGCTTTTCCGGTAATGGTCGAGGTGAACCTGAAGTTGCCAAAGCGATCAGCGAGATCAATGCGGAGGCCTACGCTTTGGATTACGTCGCAAATGCGGACCTGGATCTCCTGAAAGCGACCTTGCCGGAATTTGTTGCGATTCTTCGATCCCGACAACCATCCGTCCCCATTATTCTTCTGGGAAACATCCCATGCGACCAAAGTCTCTGGGATAAAAGCTGCCGGGATGCGCTCGAAGAAAAGCGGGATTTTATTATGACATATTATCTCGCTTGCAAGCGGGACGGAGATCCCAACATTCATTTTATCGATGGCCATGGCTTGCTGCCCATCGGTGAGTCCGGGGTCTTCGTTGACGGGGTGCATCCGACAAGCTTCGGCTTTGCGATCATGGCCGAACGGGTTGCTCCACAGTTATCACGCATTCTGCTTTGGGAGAGTATCCGAAAGCTGTGAGAGCTCGGCTAAAGAACTCAACCCTCCTGATGAACAGAAAACAAACACCATGAAAAAAAACCGTTACGCCATCTGCGGACTCAGTGTCCGCGGGATCTACAACTTTGTCATGCCGCTGATCGGCAAAAACCAGGAGGGGGGCCCCAACTTCAATGATCAGGCCGAGCTGGTCGGAATCCTCGACATGGATGCCCTGAGAGTGGAGGCCTTTTTGAAAAAGGTGGGGGTGGAGATTCCTTACTATCCGGCGGATGCGGTGAGCCGGATGATCCGGGAAACCAAGGCGGATGTGCTCATTGTCGTCGGGCCGGACATGACACATTGCGAACATATCGTGGCCGGGTTGGAGGCCGGCTGCGATGTCGTTGTCGAGAAACCGATGGTCATCAATTGCGAGCAGGTGCGACGCGTGCAGGATGCCGAGCGCAAAAGTGGGCGTCGCGTACGCGTGGCACACAACTACCGCTATAGCCCGCTGCACAGGCAACTCAAACGGATAATCAGCAGCGGGGAGGTCGGGCGTATCGTCAACGTCGAGTTCACCTACAATCTCGATACATGGCACGGTTCAAGCTACTTTTACCGATGGAACCGCCTGCGGGAAATGTCCGGCGGCTTGAGTATCCACAAGTGCTGCCACCACTTCGACCTCGTCAATTGGTGGCTGGGTGACATCCCCGAAGAGGTCTTCGCATTCGGAGGTCTCAACTATTACGGTCCTAATGGGGCGCTGCGTCCGCGCGACGCACAGGGCAAAGCATTTCCTCCAGCCGAGGAAAAGCGACTGTGCCCGGTTTTTCAAAAGCACTATGCGGATAAAAATGATCCTATTGGCAACCTGCTCTCGACCGGATGGGACAAGCTGAACCTGGCTTATGACGTGCAGTATCCGCCCGAGCAACGGCGCTACATTTACGACGAGGAGATCCAGATCGAGGACTCTTACAGCGTGGCTGTGCGCTACCGTAGCGGCGCAACCATGGCCTATTCCTGCAACTTTTGCACGCCGTGGGAGGGATACCGTCTCGGAATCAACGGGACAAAAGGCCGGTTGGAAATCAGCGAACACTCCGATCCCGACCCGACAGGAAAGACCGATCCGGCAGCCGAAGTCAGCCGGATTACGCTCTATCCGCTCTTTGGCGGAAAAAAAGTCATCGAGATCCCACCGGTCCCAGGAGGACATGGCGGCGCGGACTTCGCGATTCAAAACGATTTGTTTGGGGGAGGGTCGCAGGAGTCGCAGGAACTCGAATTGGTGGCCGGCAGTGAGGCGGGCACCTATGCCATCGCAACCGGCGAGGCGGTCTGGAGATCGATCGCCTGCGGGAAGCCGATGAACATCGGAAAGATGCTCTCCGGGGAATAATTCCACTAGCGGCTTGCGTAGACTTCACCGGCAGGAAAAATATTTATGAAAAAACCGATTGTTGAAGGAATTGTCGAACGTTGCTTCACGAAAAAACAAACATCCCATGCAGAACTCATTATTGACAACCGCGCTGGCCATGGAGAGGGACCGGTCTGGGATGCCGATTTTCTCTACTGGGTTGATCTCACCGCCTGCCGCCTTCATTCTTGGAAGCCCGGAGCGGGCAAGGTGCGCGATTACCAATTTCAGGAACCCGTCTGCGCCGTGGCTCCTGTCGCCGATGGCCGACTGCTCATCGCATTTGCCAAACGGCTGGCCTATGTCAATCTGGCTAACCTCTCCATTGAGGAAATCTGCAAGGTCGAGCCGGAGATTACGGGAAACCGGTGCAACGACGGCAAGATGGATCCGGCGGGGCGATTTTGGATCGGCACGATGTCCGACGACGGTTCCGTTGAGGGAGCGGGAGCCTTGTATCGCCTGGATGAGGGCGGGCGCCTCACCCGCGTTCTCGATCACTTGACCGTCTCGAACGGAATGGGTTGGTCCCACGACTCTCAAACGATGTATTTCATCGATTCCCCAATGCGGGAAATCTGGGCGTTCGATTTCGATTCCACCGATTCCTCAATCCGCAACCGGCGCACCGTGGTCAGAGTTCCTGACGACCTTGGGGTTCCAGATGGAATGACGGTGGGGACTGACGGCACGCTCTGGGTCGCCCACTGGGGCGCGGGTTGCGTTTGCCAATGGGGCCCGAAATCAGGCCTCCTCCTCCAACGTGTGGACACCGGCTGCCCTCACACCAGCTCGTGCTGCTTCTCTGCCGAGGGTCATCTCTATATCACCACATCTCGGCTCGGCCTCGACGCGGTCGCGCTCGCCGCCCACCCGCGATCCGGCGGGCTCTACCGGCACAATCACACTTCAAAATGAAACCCATCCAAGGCATCTTCACGCCAAACGTCGTCCCCTTTTACGACGACCACCGCATCAACGAGGGCGAACTTCGCCGTTACACCAACTGGCTCATCGAAAAAGGCGTCACCGGACTGTACCCGAATGGCAGCACGGGCGAGTTTATCCGCATCAGCTTTGAGCAGCGCCTGCGTGTCGTGGAGATCATGGCCGATGAAGCAAAAGGCCGAGTCCCGATCCTGGCCGGTGCCGCCGAACCGAACATCGACATGGTCCTCGAAGCCTGCAAACGCTATGCAGATCTCGGTTGCCGGGCGGTCTCCGTGACTGGACCGTATTACTTCAAGGTCAGCCAGCACAGCATCGAGCACTACTTTCGCGAGATCGCGGCGAAGTCGCCGATCGGCATCCTTCTCTACAACATTCCGCAGTTTTCCAACGAGATCAGCTTGGAAGTTGTGAAGCGTCTGGCGGCGGATTGTCCGCGTGTCGTCGGCATCAAGGACAGCAGCAGGGACATGCCCCGTTTCATGGACACTCTGAACGAGGTGAAAACGCAGCGACCGGATTTCTCGTGCATGATCGGCTGCGAAGAAATCCTGCTTCCTGTCCTCTTAATGGGGGGAGATGGCGGAACCATTGCCTCCAGCGGAGTCGCACCGGAAGCCATCATGAAGCTCTACAACAGCTTTCTGAAAGGCGACATGGCCGAGGCGAAGCGCATCCAGTTCAAGCTTCTCGAACTCATCAAGACGATGTTTGCCGCAGGCAATTTCCCGGAAGGGTTCCGCGAGGGCGTCAACCTGCGCGGATTCCACACCGGCCGCGGGCCGCAGCCGATGAGCCCCCACGAGATGGAACACTTCAACGCCATCCGCAGCAAACTCGCCTGCCTGCTCAAAGAGTGCGGGTTCGCCGAGGCAGCAGATTCGTGCCAAACATCCTCAGCCAAGGTCGATTCCATGCTGGATCGGATTCGCAAACGCCTTCCCTGAAAAAGCTGATGCCCGTCCTTGCCTTTGTCGAAACCCCATTTCTCAGCGTCACCGCCATGGTGGCGGATGCGATGCTCAAATCCGCCGACATCGAATTGCTGGGGTTCGAGCCCACAGGGGCGGAGACGATAGTGATCCGCATTGCCGCAAAAGAACCCGGCGACGCGGAGGCAGCACTCTTGGTCGCCTCAAGCGAGGCGAAACGTCTCGGTGTTTCGGCTACGACTTCCCTTCTGGCAGGACCAAGCTCGTCCATCCCGTCCCTCAACACCAAACCAAACACTATCAACCCACTCTACGGCGGACGCGACGAACTTCGCCCGTCGGACTTCCCAAACAAAACCATGAACAAGAACCAAGCCATCGGAATCCTGGAAACCCAGGGACTCACCGCCATACTCGAAGCCACCGACGCGATGCTCAAAGCCGCTGATGTCGAACTCGTCGGCAAAGAAAAAATCGGGGCCGCCTATGTGACGGTTATCGTGCGCGGCGACGTGGCCGCAGTGAAAGCGGCCGTGGACGCCGGCGCACAAGCCGCAAGCCCGCTCGGGAAAGTCATCGCGGCCCACGTCATCACCCGCCCACACGAAGGATTGCTCGCATTGCTGCCCTGACCGAACCACGGCCAATAACATTTTGTCCCGCTTTGGCGTGGCCCCAACCTTCAAGGGGTTGAAGGGACACGCAGATTGTTCTGGGGGGAATACCTGTCGGGGCCGCGCCATCTTTTTCTGTCCGTAGCCAGCACTTCGCTGACCTACTCCTCCCCCGTCCCGCCCCTCCCGAGCTTCGTCTTCACGCTCGCCGCGACCGGCACGACTTTATCGATCTCCATGTTCTCCTCCGCCGAATAAAGAGTGTGGCGGGCAGTGTGGAATTCCTTGGTTGGCTTGAACACGGCCTTCGCACTGAGGGCGGCTCCGGCGTTGTGGCGTGCGAATAGGGCTTGGAGTTCACCGATGATTTCCTCGGCTGCTGTCTCCGGGATCAGGTCGCCCTTGATTTTCAGCTCGAAGCTCTGCTTGAAGAACGAGGCTCCGTTGATCCGCATCCCTCCCGGTCTGCCGTCCCGCAAAAGGCGGCTGCGCAGGAAGCGCAGTCTGTCTCTACCGACCCCGTCGGTTTCGGCTATCGCCGGTCACTCGCAGGATGGCGGAATCATCGGTCGTGCCCCGGTAGGAATTCGAGAACCCGACCCGCACGAGCTTGTCCTCGGCCTTGGCTTGGATTGAATCCAAACTTCGCGTGAGGATTTTGGTGGAAAGATCTGGGGCGAGAAGACATGTTGCTGCTCGCGGTGCGCTCCGCGCATAACCTAACCGAGGTCGTTGACCAAATTCCTCTGGATAAAAACCTCGTTAGATGCCACTATGTGCCTTGGTTATTATCCAAGGCGACCATGAGCACACCAATTGAGCGAGCAAAGGCCGTATTCGAATCGAGCAGCAGCCTCGTTCGGACGCGTGAGGCAATTCAGGCAGGGATTCACCCGCGCACGCTCTATGAGATGCGAGATGCGGGGTTCATTGAGCAAGCCAGCCGCGGGCTTTTTCGGCTCGTTGGGCTTCCTCCGCTGGCCAATCCCGACCTGGCACTGGTGGCCAAGCGAGTTCCATCGGCAGTGGTCTGTCTGATCAGCGCCCTTGCGTTCCATGAGCTGACTACGCAAATCCCCCACACGGTGCAGATCGCGCTTCGCCCTGGAAGCTGGCCCCCAAAGATCGAGCATCCGCCGATCGAGGTATTCAGCTTTTCTCTGCAATCCCTGTCCTGTGGCGTCGAAGAGCATGCCATCGACGGAGTCACTGTCCGCATTTTCAGCCGGGAGAAAACGCTGGCCGACATTTTCAAATTTCGGAATCGGATCGGAATCGAGACCGCGACTGAGGCGCTCCGCAACTATGCCCACAGCAAGCGGCGGCGATTCGACAAGGTTTTGGATTTCGCCCGCACATGCCGGGTTGAAAAGGTGATGCGGCCTTATTTGGAGGCGGTCGCGTGAGTGAGCTCAAGAATATCGGGGCCTCGGTCCACCAACGGCTCAAAAATGTGTCAAAAGAGTCAGGGCGTTCCTTCAATGACCTCGTTCAGTATTACGCGCTGGAAAGGTGGCTCTACCGATTGTCGCAGTCCGAGCATGAGAATGTTTTCATCCTGAAAGGGGCGTTGATGCTCGTGGCATGGCGCGCGCCGATCCTGCGGGCGACCCGTGACATTGATCTACTGGCCAGAACCAGTAACGATCTCGACGGGATCAAGCGCATCATTGCGGAGATTTGCCGGACAGATGTGCCGGATGATGGGGTTTTATTCGACCCCGAAAGCGTGACCACGACGAGGATCGCCGAGGATGCCGACTACGAGGGGGTGCGGGCAACCTTTGCCGGGATTCTCGCCACCACACGGCTCTCCATGCAGATCGATATGGGGTTCAGCGATGTGGTCACGCCTGGGCCGGTCGAAATCAGCTATCCGACCATTCTCGACTATCCCGCTCCCGTCTTGCGTGCCTACAACCGGGAAACAGCCATTGCCGAAAAGTTCGAGGCGATGGTCTCTCTGGGACGACTCAACAGCAGAATGAAGGATTTCTTCGACGTGTGGTTGCTGGCAAGCACATCGGATTTCTCCGGTGCCGAGTTGAGTGCCGCCATCCTTGCCACTTTTCGCAAACGGGGGACGGAACTTACCGCCGCACCACAGGCATTCGAGGAGGAATTCTTACTCGACCCTTCCAAGCAGTCACAATGGGCTGGTTTTTTGAAACGGATGCGACCTTCCGAAGCGCCGTCTACATTCTCCGATGCGGTCACTGCGATCCGGAGATTTTTGCAGCCTGTTCACGAGGCATTACGTTCTGGAGATTCCTTCACAAAGCATTGGAAGCACCCGGGGCCTTGGATTTCGCTGACAAGACCTCGCGTTTGAATCGCTCCGACCCGTCTGTGTGACCGAGGTCATGCACCGAGTTCCACGGAATTTCTGCGTCGCTTGAAGTTGCTCCCAATCTGGAGCAGCGGGAGCGCGCAGGAGCGGCTAATTGTCGCTTCATGACCGCAACCAGAGACCTCCGACCGCCGACAAAATCGCAGAAAAAACTTGGCGCGAATTGTTCCCGGCTGGGAACAGGGTTTTCCCGCCATTGTGCGGTAGTGGCATCCATGAAGCTAAAAACCGATTACTCCAAAATCGGAGACATCTCTTCCAAAAACTTTTCTACCTTGAGCCTCATGATGCAGGGCAAGAATTCCAACCGGAGGATCGGATGAATCGTTCGATCCAGCGGGTTTCCATTGCGGGTATGCGTCCGCTGGCGCTGACCAAAAGGCAAATCATCGCCGTGCTTGGTTCGGCCAAGCTCGTTGACCGGATGCTGTGGGCCACCCGGCACGCGAAAGGCGGCTGGTTCATCATTCTGCGGGAAGGCCGGGACTTGCTTGTTGCTACGGAATCCGTGGAAACAGCCTATGAGCGATTGGTGGGAGGGGAATTGCCGCCTCTCATGCCTAGCGAGCGGCGTTTTGCCAGAGCGACTGAAACCGTGGTCGCGGCATGAAAAGTGCCACATGCGGAAAATCGGCAATCGCAAAATCCCCGTCGAATCTTTTCCGACTTGTAGGAAAAAAGAAAGGGCGCGGTGTTGTCTGTCGGGGAGGCCTCGTCATGTGGAGCGGGGTTGGATGGAATCGCCCGAAATGGCCCGACGAGCCAGAGCCAGTTTTTATCCTGCCAGTTCACGAATCCAAAGCAGGCGACGACGAACAGCGGAAAGCCTGCCGGGAAATTCAAGCGCTCCACTCTCCCGCCGTTTTGAACAAACGGCATTTTCAAAACACCAACTCATGATCTATGGAAATCCCAACCACCAGTCAGCAGAAGATTGAAAAGCTCGAAACCGAGAAGCGGCAGATCGAGGAACGAATCCGCCGCCTCCGCCACGAAGCAAAAACCACCGAGCGCAAACGCCTGACCCGTGCCAAGATCATTCTTGGCGGGCTGGTCTTGCGTGATCATCAGCAATTGCTCTCCGAACTCATGTCCGCCGCATCAGAGCCGGACAGGGAGGTTTTGCTTTCCGTCTTTCCCCAGGCCGCGAAGGAAGTTCTTTCTCGTCGGTAAAAGGGCGGATCTTTGCAAATGAGACTTCCGAGCCACCGAAGCCTTCTCATGAAGGCGAAGCGCACTTACGCATCGTGGGGGGGACCCCACGACGCGAGCGCGTTTTCGCCGGAGGCGAAAAGGGCTCACTACCGTTCGCCTGACACCTGTGCGGGCAGTCGGGACACCGCCCGACTGCCCCGCCAAAATCCCACACGCGGATTTTGGAAAGCGGCGATTTCGCTCCCCACGGACCGGACACCCGGCCCGGTGGAGGTTTTCTTTTCCTACCCGGCCAAACCGGTTTCCTGAAATGGCGATTTTCCATTTGTCCATCCGCCCGATCAGCCGGGGCAAAGGGCACAGCGCCTTTGCCCAAATCGCCTATGACACGCGCACCAAGTTGACCGACGAGCGCACCGGACAGAAACACGATTGGTCAAAACACAAAGGCGACGTGATCGAATCCCAAATCATCGGTCCCGCCATGACACCGGGACACCTCGCCGCCGCCGCAGAAGGGGCGGAGAAGCGCTACGATGCCCGTGTGGGCCGCGCGATGGATGTTGCCCTGCCCCATGAGCTGGGCACGAAAGAGCAGTGGGCGCTTTTGCGCGGTTTCGGCCTTCAACTTCGCGACACCTACGGGTGCGCCGTTTGCGTGAATCTCCACCATCCCAACGTGAAAGGCGACAGCCGGAACACCCACGGGCATATTTTCATGACGGCCCGCGGCGTGGACGAAAATGGAAATTTCTCCACCCACAAAATCCGCTGCCTTGATGATCGCAAGACCGGCCCGCTGGAAGTCGAGCGCATCCGGGAAATGTGGGAGACGCGCTGCAACCGCGCGTTGAAGAAGGAAGGGCATTCCGAAACCGTCAACCGGCAGTCTCTCAAAGCCCAGGGCATTGAGCGGCCACCCTCCCAACATCTCGGCCCGCAGATCGCCGCCATGTCCCGCGCCGGTCGCAAAATGCGCAAGGCCGAAATCAACAAAGCCATCTCCTCAGAATCCCGCCGTCTGGCGGAAATCAACGACAACCTCCACCAACTCAAACATCATGGCAATCGAAACACCGGCAATCAAACTCGGGAAAAAACCCGAACAAACCAGAAACTCCAAATGGCTCCAAATCGCGAGCCGCATCGATCCTCATCACCTCGTCAAACCTACGGGGTGGCTGTCCGTGGAAAATCGCGCGTTTCCTATGGAGGAAATCGACCTGATCGAACTCATCCCAAAACGCGGGTTGCACATTCGGACCCGGCAAGAGAGCTGGCTCGTTTCCTTGCCAGTGGAAATGATCTCTCCCGACTTGCTTTGGGCCATCATTTCCGGCGAGGTCAATTGCTTGTCGGCTCCCTGCGACTCCTACGAACCATCATCCGAATCCTAGAAAATGAGCAGCAACAGCAGCAGCATTCCCACGGCAAGCGACCGAAAGTTTGAAATGCAATCCTTCAAAAGCGGAATTCCAGGGGTTTTCCGGCGGATAAATGGCGGACACATTCAGGCCACTTCCTGTAAATTCCATCCGTTTCCTGTGGGAACGATCCAAAAATCCATAAACCCGTCAGAGCCTTTATTTATGCGGTTTCCAGCGGGAATGCTCGGGGAGGGACTTGAACCCACACTCCTTGCGGAACCAGATCCTAAGTCTGGCGCGTCTGCCAATTTCGCCACCCGAGCAACTATAATAATCAACCACTTACGAATTCCACTCCTGAAAAACCTGCCTTTGTTCAAGGGGTTGTTCAAGAGTCAAGTTAGGCAAAGCATTAAAAAGAAAAAATGGCTGCCATGCGTCGCAGTTTATCCCGGTTTACGATTCTCGCAATCGCAGAGTGCCGGGCCTTCAACTGCGAGACTTGTGAGCATCACGGCTCGGACGGAGCCTGGCCCTCCCGGAGGTAGAGCCCGATGCCGACGCGGCGGATGTGTTCTCGCAGCGCGGGGTTGTCGATGCGGTCTCGGATCGAGACATCGACGGAGTGAGGGATCGGCAGGTCGTCGAACTCGTCGGCGATTTCCAGAAGGTCATCGAACTGGAGCCCCTCGCCGATGAGGGTGAGATCGATGTCTGACCCCGGCTTGAAGTTTCCCTTCGCGCGGGACCCATACAGAACGGCGGTCTCCACCTGCGGGTGGCGGGCGAGGACGCCGCAGAGGAGCCGCTGCGTCTCCAGCGACAAACCGGTCGTTTCCTCACTCATGGGAATCAGGCAGCAGGCCGCCAAACCGGGTCTCCATCTCGACGAAGGCCGAATAGAATTGCCCGAGGATCTTCCGGGCAATTTCCTCCGCAATCGCGAGGTTGTAGGTGTGAGAGGTCTCATTGCGGGCTTTGATCATGGCCATCCAGACTTCCCCATCTGCCAACAGCCCGTTCCGGAACGCCTCCCGCGTCGCATTTTTCGAACCGATGATGCCGACGAACCCCTGCTCTTCGAGGTAGTCCTTGAGAACATTCCAAGCGAGTTCATGGGTGAATTCAAACCCTTGGATGAGCCCCTGCTGCTCGAGTTCGGTGAGCCCGCGCTGCCGGCTCAAGGATTCCGCCGCGCGGAGCGTCTGCAGCGCTTTGCTGAAATTATTGAAGCGCTGGACCCAGCGGATGTCGGGCGTGTTCATGGGCGAGATCATACTTTGATGGGAGTCAAATGAGGAGAAAAACCGGTTCATCCGCAATTTGTGTGCTCACGCCCGGCTCTGGGATCTCTGCGTGCCGGTCAGGGGTGTTCGAGCGACGGGTAGATGGGCGAGGCGAGGGCGCTGTTGTCCGGGCGGGAGTAGACCATCTGGGCGACCGTGATGTGACGGGTGCCGAAGGCGGCCTCGCAGTAGCAGAGGTAGTACCTCCACTTGCGGATGAACGCGTCATCGAATCCGAGCTCGCGCACGGCCTCGAGGTTCGCCTCAAAGTTTTCCCGCCAGATTTTGAGGGTTTTGGCGTAATGGGGGGCCATGTCGTCGTAGTCCAGGAGGTTCAGGTCGCCGGTGGCGTTGAGCGCGGAGGTGATCCGGGCGTTGCACATGAGGAGGGATCCGGGGAAGATGTGCTTCTGGATAAAGTCAACGCCGTCGCGGAGGATCGGGTACTGGTGGTCCGGGCAGAGGATCGCCTGAAGGGCGACGAGGCCGTGGGGCTTGAGGAGCTCGTGGATTTTTGCGAAGTAGCCATCCACGTAGCGGTCGCCGACGGCTTCGAGCATCTCGATCGAGACGATCTTGTCGTAGCGTCCGCGGAGCGTGCGGTAGTCGCAGAGGAGGATTTCGATATGGTCCTCGAGGCGGGCGGCGCGGATCCGGGCGGAGGCCTCGGCGAACTGCTCCTCCGAGATCGTGACGGTCGTCACCTTGCACCGGTAGTGCCGGGCGGCATGGATGCTGAACCCTCCCCAGCCGCTGCCGATTTCCAGAAGCTCGTCGCCGGACGAGAGGTGGAGCTTCCGGCAGAGCAGGTCGTATTTCCGGACCTGGGCGGCCTCGAGCGACGTCTCGGCCGCATCAAAATACCCGCTGCTGTAGGTCATTGTCGGGTCGAGCCAGAGCTGGAAAAATGCGTTGCTGAGGTCGTAGTGGTCGCGGATGTTTTCGCGGGATTTATCGAGGCTGTTCGGCCGCTTCCGGTGGATCGCACGGTTGATGATATTGAGGATATTAAAGACGCCGGTCCCGCGCGAGCGGTGGGTCTGGAGGGCTTCCGCTTCGCTGGCGTTCCAGATGAACCACGCGATGACGAGGGTGAGGTCCGGGGTCTCCCACTCGCCGGCCAGGTAGCTCTCGGCAAAACCGATCGCGCCGAAGAGGACGCAGCGGCGGAAGAAGCGCTCGTCGAGGATGCGGATCTCTGCATGGAGCCCGCTGAACGTTCCTCCGAACGTCTCGCGTGAGCCGTCTGGGAAGGTGACGGCAAGCGTCCCGTGGCGGAGCTTGGCAAAACTTTTGAGGACGAGGCGTCGGAAGAACATGGTCGATATCCTACGATTCGCGTCCGCTTTCCGATGCCAGGTCGAGGAGAACTTTTCCGCCACGCCCGCCCCGGCCGGCCTCGACGACGGCCTCGGCGACGCGGGCCAGCGGGAAGGTGGCATGGACCGGGGTGTGAAGGTAGCCGGCTTTCAGCAGGGCGGCCAGCGAGCGGTAGGTTTCCTGAAGCGCGGCAGCCGGCGCGTTTTCCCTCCAGCGCTTGAGCCAGAACCCCTGAAATTTGAGCCCCTGAAAAATCAGGAGTCCGTTCGGGATTTTGACCGGCAGCTTGCTCATGGCTCCGTACGTCACCATCGTCGAGCCGGGGGCGAGGGCATTGGCGATATTCAGCGAGCTCGGCCCGCCGACCGCATTGAGCGCGAGCTTCGGACGCACCCCGCCGCAAAGAGATTTCCACTCCTTGCGGAGGTCAACCTCCTCGGTCACCACGACGTCCGCACCCGAGGCGAGGAGCTCGGGGGCCAGCGCCTCGCGGCGGACGACGTTCAGGGTTTTCCAGCCAAGGGCCTTGGCGATTTGGATGACGCCGCGTCCGACTCCGGAATTGGCAGCGTTCTGGACGATCCAGTCGCCGGGCTCGAGCGGAGCAAAGTCATGGAGCATCCGCCAGGCGGTGGCCGGATTGACCGTGAGCATCGCTGCCTGAAACGGATCGAGTCCGTCGGGGAGGGGGATGAGCGCATTTGCCGGAACAACCATGTGGGAGCACCAGGTGCCGAAGGCCATCGGGAGCACCAACTGGCCCGGAAGGACGCCTGCCACCCCCTGGCCAAGCTCGACGGCGCGGCCGGCTCCCTCGTTGCCGATCGTGGCGGGAAGAGGCGGCAGATCGCCGTAGGTGCCCTCGATGACGTTGATGTCTGCGGGGTTCACCGGGGCGGCCAGCATTTCCAGGAGGACCTCACCCGGCCCGGGCCTGGCGGCCGGGACTTCAGAAAATGTCAGGGACTCGGAGGCTTGGCCAAAGGCGTGCAGTCGGGCGGCGTGGGGCATGGAATCATTTTGTCCGCGATCCCCGGCCAAGTCGAATCGATTATTTCTTCCAGTCGTATTCCATGATTTCCGCCACCCGGTCGGCCTCGAAATCGCTAAAGCTCCGCCGGAGCAGGTGGAGGGCAAGGTCGATCCCGGACGTGATCCCGCCCGAGGTGACGATCCGTCCGTCGTCGATCACGCGACCCTCCGGGCAAGCCACCCCGCGCGCGCGCAGGTCGTCGATCGCCAAATGGTGGGTCGTGGCCGGCCCGCCGGCAAGGAGGCCGGCCGCCTCCAGCAAAAATGCGCCGGTGCAGACCGCCGCCACCGTCGCCCCCGATTCGAAGTGCTGGCGCAAGATCCCGGGGAGCGTTTCCTCGCGCACCGCCCGCCGGACCCCCTGGTCCCCGCCCGAGAGCCACGCCCCGCCCGGGACAACAATGAGATCCGCCGGGCAGGATGCCGAAAAATCGGCGAGCTTGCCAAACACGACTCCATGGATGCCGCAGACCTCGCGCGGGGTCTCGTGCGTTGCCAGGGCCACCTCGACCGGCAAGCCCCGCTGCCGGGCCAGGCCAAAGACCTCCAGGGGCCCGATGGCATCCAACTCCTCAACGCCTGAAAAAACCGGGATCACCACGTTCATCATCCAGTTGTTTCGAGGTTCCCGCGCCGCCCGTCCAGCTCGAAAAAATTATGGCGCAGGCCAAAAAATGAATTATCTTATGCGCATGAATTCCCTCCTTCGTCTCCTGCTGGCCGC
>Ga0247844_1000588_pt1 | contig 75769 bp, 55 predicted proteins | sample LaCtaG_FD_192421 | JGI IMG/M metagenome (GOLD analysis project Ga0247844, IMG submission 192421) | Freshwater microbial communities from meromictic Lake La Cruz, Castile-La Mancha, Spain - LaCruzMarch201714.5m_1 | ecosystem: Environmental > Aquatic > Freshwater > Lake | place: Spain: Castile-La... | reverse complement strand
GTAAATTAAAAAAGACAGAAATAATAAAATAGTGCTTGCAGTTGCTGCGGATTAAAAGTTTGCTCCGGTATGGCGAGAGCACGATGGATTGTTCCTTGGGCGGATTCGGAGACGAAGCTGGCGGTTTACCATTGCGTTGCACGGGTGGTGGACAAGCGATTTGCCTTTGGGCCTGATGATAAAGAGCAGTTTCGCATTTACATGCGCATGATGGAGAATTTCTCCGGTTGCCGGGTGCTGGCTTACTGCGTGATGTGCAATCATTTCCACCTCTTGCTCGAAGTGACGCCGAGACCTAAAGCGGCGTTGACGGACGAGCAACTGCTCAAGCGCTTGGGCGCGCTTTATTCGAAGGCTTTTGTGGCCACGGTGGCTCGGGAATTAGCGGAAGCACGACACGTGGTGGCACAGGGTATGGCCATGGACGGGGAAGCTTATGTTCAGCGGATTCACGAGCGTTTCACTTACCGGATGCACGATCTATCGGAGTTTATGAAGACCTTGCTGCAACGATTCACTCGTTGGCACAACAATCGCGCCAAACGGTGTGGCAACTTGTGGGAAGAAACATTTAAAAGTGTGGTGGTGGAGGATGGACTCGCATCGAAAACGATTGCCGCCTACATCGACTTGAATCCGGTGCGTGCAGGGATTGCGCAGGATCCGGCGGAGTATCGTTGGAGCAGTTATGGCGAGGCGATGGGAGCGACCGGCAGGAGCGGAGCCAAAGCAAAAGCTGGCTTGGTGCGGGCGATTATGGCCGACAAAGGCTGGGAAGCGGACGCACGGCACTGGGCAGGACGGGTTTCCAAGAGTTACCGGATGATTTTGCTGGAAGAGGGGGAGGAAAAAACACGAGATGTGGTGAACGAACAGGGCGAAGCTGTGACCCAGTTCGTTAGAAAAGGAATAGCGTCAGGAAAAGTTGCTGCCGAACTCAGCGAACTGGCGACGAGCCAGGATGTGGCGTTGCGGCAAATGTTGCGGTGGCGGGTGAGATATTTTACGGATGGAGCGGCGGTTGGCAGTCGGGCGTTCGTGGACAACCTGTTCACGCAATGCCGAGACCGATTCGGGCCGAAGCGCAAGACGGGAGCGCGGAAGATGCGCGGCAAGGCGGCGGGGGCAGCGGAGCTATTGTGGTCCGCTCGGGATCTGCGGCTGGGGGTTAAATGAGCTTAAGCTGAGATACTATATAATTTTGAGTTTCATTGGCGCTATTTGCGTCTTGGTGGTGATCAAAATCCCATATAAATGGGCGTCAGGCCGCACCGTCAGAAAAAGTCATGGCTTTGCGGATGGAATTCCGGTAGATTGCTTGGTGGAATTCATCCTGAAGCACTATGAAATTAAACCCTGAAAACCTATCCGAGCTCACCCGAAAGATTGCGTTATGTGAAGCCAAGCTTCAGCGCCTCGGGTGGGAGATTGAGGAAATCGGCCAACCTGCGGCACACGAGTTGCAGCGGCGGCTTGACGCACTGCGGATTGAAGGGAATGCATTGAAGCGCAATCTCGCTGAGCTGCTAGAAATGGAAGATCCAAATTCCACGAGGATGGAAAAAGTTGAGGCCTTGCTCCGCCATATTCAGAGCGAGGAGAATTCTGTGCTGCACGATGCGGATTTTCTGCTTCAATCGCCGCCGACATCGGCGGAGTATGCGGCGAAGGCAGGGGTGGGCCTGGTGGACCTTTGTCTGCGGGGAATCAGGCGGGTGATCGGTGATCATCATCCCCTTGGAATGTCGGTTTTTGTGAATCACAGCCGCGAAAATCTCCAGAGTCTTTATGGCTTGGACGAAGTGCTAACCGAGCAGAAACCGACGGTTTCACGTAACTCCTGAACATTCTGTGATTCACCGGGCGTCACAAATATCCTGAGATAAGATCAGCCTTGGAAAAATAGTTCTTATGAACAAAATGCTTAATCCACGTCCGTGCGGAATGGCGAGGCGGGAAGTCCTTCCTGATTGAATAGGTTCACGTCGGGAACATTCTCCCAACCGTAGCGGACGGCTTTTGGATTGGTCACGCCTTCTGCGGAGACGACGATGGTGGGGCCTTGGATTTTGGCCTGCGCGGGTACGAAATTCTTGTCTTCACCCGCGACGGTGAAGCCTTTGAGTTCGCCGTCTTTGGAGATCAGACCGCCACCGACATGCTTGAAGTTGAGGATGATTTTTCCGTCTTTCGCAGTCATTGAATCATAGAGCGGACCGGAGAATTCGATCTTTTCTCCGTATGCGAGCGCGCGTGCGGCAAGGGCGAGTCGCTGGCCGACGGGTTCTTTTTTCTTTGGGTGAATGTCTTTGGCGTCGCCCACATCGGTGGTTACGGCCATGGCGGTGTTTTTCGCCGTGGAGAGCGTGAGAAACTGAGCCTCGCGGATTTCCGGAGGCTGACCGTTGAAGGGGGCGATCTGGACGAAAAGAAACGGGAAATCCCCTTGTTTCCAGCGTGCCCGCCAGTCGGCGATCATGGCAGGGAAAAGAGTGCGATATTGTTTCGACTGTTTGGCGTTCGACTCGCCCTGATACCAAATGGCTCCTTTGATGCCGTAGGGAATGATCGGGGCCAGCATGCCGTTGTAGAGGTTTGCGGGGGCACTGGATCCACCATCCGGTGCCTGCGGTGCCTTCGGCTGCGGAATGGAGGGTCCGGGTTTCGGCGGTAGTGGTTGGCCGGTTTTTTTAGCCAGCGCAGTGGCCTCGTTCCAGGATTTCTGAGCTTCCTGATAGACCTTGCCGACCGTTTCATTCCATTCTTTTGACTTGGATTTAAATTCTTCCATCTTCAGCGCATGAGTCGCTACATCTGCATCGTAGGTGGCGAGTTTCTTATTGATGGAATCGACATAACCTTTCAATTCAGGATCGGATCCAAAGCCTTCCAAGCTTGTCCAAGCCTGTGCCGGGGTGCCACCCCATGAGGTGTGGATCATGCCAATCGGCACACCGAGTTTCTGGTATAGATCGCGGGCGAAAAAGTAACCGACTGCGGAGAATCCGCCGACCGTTGCCGGGGAGCACTCGACCCAATTACCGACGGCTTCTGTCAGGGGTTTGATGGAGGGTGATTTTTTCACCGTGAACATTCGGAGTTTCGGGAAAACTGCCTTTGGGCCTTCTTCCCCGGCGTTGTGAGACTTGGCGAATGGCCACTCCATATTCGACTGGCCGGAGCAAACCCAGACCTCGCCGACGAGTAGGTTGTTCACGGTCACGACATTATCGCCAGTGATCGTCATCGTGAAAGGGCCACCTTCTTTCAGAGGTTGCAAGTTCACGCTCCACGTGCCGTCGGTGGCCGTAGTGTTGATTTTCTGGTTGGCGAGCTCGACAGTCACTTTTTCGCCATTCCGCGCCGTGCCCCAAATTGGAACCGGTTGGCCGCGTTGCAGAACTGCGCCGTCGGTAAACAGCGAATTCGGTTTCACATCGGCCTGCAGCGGGCCGGAAATCATGGCAATCGTGGCGAGCGCAGAAAATAGTGGGATAGATTTCATAAAATGGTTTTCAGAAACTCATACGTGATGTTTCCGAAATGTTTTCAAACAACGTATCGAAAGATGCCTTCTTGGTTGAGCGCGCGATATCAATGAATGCAGAGACATACTTGCCAATAATTGCTCTTCATTTGACACCTGCCGCTTGCCCACTTGCGCGCGGCGGATCCCACTCTAGAATACCCTCGATGAGACGGAAAATTGTCATTCTCAGAGCGCTTTTGGTGCTCACCCTCGTATGGGTGGGTGTCTGGGGAATTCGGGCTTTTGCGGGATCTCGAAAAATCACGGCTGAGCGGATCAATCATGAGATTGCGGAGGCGAATTTCGATGATTGGTCGGAAGAAGATGGCCGTTCCAGAACTTCTGAGGGCAAACGCCGCGACAAAAAACTGCGTGAAATCGCGAGCATGCTCAACCGTCTGGACTTTCAGGAACGGGAAAAAAACCGCCGCAATCGTGAGGGTGAGACATTTTTCCGCAAACTCAGCATCAGCGAAAAAAGCCTGTTTATGGATCTCACGGTAATGGAGTCGATGGCACGGTTCATGGAGTCGCTGGACGCGATGCCGCCGGAGCAACGGAAAAAATTCGTCGAGCAAGGGCTCAAGGAAGTGCAGGAAGGTCAGACGGAGGAAGAAATGGCGCGGGTTGAAGAACTCGGCGCGGACCTGTTGGAAAAAATCAGCCAGCAAGGCATGCGTGCTTATTTTGAGAAATCCAGCGCTGAGACCAAGCTCGACCTCGCTCCGCTCATGGAAGCCGTGAACGAAACCATGCAAGGCCTTCGCGGCCATGAATTCGGTCCCCCTAAGTCCTGATGAAACGCCACGGATTCACATTGGTCGAGATGCTCGTCGTGTTAGGCATCCTTGTTACGCTTATGGCAATCGGTATTCCTGTCAGCCAGTCAGTGCTTGCAAAATCACGACAATCCACGTGTTTGAGTCAACTCCGCGCGCTCGGTGCCGGGTTGCAAAGTTATTTGCAGGAGAATCGCAACATCATGCCGGATTTGGAGGCCGCGCGCGCGTCGAAGTCCGAGGACGTCGCTGTGTTGGATACGGTCCTGCTGCCATACATTGGTTCGCCGGAGTCCTTCCGTTGTTCCGCCGATCATGAAGAATACTCGAAAACCGGTTGCAGTTATGCCTGGAACTCGTTCGTAAGCGGCAAGCGGCTGGAGGATGCTTATGTGTTCGGTATTCGTGAAGACCGCATTCCTCTCATCTACGACAAGGAATCCTGGCACCCGGATGGCGTGAATTTCCTCTACCCCGATATGAGCAGTTCCAGCAAACCGCGCTTCGTCGTCGGAAACTAACCGATTTTAACCATGCTCGAAATCAAAGGCCTTCGCAAATCCTTCGGCGGGAAAACCGCGCTTGAAGATGTTTCTTTCAAGGTCAAGCGAGGCGAGATTCATGGTTTGTTAGGGCACAATGGTGCGGGCAAGAGCACCACTCTTGGGATCATTCTCGGCATGGTCATGCCCGATGTTGGTGACGTCACGATTGATGGTGTTTCTGTTCTAACGGACCGCTCGAAGGCATTGCGTAAAGTAGGGGCCATCTTTGAGGCTCCTGCTTTCTATGATTACTTGAGTGGTTGGGACAATCTGAAGATCCTGATGAGCTATTCCGGCGGCTTCGATTCCAAGGCTGCGCGCGAAACCGTCGAGCGTGTGGGTTTATCAAAACGCATCCACTCGAAAGTCCGGACTTATAGTCATGGCATGCGCCAGCGCCTGGCACTCGCGCAATCCTTGCTGCCGGAGCCGGAAGTTTTATTGCTAGACGAGCCGACCGATGGTCTGGATCCAGAGGGCATCAAGTGGTTCCGCGATTTCATTCTCAGTCTCCGTGACGAGCGTGGCATGACGGTTTTATTCAATTCTCACTTGCTCGCCGAGGTTGAGCTGATGTGTGACCGTGTTGCGATTCTGCGTGAGGGCAAGCGTGTTTTCGAGGGTGCGGTTGGTGGTTTGCATGATGATGACCAGGTTTTCGAAGTTGAGTTAGATCCATGGGGCACCGCCTGTGGCCTTGTTCATGCAATGGGTGGTGACATCGTAGGCCCCGGTAAAATCCGCCTGCCCAAGGAGGCCGATCCCGCCCTGTTGGTGGAAACCCTCGTCCGCGCTGGCGTCCGCATACGCGCGTTTGCTCCGGTCCGCCGTTCGCTGGAAGACCTCTACATGGAAATCCTCAATGGCGCAGGAAGCCCGAATTGATGGGATTATCCATTGCGAAAGGCATCGGCATCCGCGGGTAACGAGGAGTCGGAAGGAACGACTATCGGAAATCACACAAAGTCGTGGAAACTTCGTTTTTGCTTTTCCTGGAGGGCGTTTCCAGATAGCGGAATGACGAACACTTTCACATCACCATGGACATTCTAGGATTCATCAAAGGCGAGTTACTTGAAATCATCGAATTCAATGACGACTCGCGGGACACCTTGTCGTGGCGGTTTCCCGATGACGACAAGGAGATCAAAAACGGCGCGCAACTTATCGTCCGGGAAAGCCAAGCCGCGCAGTTTGTCTATCTCGGCCAATACGGCGATTGTTTCGGCCCTGGAAAATACTCGCTCGTCACCGACAACATTCCGGTTTTATCGACACTCAAGGGCTGGAAATACGGTTTTGAATCACCGTTCAAAGCGGACATTTATTATGTCACCACGCGGTTGTTTACCGGCAACAAATGGGGCACTGCCAACCCGGTGATGATGCGCGACAAGGATTTTGGCGTCGTGCGCCTGCGCTCATTTGGCACCTTTGATTTCAGGATCGTCAACCCGCCGGTGTTTCTCAAGGAAGTCGCCGGCACCGACCACCATTTCCGCTTGGATGAATTCGCCGACACCATGCGTTCCCGTATTGTCAGCGTTTTCAGCGAGGCGCTCGCGTCATGCGGTGTGCCCGCGCTCGATGTCGCCATGCGATACACCGAGCTCGGCGAGGCCCTGCTACCGTTGATCAATCCGCAGGTCGCGGCGAAATATGGTATTGAGATCACCAGTTTTCTGGTTGAAAACGTGTCCGTCCCACCTGAAGTCGAAGCTGCGCTCGACAAGCGCTCGAGCATGTCGGCGATCGGCAATCTCAATGATTACGTGAAATTCCAGTTGGCCGAATCCATGACCAAGGGTGGTGGGGATTCTGCAGCCGCGATGCCCGCACAGATGGCCATGGGTTTTGGACTTGCCCAGGAAATGTTGAAATCCACACAGGCCGCTTCCCAAAGTCCGCCGCCGCTTGCGGGTGCTGCGGCCGGAATGCCTGAGTTGTTATCGCCCGCCGAAGCCGCCCAAGCATTGGGCGTCACTGAGGCTGATGTCATCGCTTCGCTCGATGCGGGTGAGCTCAAGGGCAAGAAAATCGGTTCTGCCTGGCGGATCACCAAAACGGCACTCGACACCTTCCTCGCCGAGTAACCGCCATGGCAGAGGTCAGCGCATTGCGGAAACACCCCTGCACGGAGTGCGGCGGTGACGCGGAATGGGACGCATCAAAAAAAGCTCTCGTCTGTCCATTTTGCGGAACCATTTTGCCATGGACCGATGCGGAAACCGAGTTTGGAGCCACCATCATTGAGCACGACCTTGAAGCGGCGCTTAGCGCAGCCCCTGCTGAATCACACGCTGCGGGTGACGAAAAAAAATCCGTCAAGTGTGAGAGCTGTCATGCCATCAGCATGTTTGACGCCGACCGCGCGGCGCAGCGGTGCGATTTTTGTGGATCACCGTCGATTGTTCCCCTCGAAAATCTATCCGATGCCATCATTCCGGAAAGTCTTCTGCCGGCAGCGATTCCCAATAGCCAAGTGCGCGATCAACTCCGGGATTGGTATCGCAGCCGGTGGTGGGCTCCTAACAAACTGAAACGTAGCGCTCTCACAGATACCCTGCATGGCATCTATCTGCCATACTGGACTTTCGACGCCCAAGTGAATGCTGATTGGACTGCGGAATCCGGATACTATTACTACGTCACCGAAACTTACCGTGATTCCAACGGCAAAACCCAAACCCGCCAGGTGCGCCACACGCGTTGGGAAGACAGCGCGGGCAGTCTTTCGAATTTTTTTGATGACGATGCCGTCCCGGGCACGATCGGCGTCCACAACGCGCTGCTACGCAAAGTCGAGCCATTTCCCACAACGACTGAACTAAAGCCATACGATCCAGCATACGTGAGAGGCTGGACTGTCGAGCGCTATCAGGTTGATCTGCTTCAAGCATCATCCACCAGCCAACAACAAATGGATGCCGTGATGCATGATTTGTGTGCGAAACAAGTGCCCGGTGATACCCACCGCAATTTGAGCGTTTCCTCGATCTATCAGGACCGGACTTTCAAGCACATTCTTGTTCCTGTTTGGTTGGTCAGTTATACGTATGGTCAGAAATCTTATCAGGTGGTTGTCAATGGATACACCGGCAAAATGGCGGGCGAGCATCCATTGAGCTGGGTAAAAATCACTTTCGCAATACTCGCGGTCCTGCTGATCGCAGTGGTTTTCATGATGTTCTTCAATCGTTGATGTGCGGATGTGGATTGTTTGGGAGCAGGTCCGGGGTTGCGCTTTGCTGGGTATTTGCGAGACTTGCTTGATGCCTCAGCGAATCATCAGAAAATTTTTGGTTTGGGTGGCGTGTGGGTTGTTGCCTTGCATGACCGGCTGCGGGCCGCAGACCACGATAGTTTCATACCCGAAAGCCGCCGGGGCCAAGGGCGAGACGTTTGGCTACCGGAAATGGATTTCCGATCGGACCGAGCCGGATGTGGTTTTAATCGGCATTCACGGGTTTTGCGGGGCCTCGGTGGATTACACCAACCTCGGCGAGCATTTGCTCAAACACCAACCCAAGACCGGGCTCTATGCCTACGAAGTGCGCGGACAAGGTAGCGATCCGATCATCAAACGGCGTGGCGACATCGGTGATCCCTTGCAGTGGTATCTCGATTTATTCGCATTCACCCAGCTTGTCCGCGAGCGCCATCCGGATGCCAAAGTGGTCTGGTGCGGCGAGAGCATGGGAGCATTGATCGCTGCGCACGCATGGCACGGCGCGCCAGATGCCGAACCGCCGTGCGATGGATTGGTGCTTTCATCGCCGATCGTGCGTTTCCGCGACGACATACCGGCTTGGACTCCGGGTTTGGTGCAAATTGCCGCGACCACCATGCCATTGGCACGCGTTTCACTGGACACTATGGCGGGTGGCCAAGATGTGCAGATGACTCAAAAATCCGTCCATGGCGAGCAAGTGAAAACGAATTCCTACCACGTCGAGCAGCATACGCTCCGGCTGATTGGGGCGCTTACGAGCTTGATTGTCGGCATGAACGAATGCGCGGCGGAGCTTAAATCGCCGGTGCTGGTGCTGCATGGAGGACAAGATTTTTTCAACAACGATTCGGATGTTCGTGGCTTCGTCGCGCGCATTCCGGAGGGCACTTCGAAGACATATCGGAATTACCCAAAAGCCTACCATTTGTTGATGTATGATGAGCAAAACGAAGTGATTTTTCGAGATATCCGGCGGTGGGTGGACCGCTTGCGGCACAATCGATTGAAAAATTAATCGCTAAAGCGGCAGGATTCGTCTTGACGCGTCGGCAGTCACGGCCATTCTTCGCGCCCCGCAACCCCACAAATTTTTTATTATGGCCCGTATTTGCAGTATTCGAGGAACCCGCGTCCGCTCCGGCGGCAGAATCCACCGTTCCGGTTTGGCTAAGAAAAAGGGCGGTATCGGTCGTCACGTCACGAAAGTGGTGAAGCGCACCGTTTCCCCCAATCTCCAAACCAAGCGTATTTGGGTCCCAGAACTTGGGATTTACGTCCGCCTGAAGCTTAGCTGCCGTGCGCTGAAGACCATCAACAAGAATGGTGCTTTCGTCACGCTCAAGAAGGCCGGCATCCTCTGAGGATACCGTTTGCTGTTTCACCAATTTCAATGCCAGCGGCCCCGTGGGAACACCGGGGCCGTTTGCTTTTTCCGGGAGATCAATCGATCATGCAGGGTATCAGCACGCCGTCGCTCATGCCGTGGATTTTCTTCTTATCCGCTGGCACCAGGGTGGCCAAACAACCGCCGAAGGTGGTGACTTCCGCATCGTCCGTGAAAAAATATGGGCACAGACGAGCACGGCCACGCATGATTTCCACGGTGCCGTCATCGCGGAAAACCGGGTGATCGATCAGGCGGCCTTCCCGGAATTTTTGGAGGAGCCACGGTTGTTCGGCAGATTGATCCAAGGCAATGCGCAGCCGCTCGGCCCATTCCGCGCTTGGCAGATCATGGCCGATGAACACGCCGCGCGATCCCCATGCGGTTTCGTGAAACCCGGAAACTTTGAGCACGAGTTCCCGGTCCTTTTGGCTGAACCGTGCGACGTCATCCCACGAATGCGCATCCAGCCGCGGCAACGCCGCGTGGGGCGGGAGCGGGGTGGGATCGATGACCCAGCCAAAGGGGATCAATTCCCGCAGGCGCTTGAGATAGTTGCCGCGCAAGGTTTGCTCCCAGACGGTTTTCAGGGCGGGGGACCATAGCAGTGCCAACCAAAGTTTATCCTCCAAATGGGGTTTGAATGGCGGTGTGATGGAGAGTTCTCCGCGTGCGGCGGCTTCGCCGAGGTCTCTTGCGGCGGGCACCGATTGCCAATCGAAAAGCTCGAAAAACCGATAGAGCGCCCGCCCGTCCGGGGTGTATGATTCGGCGGCGACAACATTCCATGCATCGCCCAGCTCGCTCGTCAGCCATTCCATTTCCGGCCGGTAATCATCCGCCTCCTGAGAAACGAGCACTGATCCGCCATTTGGCATCAACGATTTGAAACCTTCAACCATCCCATTCGGTCCACCGAGAATTTCGAATCCGGCCTTCGAGTAAACCTGCGCAAGCCACGCGGTCACGCCGATCCCACCCGGGACGCTATCCAGCTCGGTCATGGCAAAGCCCTGGTCAGTGAGCATGAGATCCGGGCGAATCACCCGCGGAAATTGAGTGGCAGTTGCATGCTGGCGTTGCAGCGCGGTCATCCATGGCGGTTTCCCGGCGTCGAGTAATTCCGCGAGCCAACCGGGCAGTTTGTTTCCCGTGCTGCGGCGGTAGAGCATGTCGCACGCTTGTTGGAATTTCGCCAGCGGATGGCCGAGCGCCATCAGTTGATGTGCCTCTGCGCGATTGAGTTTCAATGGCTCCGGCGACCAACGCCACGCGCCTCCACCGAACAGCCCACCTTCTGGCAGGCCGCCGCGCAATTCAGATAAACTCACTCCCATGCCGCGCCGAACTTCGACGCAACAACCTCGTTTGCCAAGTGGGATTGATGGATAAACGCCCTCAGCACCGGTTTTTCCTCACTTGTCGGAATTGCCAACCGACACGGGGTGAACCGGGCCTTGCATGGGGAGGGGGAAACCTTTAGGCAACGGGTTGATGACCGAAACGTCGCTCAATCGTCGGAGAAATCCATCATGGTCCCGGTCCCTGCTGCGGGTGGTGCTGATTTGTGGTGGCTGCGTGGCGTTGTTATTGCCGGCTTGGCTGCCGAATCGTCCTTCGGTGCCCATCGAGCGTGGCACGGTGGAGTTGTTGCAAGCGTTTTTGCTAGCGGCCTCGGCGACGATGATGCTGGGTGCCGCGCCGCATGCAGGTGCGTATCGCCCGGTCTGCCGGGTATTGGCCATGGGGCTGATTGCAGCATTTGCGGCTGAGATTGAGGATTTTGTGTCTGGCATCCTTGGTTGGAAATTTCCTGAAGCTTGGCTGGTGGGAGGAATCCTTTTAATTGCCTTGATCACCTCGCTTCGTCATCGGCGGGCGATGATTCATTTTTTTGCAGGTATGGGCAATCACGCCGGCACAGGGTTTATTGCGGCTGCTTTGTTGATCAACTACGTTTTCAATCGGGTCATTGGCAGTCCGAAATTTTGGGAAGCGGCCCTTGGACCAGCCTTTTCGCCGACCATTCCGCGGATTTGCAGGAGCTATCTTGAGTTGCTCGCCTGTTACTTCATTTTCATCGGTGCGCTTGGTCTTTCCATCACGATGGCCCGCCGCACGGAGTCTTCCTAACTTCCGCTCATGTTTCATCTTGTGCTCATCGAACCCGAGATCCCTCACAATGCGGGTGCTGCCGGACGATTGGCGCTGGCCACCGGCTCGACACTTCACTTGGTCGAGCCGCTCGGGTTTTCCCTCGAAGACAAATACGTCCGCCGAACCGGCCTCGATTATTGGCAAGATGTGAAACTGCGCGTCTGGCAATCGTTTGCCGATCTCAAGGTTGCCGCAGCCGCAGATGCCGGCTTTTGGTTGCTGAGCACCAAGGCCATTGCAACGCCTTGGAATGCTGCGTTCAAACCCGGCGATTACCTCATTTTCGGCCGCGAAACCAAGGGTCTGCCCGAGGATCTGATTCGCGATGCCGGCGATCATGCGTTGCGCATCCCGATGGTGCCAGACGGCACACGCAGCCTCAATCTTTCCACGGCGATCGCGATCGTGCTCTACGAAGCCGTCCGCCAGCAAGGAGTCGATTGGTAAATCAATGAGTGCGCTCAGGGGATCGGGTGATCTTTTAATTCACGGATCCAGATGTTGCGGAAACGCACTGGATTGCCGTGATCCTGCAGGGAGAATGGCAATTTATCGGGATGTGCTTTGTATTCCGACGCGGCATGCGGCCCCATCCAACCCGTGCCACCGCTGAGGATGACGTGGTCTTGAATCAGCACTCCATTGTGTAAAACGGTGAAGGTTGCCCGGCGGACTAACTTGCCTTGATCATCGAAAATCGGCCGGTGGAAAATGATGTCGTAGCTCTGCCATTCTCCGGGTTTGCGGCTGGCATTGACCAGTGGCTTGTTGCGTCCGTAAAGAGCTCCCGCCTGCCCGTCCGCGTAAGTCACGTTTTCAAAGCTATCGAGCACTTGGATTTCATAGGCGCCCATCATGAAAACCCCGCTATTGCCGCGCCCTTGACCATCTCCGGCGACATTTGCCGGCGCGGCCCATTCCACGTGGAGTTGGCAGGAGCCGAAACTCTGCTTGGTCTGGATATAGCCGGCTTTTTTGACCGATTCGAGCGCACCATCGACGATTTTCCACTGACTGGGATTGCCCTTGGTATCGGTCCACTGGGTTTCAAACGATTTTGCGCTGCCATCAAACAGCACGATCGCATCCGAGGGCGGCGCAAAAAATCCGGCGGGTTCGCCCGGGGTGACGACTCCCGGTAATGGTTGTTTGGTGACGTCCAGTTCGTGGACTTTCACGCCATCGATGAACATGTAGAGCACATCCTTGCCATCAGCGCCCTTGCGGGTTTCCGTGGTGATCACCGGTTTGCTCATGTCGTCATGGCCGAGTGCGGCGATGGAGGAAGTGGCTAGAGCGACGAGCGATAGGAATCCGGTAATCCGGGAATGACTTGGGGCTGATTTCATGAGTGTGAACGTGATACGTGAGACTTGGGTAATTTCTTCCCTCGAATTGCGACTGGCAAGGATTTCCACGGCCCTCGGGCTAAGCATGAATTGGTGTGAGATCCGCGATCGTCTGCTTTAGCAAACCGGCCTCCCATTGCCCGGGCGCAGTCGGGTTTTTTCCAATGAAACCATAGTTCATCACGCTGCCGCATTGGGCACACAGCAGACGAGAAACCGTCCCTAACGGCCCCATGCCCATGGTTGCGACAGGCAGACCGTGGTCCGCTAGTTGGAATTCCGCCAAACGTGCGATGTCAGCAGGGTGGTGGAGGCGCGCGGCGAGCTTGAAGACACTCGCACCTGCATCTAACGCCCGCTTGGCCTGGTCTTCCAAGATCCGGGCCTCTGGCAATTTTTTGAAATCGTGGAAAGAGGCGCACCACGGAATTCCTCTCGATTGGATGGTCCCAAGAAGCGAGCCCAACTCGCGGATAGAGGCCACCTCAATGTCGATGCAAGCCGCCTCATCGAGCACGAGTTCCAAGAGCTTCATCCGTTCGGCAGCGCTGATCGCAATCGCACCTCCTTCTTCCAGTCGTCGGGCAGTGAAAATCATCGGAATCCCCACCAAATGCCGCCATGACGGGATTTCAATCCTTCCAGATGCATCGGCCAGCAGATCCAATCGGATTTCCGCAAAATCACACAGCTGACGAACCCTATTGGATTCCACAGCGCTGATGTCCTGACGACTGCCAAAACTACCCACCACATGGGGTCGCCCGTCACGGAACAGTGATTTTGAAACGATCATGACTAAATTTTTGTTGAGAAACGGTTGTTGAGTCAATCCTCATGATCACCAAGATTGAAACGCGGCTCACCCGCCATCAGCAACATCTGGAATTTTTTGCAAAAACCGTCATTTTCTCTGGTCAATGGGCTACTGGATTTCCTAGATTTTGATAAATCCAAACGGAATGAAAGTATTAATCAGACGATTCACCGCCCTTTTTTTCTCCGCGACCTTGGTTAGCCTCTCTGCGGTAAGTGCCTTTGGGCAAGCGGCCAAGGTGGTTGCCGACAATCCAGTTTTTGAGCCTCTTCCGTCCCCCGATTTCAGCTCCGGCGGACAGAAAAATTGGAAAGCGAAAGAATGGCTTGAAATGGAAGTCAAATTTAAGGTGGCTCTCAGCCCGAAACCAAAGTCGGAGACTTGCGATAAGCTCACGGTGAAGTGGTATGTGCTGGCTGAAAACCCGGATATCGACGGGACCTATCTGCTCTTCACCAAGGATGTCGAACATGTGAATATCCCTCTTGAGGAAGATGTCTATTGCTCCGCTTATCTCTCGCCTGCATCGATCAAACGCCTCACCGGAGGCGATCGCGCCAGCAAACGCGTCATCGATGCCGTCGGCTTCGAAATCCTCGTCAACGGCGCAGTGGCCACCTCGGGGACCAGCAAATATGCTGACCGCTGGTGGACGGCCACTTCCTCGAAAATGAAAATCTCTCGCAGCGATGTGGTGCCGTTGCTCAATAAGTCGGAAACCCCCTTCAGCCACATGTGGTGGGACCGTTATGCGGAAATTTTGATGGAGCGCCGTTAAAACCGGTTTTTCACAATTCACCGCACCTCATCTCATCCTCACTCACCTCTTTATTTACTCAGATTTTTCGTATCATGGCTGACACGCAGACTTCCGTAGCTCTCAATATCGGGTCCCAGCGCATTAGCATGGCCGTCTTCGAGGTTTCCAAAACCGGTGGCTTGTTGCTCAAGGCGTATGACTCGGAAAGCATCGTCGTGGATCCCTCCACGGACGCGGCCCGGATCCCGCAGACCCGGGTGGCCATCGCCGATCTCGCCGCCAGAATGAAGCTCGGCAAAGTCAAGACCCGCTACGCGATTTCCGGGCAGGCGGTCTTCACGCGTTTTGTTAAATTACCGTCCATCCAAGACGACAATATCGAGCACCTGGTAACCTTTGAGGCTCAGCAACACGTGCCTTTTCCTCTGGATGAAGTCGTCTGGGATTACGAGCTGATCGAGGGTGCCGCCGAGAAGGAAGCTGTCATCGTCGCCATCAAGGGTGACTCGCTCGATGAAATCAATAGCACCGTCAACGACTGCGGCCTGATCACCTGTGAAGTCGATGTCGCACCGATGGCCGTTTACAACGCCTTCCGTTCCACTTACGGCCATATCGATGAGCCTATCCTGCTGATCGACATTGGTGCCAAAACCAGCAATCTCCTCTACATCGAAGGCAAGCGCTTCTTCACTCGCAGTGTCGCCATCGGCGGGACGGCGGTTACTGCGGCGATCGCGAAAGAATACAACGTTTCATTCAACGAGGCGGAACATCAGAAAATCACCAATGGCCTCGTGGCGCTTGGTGGTGGGCATACCGAACAACTGGACGAGGCGGTGGCCGCGCTTGCCATGGTCATTCGCAATGCCCTCAGCCGCTTGCCAGCGGAAATCGCCCGGACCACCAACTATTATCGCAGCCAGCATGGTGGCAGCGCACCTCGCCGGATTCTGCTTGCCGGCGGCGGAGCGAACCTTCCCTACACCCTGGAATTCTTCCAAGAAAAGCTCAACCTCCCGGTCGAGTATTTCAATCCGGTCAGCAATCTCTCCATCGGCAAGAACGTCGATGCTGGGGTCATCCAGCGCGAGGGCCACCTCATGGGCGAACTCGTCGGCCTCGGTCTCCGTGGCATCGGCAAATCCGAAATCAACATCGACCTTGTCCCCGTCATTGTCGAGCAATCCCGCATCGCCCAGCGCCGCAGGCCATTTTTGATCGCCGCTGCCGCGTTCCTGTTAGGCGGTATGGCCTCATGGGCGGCTTTCCAGAATATCGTCGCCACCAAGGCTGCTGATAAGGCGCGCACCATGACCGAGCAACGCGACAAACTCGCTCCCTTGAAAAGCCAGATCAATGCCTTGCTGGAAAAGGAAGCCGAGCTTGGCGAAATCGCCGCTGAATATATCAATGCGGAAATCAGCCACTCTTCATGGATGGACTTGCTCGCAGAATTGCGCGGAGCCTTTGCTAGCGATGCCGTCTGGTTGATCGATATCGAACCGATCAGCAATTATGATCCGGTCAAGGCGCTCATGCCTGCCGTGGAGGGCAAACAAGTGACGAATGGCAAACCCGTCATCAAACCCGATTTTTTCACCACCCCGTATGGAGATTCCGGGCTCGTTGAAATCAAAGTCGAGCAAGCTCCACCACCACCACCACCGCCAAAAGCCACCAGCGGTAAGAAAAAGAAGAAAAAAAATGCCGCCGCTGCTGCCGTCCGGGCCGCCCCGCCTGAAGCCACCGCCAACGCCGTCCTCATCAGGGGCTTCTGGCGTGAAAACCCGAAGAGCCAGAACCTCGTTCCAGAATTGCTTAAACAACTCAGCGAGAAATCGGCGAGCTTCAAATTCATCATCCCGGATCCTAAAAATCCGAAACAATCGATCAATTTGGTCGATGACCAGAATCTCAGCAAGATCATGACCATCACCTCGGTCACCGCCAAAACCGGAGATCTCGCACAACCGTTCGAAATCACCCTGCCTTTGGCCCGCGAGGTCATCATCAAGTGACTCTTTTCACGCAATCGCCCATTTGATTTATGAGTTGGATCCAGAATAACAAGTTTTTGGCCGTGCTCGGCGGCGTCACCCTCATTGTGTTAGTCGTGCTATCTTTGTTCGGTTACAAGGGCTCCGGGCGATATCTTCAGGCCAAAGAGGATTTCAACATCGCCGGCCAGGAAGCACAAGCCATCGAACGCCTGCCGCTCTATCCAAAACGCCAAAACCTCGATGGCAAGACCAAGGCAATCGATGACTATACCCAGGAAATCGAGTCGCTTCAAAAGGCATTCCAAAACTATCGGCCAGAGGAACTGCAAAACATCTCGCCAGAAGCCTTCACCACTCAGTTGAAGTCCGCCAATCAGGAGATCCGCAATGCCTTCCAAGCAGCGAATACCCTGGTGCCGGACCCGTTTTTCCTAGGCTTTGAAAATTACAAAACCTCACTCGCCGGCGGTGATGCCACCGGCATTCTCGAATACCAACTCAGCGGAATCAAACAATTGCTGCTTGCCTTGGCAGCCGCCGGTCCCACGGAACTTAAGAATTTCCATCGCCCGTCGTTGGTGGAAGAACAGGGCCAGAAATTCATTCCTCAGCCCACCGATGTGGCCCGCCGCTTGCCACTGGAAATCACTTTCAGGGCCCCGGAAAAAGCCGTGCGCGCCTTCCTTTCATCGGTCGTTAAAACCGAAGGTCGCCACTACATCGTCATCCGCTCGCTCCGCATCGTTAACGAGAAAAAAAGCCCACCTCGCACGGCCGATGCAAAATTTGAAAAACCTGCCGCTGCCAAGTCCGGCAATCCTGCGGATCAATTCGCAGCTTTTTTTGCCCCGGAAACCGACCCAAAACCGGCGGACCCAAAACCAGCGGACCCAAAACCGGAAAATCCCAAACCGGGTGATGGAAATGCACCCAAAGCAGAACCTGGTGCAACACCAGCTGGCCCCGAACCAGCAGTTGGAGCGGCACCCGAACCTGCGCCTGCCACGCCCACAGTGGATAACCGAATTCTCTCTCAAGTCCTTGGTGACGAACAATTGCAGGTATTTCTCCGGCTCGACCTGATGCTGTTTCTTCCCGCCAAAAAACTTCCCTAATTTCGATTCAAAGCCCATTTTTCCCATGTCCTGGATTTCCACTCATTACGAAAAGGCCATACTTGGCGTAGCCTTGGTCATCGCCATCGGTCTCGGCTACCTTGGTTGGTCCAAGCTGGATCTCATGAGTCAAGACTTCGGGCTCAAGCTCATCGGTGATGGCAATAACAACACTGCCGTCGCCAACGCTGAAGAGATTCCCAAAGCCCTGCAATCGATGCATCTCAACCGCACATGGACGCAGGGGCAAGATGACGAGCGCCCTGTGGACCTTTTCACCGGTATCCCTCTTTTCATCAAAAGCAGCTCTCCCGAAAAAGCATTGGATCTTCTCACAGATGCTCCCGTTCATCCTCCCATCCCCAATTCTTGGTGGCTCGAAAACCGCATCTACCTTGGCTTCGCTGATTCCCCGGCGCGTGATCCCGATGGCGATGGCTTCTCTAACCTCGAGGAGTGGTCTGCAAAAACCGACCCTAACAAGATTAAAAGCCACCCACCGCTCCTTAATAAACTCGTTTACGTGAAGGATGACAGTCTCACTTGGGCCATTCGCCCCGGCTACGGCACGGACAATGCGTTTCCATTCACCTACACCGATAACAAACGCCGGAATAACAAAGTCGCCGCTGGCGAGGTGATTCAGCCTGGAAATTTGTTTTTTGCCAAGCCGCCCATGCAGGACCGCTTCAAACTCCTCGGCCACGTTGTCCGCAAGGAAATGAACCCGGCCATCAACCTCGAGATCGAAGTCACTTGGGTCCGCATCGAAGACCAAAAACCCAATAAAAAAGGCACCGTTTACGAGATTCCGGCTCCGCTTGCCGATAATCGCGTGAATAATTTTCTTCAATACGATCGCACCGCCGTCCTCTCCCTCCATGCTCTCGGCTTGAGCGGTAAAGAATTCAAAGTGGAGGAAAGCACCACTTTTGCCCTGACGTCAGACGCCGCCACCAAGGATTATCTTCTCAAACAAGTCACTCCGGCATCAATCATTGTTGAATATCCGGATGCTCAAGGGAAACGCCAAACCGTCGAAATCAGCAAGGGCGGCATGCCCACTGGCATTAAATAGTTTTTTTCAAAAAAAGCGCTTTCCAAAGCTTTAAAATACAACCAAAAATCGTCAGCTTACTATGCACAAAATGCCAATCTCTCGATCAAGCCGCACCGCCGTTGCTTTGATGGCCGTCGCAACCACCCTACCCGTCATCATCACGGCGGCCCGAGCCCAAGAAGGCAATGGAGGGATCAGCAGTCTTGCCCAACGCGAAATGATCCGGCGCCAAAATGCTGTCGCCGATGGAGACCGCTTTCTTGCCGAAGGTCGTGAGGCCTATGCCGCTGGCGATTATCAACAGGCGGTGGACAAATACAAACAGGCCATCGACAGGGTGCCGAACGCGCCGATGTTTGCGGACCGCCGCCAAAGCTACATCGCTCACAAAAGCGATGCCTCCATCGCGCTTGCCATGCACCACCGCAAGGTCGGGAAATACGCTGAAGCTCGCGTCTTGTTAGAAGATTTGCTTAAGTTAGACCCTAACAATGGCGATGCCAAACGCGAACTCGGATACCTCGATGATCCCATCCGCACCAATCCCGCGCTCACTTACGAACACACCCAAAACGTCGATAAGGTCCGCCGCACACTTTACACCGCCGAGGGCCATTTTAACCTAGGCAAGTATGACGACGCCAGACGTGCATACGATGATGTCATCCGCATCGATCCCTTCAACAGCGCCGCCCGCCGCGGCCTCGAGCGCATCGCCGCCGCTAAATCGGATTATTACCGCGCCGCCTACGATCACACCCGCGCCGAGTTGCTGATGCAAGTGGATGCGGCATGGGAACTCGCTGTTCCAGCGGTCGCCCCGGTGCTTGCCCCGCCCAGACGCGAAGGCCAAGGCGAGAACGATGGGGTGGCTTACATCACCGAGAAACTCCGCCGCATCATCATTCCTCGAATCGACTTTGACGATACCACCGTGGAGGAAGCCATTGAATTCCTCCGCCTGCGCTCCGCCGAGCTCGATCCACTTGAACTCGATCCCGCCCGCAAGGGTGTCAATTTCGTGGTGCGCCGCCCGCGCAATACGGTTCTTGGTGGCGGTGAAGCAGAGGCTGGTTTGGATGTTGCTGAGGCCGCCGATGGACTTCCCGCCGCCGGTGGGGACCCTGGTTCACTGCGTATTCGGGAACTCCGCGTCCGCAATGTGCCACTTGCGGTCGCTCTCAAATACATCTGTGATGCCACCAAGCTGCGCTACAAGGTGGATGATTTCGCCGTCACCCTTGTGCCTCAGACCGAATCGGGTGAGGAAATGTTCAGCCGCACTTTCACCGTTCCACCGGATTTCCAATCTGCGATCGACACCGGCGAAGGCGCCGCAGCTGCCGAACCTGCGGATCCTTTCGCCACCGGAGGAGGCGGCGGCACCAATCTGTTAAAATCACGTCCCCCGGTCCTCGAATTGCTCAAAAATTCCGGGGTTGCCTTCTCAGATGCGGCTTCCGCCACTCTGACCGGCAGTGTGCTCATCGTCACCAACACGCCCACCGAGCTCGATAAAATTGAGCAATTGGTCGAGACGATCATCAACAAACAACCGAAGCAGGTTAAAATCACCACGAAATTTGTCGAGATTTCCCAAGAGAACAGTGACGAGCTCGGCTTCGATTGGATCGTCGGCCCCTTCTCCGCCAACTCCTCAGGCACGGTCATCGGTGCGGGTGGTACGGGCGGCAACGGTGCCACTCGGACCGGAGCGGATTTCTCCGGCCCGCCCATTCCGGGAGTCCCGTTTTTGGGTGCGGGCGAGGTTTCCAACATCCTCACCGGCGGAAACCGCAGCGGCGAATACGCCGTGGATCGCAATACCATCGACGCCATCCTCAACAACCCGAACCGCTCGGCCCAACAAAACAGCGTGGCTCCCGGCATCATGTCGCTCACCGGTTTGTTCTCGGATGGCCAAGTCAAAATGATCATGCGCGGCCTCTCACAAAAGAAGGGCATCGACCTCATGACCGCTCCCTCGATCACCGCCAAATCCAACCAAAAGGCGAAAATCGAAATCATCCGAGAATTCATCTACCCCACCGAATACGATCCACCGGAACCAGGCAATGGCGGCGGCGGCGGAAATAACAATAACAACAATAATAATAACGGCGGCGGCCAAGCAGTCGCCACTCCGGCCAACCCGACGTCGTTTGAAACCCGCAACACCGGCGTCACTCTCGAAATCGAACCGATCATCGGCGATGACGATTTCATGATCGATCTGCGCTTCGTGCCCGAAATCGTCGAGTTCGAGGGCTTCATCAACTACGGCAGCCCGATCCAAACCTCCGCACAAAGGAATATTTTCAGTGATGTGGTGAATCCGATTACGGGCTTGTTTGACATCCTCGGCACTGAGACGGAAACCATCACGCTCACCGAGAACCGCATCGACATGCCGGTCTTTGCCACCCGCCGCGTCGAGAGTTCGCTCATCATTTATGACGGCTACACCGTCGCCATCGGTGGCCTCATGCGCGAGGATATCCAAAACACCGAGGACAAGGTGCCGATTCTTGGCGATATCCCTTGGGTCGGCCGTTTGTTCCAAACCAAGACAGAAAACCGCATCAAGAGCAACTTGATCATTTTTGTCACCGCCCAAATCATCGATCCCACCGGCCGCCCCTTGCGCGGTGCCGACGCCTCGGAAGCCATTCCGATCGCCACCCCGCCAGATGCCGGAACTCCACTTGACATCGGAGTTTTGCCCCCTATTGAGTAAGGTAGGAAAATACCGATGCCCGCATCACAATCATCATTTCAACGGCCCTAAACCATCGCAAAATAGAATCCCCCCATTTCCTGATCCGCTACCTCTGAAACCCTATTCAATTATGAAAACTCCCAGCGTGAAAAACCAGCCGTCACAACGACGGCTGTGGTTGTATCTACTCATGGTCTCCCTTTGCGGATCGATCGCATGGGTCCTCCAAGGAAATCTCCAGTCGCCCTCGTCGGCGGATTCTGTCACCGCAGTCCACAGTGTGCCCCCCATCGCAGCGCCCTCGCCGCACGCCGCCAACGCCACCTCGAATCACAATCACTATCACAACAAAGGTGCCTGCTCTCATTGTGCCGAGCAGGATCCCACCATCGCTGAGACGGTCAATCAATTGCAGCGTGCGAATAGCCCGGTGGTCGAGGACCTGCTCCATCGTTTCCGTGAGAGCGACCGGACCATCACACCCTCGTCCTTTGAGAATCTCAAAACCCGCCTGGTGGGCAAACATGTCACCCTCACTGTTGCTGGTATCGAATGGAATGGCATCTTGGATTCCCGCATCGATGGCCCGGAAGTCTTCCATTTCGGCATCACCCTGGATGACCAACTCGGCCGTTTCCAAATTTCCCTGAGAGAGGACCAACGCATGCAGTCCGCCATTCTCTTCAATGGCGAAAACCTCGTGCTCGTCGCCAATGGCCTCCCCGAGGATGGCGCATGGAAATTTGAAACCTCCACTTATGACAACCTGGTTTGCGCCCCCGCCGGAACCGTTTACACGCTTTCCACGGGTGGCCTCGCCGTAGAGGCCTCACTCAAGGCTTCCGGCACAGCGGGAAGCACCAATCTGGGCCCGCTCACCACCTTGCCCCTCCTCAGCAGCAAGCCGAAATCCACCTTCGTCCTCTACATGGACTTCGATGGAGAAGTCGTCACTCATCCAGGTTGGAACGGTGGCAAAACCATTAATGCCGCTCCAGACCCACGGGCTGAAAATGCCACCTACGTCACCAATGTCTGGAAACGAGTCTCCGAGGATTTCGCAGCGTTCGATATCAACGTGACCACGGACCGTGCCGTGTTTGATGCCGCCGCCGTCTCCCGCCGCGGAATGTGCGTCTGCACACCCACCAACACCGCCGCCCCGGGTGCCGGTGGCGTGGCTTACCTCAATTCTTTCGGCCAGGACAACCCCTGCTGGAACTTCAATATCAGTTCTGAATACGCCAGCGCAGACACCGTTTCCCACGAAGTGGGCCACACGCTCGGGTTGAGTCATGATGGCACCGACAAGGAAGCCTACTACGGCGGCCATGGCGGAACCGGCCCATACAGTTGGTCTCCAATCATGGGTGCCGCTTGGGCGAATGCGAACTACGAAGAAGTCACCTCATGGAGCAAGGGCGAGTATCCCAAGGCCAACAACAAGGAGGACGACCTCGCGATGATCACCTCCAATGGCTTCGGCTACGAGCCGGACGATAAGGGGAACTCGCAAGCGTCTGCCACTTATCTCAAAACGGTTGATGGCGCGGTCGCGGACTCCGGTATTATTGAGCGCACCGATGACTCGGATTGGCTTTCTTTTATCACCAGTGGTGGGACGGTGCAGCTCAATTTCAAGGTGATCGACGTTAACTCTTCCGAGGCACCCCAACGCGGTGCCAACCTCGCCCTCTCCGCTGGACTCTACGACTCCGCCGGTGTTGTGATCCAAACCGTAAACGATGCCAACCAACCCGATGCCACCATCTCCACCACGCTTGCCGCCGGCACCTATTTCATCAAGTTGGATGGTGTCGCGCGCGGCACGCTCGCCGACGGCTTCCCCGATTACGCCAGCCTCGGCCAATATTCGGTTTCCGGCTCGATTCCCCAGTCCGGCCTGATCTCACTCACCCCACCCACCAGCACCTTTCGTTCCGGAGCCGGCTCCGGCTCTTTTAATGTCACTTCCACCTTCCCATGGACATGGAGCTGCAGTGAGAAGTGGGTTGTGAGCAATGAGCCCGTCAGTCAGTCAGGAAATCAGCAATTCAATTTCTCGGTCTCCGCCAATACCGGCGATGATGATCGAACCGCCGTTATCTATTGCAGCGTCGGTGGATACGCGGTTTCTCACACCATCACCCAAGCAGGCCGTGGCACGGATGACCACAGCAACTTCATCCAAGGCGCCACTCAGGTCAGTCAAAATTCAATCACGGACGGCAATATTGAAATCGAAGGAGATTTGGATGTTTTTCAAATCCGAGTGAATTTGTTCGGAGATTTGACCGTCGAATCGTCCGGCTTCACCAATACCTTTGGTGAACTCCTTGATGACCGCGGAGTCGTCCTAGCCTCGAATGATAATGCCTTGCAGCCGAATTTCAGAATTACCCGCCAAGTGGTTCCAGGCACTTATTATGTCAGGGTCCGCAATGCGCTTGAACGTGGAACGGGCTCCTACAAGATGATCGTCAAACTCAATTCCAGGGAATCTCTCTCGATCAATCCGACCTCTCGGAATGTTACGGCTGTTCCCGCTGCATACCGCTTCTCCGTAGTCTGTAACACGGTGTGGACATGGGTCAGTGACGTGCCTTGGATCACTTCAGCGGAACCCATCAGTCAGATCTTTGGCCAAGCATTCGATTATTCCGTTACAGCAAATTCGTCATCCATCAGCAGAACCGGTCGCATCACTTTAAAGGCCGGTGCCTTGACGATCGTTCATACGGTCGTACAAGCTGGCTTACTGAATGATGACTATGGAAACACCATCGAGCTTGCCACTACTATTCAACCCGCAACGATCTTGGCTGCCAAGCTCGAGACGGTGGGGGACTATGACGTCTTCCGCGTAGCGCTTCCCAGCAGCGGTGATTGGAAAGTCTGGTCCACCGGCACCACGGATACTTATGCCCACCTGCTGGATTCCGCTGGCATTGAAATCGCCCGCAATGATGACTTGGCAGGTGATAATTTCGGCATGACTTACAAGGCCAACGCTGGAACCTACTTCCTAAAAGTAAGGCATTTCTCAGCAAGCGGCACCGGCAATTACTCCTTAAATACCACCTTCACTCCATCCCGCTTCATCAACATCAGCTACACGGCATCCGCCGGTGGCACACTCAGCGGAGCCGCCCTTCAGAGCGTGCCATTGGGTGGCAATGCTTCAGTCGTTACCGCCGTCCCCAATGCCGGATATTCTTTCATCCGCTGGAGTGATGGCCGCGCACTCGCCGCACGGGATGACAGGAACCTCATGAGTCACGTGTCCGCAAATGCCGAATTTGCCGCCACGCTCTCGGTGTCGGTTGCCGGTGGTGCCCCCCTACGCGACAATCAATACCCCAAATTCGATTACGGCACTCGTTGGATCAATGAGATTGTCGCAATCTCCTTTGAAATCCGCAACAATGGCGCGACTCCCTTGACTCAGGTCAAAGTCGTGAAAACCGGCGTTAACCAAGGTGAATGGACGCTGACCACACTCCCTCTCGGCACGCTCGAACCCGGCCAATCCACGATTTTCACCGCCACCTTGAAAGGCACTGCCCCCGGCTACAAAAACGCGTTCTTCACCGTGAGCGCCGCTGGCACGGGCATCCTGCCTTTCCGCATCCCTGTCATGGCCACCATTTTGGACAGGACCGTCATCCAAGGCTCAAACGATTCCACTCCTTCTTCGTCGCAAGACTTGTTGGGCGTGGTAAGCCCGGACGGCGTGCGCCAAGCCCCACCCGCCATCCTGGCCGCCCCGCCAGCTTTTGTCTCGGATTCCGCTGTGCTCGTCTCTCCCGATGGCCTGATCCGTCACCAATACCTGCTGGCCCACAACCGCTTGCTCATTCCTCAGTTCTACATCTCTCGCGACGGCGTCGATTGGACACTCGCCGAGCAACTCGCAGTGCGCAAAACCGACCAATTGGCCAATTGGGATGAATATGAGGTGATTCTTTCCCCGATGGGAATCAACGCCCCAGTCATCCTCGTCTCCGAAATTCCTCCTGCGCCTGCCCAATACTGAGCTCTTTTCTTCAAGTTTCCGAATTCCGAATTCCTTTCTTTCTCTCATGAAACATTACCTCGTCTTCATCTGGTCCATTCTCATGGCGCTTGTTGCTCCCGCCTCGGCAGCGGAACCTGCTTACAATTTTGCCTCGTTCCTGCGGGAAAGTGAATTGCAGATCCCCAACGATTACACGCCCTTCGGTAATTACCCGGCATTTGGCCGTATCGGGGACGATGGTTCGCGCTGTGTGGTTGCTCCCAACGGCATTTTGACGTGGGTGGATAGCAGTGGTGTGGTGAGATTGCTTCCCAATACGGAATTGGCGGTGCCGATGTTCGTCACCAACACCGAATGCGTGGTTTGGAACAATCGCTTCGCCGACTACAACGATACCTACTCCCGCCCCACTGCGGAGATTGTTTATTTCAAGGCAGTGGCTGGAAGCTCGGATGTGACTTCGCAGGCGATCAACGCCCAAGGAACTGAAGTCGTGGCGACATCCCCGATCACCACGACCACCGGCACTCTGAATTTTGTAACCTTATCTCGTAAAATAAATGATGATGTGGCGGACGTTCTCGAAAGGCGTGTCTATCGCATGACATTCAATGGCGGTGTACAGCTCATCAATGGCAGCAGCGGCTATGTGATCAGGGATGCCGCTGCAGGCGTAAGGCACGATGTGGTGGGCTACGGTTCGGATGGGTCGATGGTTTTTTATACCGACGACGAACTTTTATTTACAGGCGTGGGCTATGCCATTCTGGGGCGTAATTACTACTGGGTGAACGGCGCGGGCAATGTGTTCAGGATGACCGATTCTTTTGGTTTGTTACCCGATCCTCCGTTGATCAACACAGACACCGTGGGATTCAATCGCTGCATCTTTACCTCCAGCACCCGCATCGTCTTCGAAAAAATTGTGGCAGGTGTTCCCGAGCTTTGGGACCTTCGCCGCTCCGCTCAGTCGGGAGTCTTGACCAGTGCCACTGCGATCACAGGAGTTTTGGGAACTACCATGGACAGCTCCTATTACACCCAAGCTGGAGTCAACCGGTATTTCTATACCGTGGACACCGGAACTCCGGCAGTTTTGGATGACCCGTTGACACTTGTTGATGAATCAGCACCGGCGATTCCGGGGGATCCCAGGATCGTCCGGACTTACCAGTTGACGGATGCCGGAGTGAATGCAGCATTCACCCGAGTGCAAACTCTGCCGGATCCGGTGTCCGCAGCGACTATCGTTGGCGCGGTCAATCCGCGGGATGGTGCCGCCTTACTGTATTCAGAAGACGGAGCCGCAGCGGTTTGGCTCCACAGTGGCACGGCCCCGGACAACGTCACGGTCATTCCGAATTCCAGCGTGGTGAAGCCGCTCTACGTGACTGATGAGCAATGCGTGTTGTGGGAAAATGCGCGGGAGCCGGTCGCTGGCAATGGCTCTCTTCCACCGGTGGATGTGATTCATTACATGCGTGAAGCCCACGTCGCTGCGTTAGGCACCATCACCGGCACGACGATCGGGGCGGGTAACACCGTGACGATTGGCGCGGTTACCTACACATTCGTCGCTGCGCTGACCTTGCCTGACGTTCCTTTTGAGGTCTTGGTTGGAACGTCTGATTCTGCCAGCCTCGACAATCTAATCTCTGCGATCAATGCGGGCTCAGGTGCAGGATCTATCTATGGCACAGGAACGACAGCGCATCCGTTAGTGTCAGCCGCAGCTGGTGCTGGCGACACGATGGTCGTGACGGCACTTCTTGCCGGAGCAGCGGGGAACGCCATCCCCACGACTGCGACGTTGACTGCTGGAACATGGGGATCTGCGACGCTGACGGGTGGGTTTACCTCTCCCAATCCGTTGATCTCAACCGATGTTTTGCTCGAAGGCGATACCTTACTCAATACCTCACCCTACACTCCGGATTTCCCCTATTGGCTCCTGACCAGCGCTGAAAAAACTCAGCCGGACACGGCGATATTGAGAACTTATCGCCTGACCAATCCGTTGATCACCGATAGGGACAATGACGGCATTCCTGACCAATACGAAACCAATACCGGCACTTATGTCTCCCTGACGAACACAGGTACCGACCCCACAGATCCTGACACCGATGGTGACGGACGAATTGATGGTGACGAGGTTCACCCGTATGTCATCGTTGCCGGTACCTACACTTGGGCCAATGCCAAACTCGACGCCGAATCCCGTAGTGGCCATCTCGCGACGATCAATAGCGTGCTGGAAAATGAAGGGCTTCAATCCAAATTTGGAACCACCAATTTCTTTTCATTGTGGCTGGGTGCTACCGACCAAGTGACGGAAGGCACTTGGGTATGGGTCACTGGCGAAGCCTTTGGTGGCTTCACCAACTGGTTGTCAGGCAAGCCGGACAACCTCTTGAACTCGGATGGCTTGGTCTTGGAGCCCAGCTTCAAATGGTCGGACAAGCAGTTGAGCAGCTTGCGCGGCTATCTGCTGGAACTTCCCACATCCAATCCCATTGATCCGGATACCGACAATGACGGACTCAACGATCAGGAAGAAATCCTCTTCAAAAGCAACCCGAACCTGCCCGATACCGATTTTGATGGCCTTACCGACCTCGAAGAAAGAGATCTCGGAACCAATCCCTTGAGTGAAGACACCGACGGCGATACTCTGACCGACTTCGATGAAGTGCGCGGAACCTTCGGCTTCGTCACCGATCCTTTGCTCGTGGATACCGATTTGGATGGCTTGGAAGATCCGAGGGAATACGAATTCAACACCGACCCCACCGAGATCGATACCGATGCGGATGGCCGTACCGATGGCGAGGAAGTTTATGACACTCCAAGCAGTGATCCCACCGTGCCGGACACCGACGAAGACGGCTTGCTCGACGGCGAGGAAATCGACCTCGGCACCGACCCCAACGACAAGGACACCGACGACGATACAATCTCCGATTTTGACGAAGTCCAAAACGGCACCGATCCGCTCGATCCGCTCGACCCCTTGGGTATCGATTCAGACAATGACGGCCTCTCGGATTATGAAGAAATTTTCATCCATGGCACCGATCCTTTCAATCCGGATTCCGACTTCGATGGCCTCACCGATTTTGATGAAATCCAGCGCGGCACCGATCCACTCGACTTGGACACCGATAACGATGGCTTCACTGACTACGATGAAGTCAATTCCATCCCACCCACCGACCCCTTGGACTTCAACAGCCGCCCAGTAAGTCGCGTGGACCCACTTTATAGAATTCCCGAACCTGCTGGTTCGTCCGAGGTTTCGATTGACTTGACCTATGGCCCCTTCGGTAATCGCCCGGATACCGATAAGACCAGCGAAGACGGCTCCGTCGCCATTCGCGATCTCAATGGCGTCATTATTTGGATCGATAACTTGGGCAATTCTTCGGTCCTGCCAAACAGTGCTCTCGCTAGAACCCTCTATGTTTCAAACACCGAGTGCGTCGTCTGGCTAAATCGCTACAATGGCGATTACAACGACCGTGGCTCGGAATCCGTGGTCGTGATCTACCGCCGGGATGACCAAGGAAATATTGTGACATCCGATCCCATCAACCTTCCCGGAACACTCATCGAAACCGCAGCTCTCTCACCCGCCACTTTTGGCTTCACTCTCGTAGCTTGTGAGACCGATGTCACCATCCCGCTAACAGAGTCACGCCAGCGCTATATCGCCGGCTTTAATGAGTTCGGCCCGATTTACGCCATCCGTGATGTGGACCAGTGGGACGGTCGTGAGATGACCTCTTACCGCATCACCTTCGACTCGCAAGTCCAAGTGCTTGACCGGAGATACGAGTATGTCCCTAGAGGCTACGGGAACGTCACCGGCATTCGTCTCGTCGGCTCAGGGGCCGATGGTGCTCAATTGCTCTCCATGGAGGTCGCCCGCGATTTCTATGACGATGTGGACGATGCGGACCCAGGCTTCTTCAAAAGCATGTTCGCTGCCCTGTGGGTCACATGGCTCCCCAACGCTGAGCAAATCAGCAGCCTTGAAGCTGCCGGCGTGATTCTTTATATCACCCCTCTCACCGATGCAGTCTATGTCTCCAACAACCGCATCACTGTGGAAACAGCGGAGCTGGATGCCTTCGAATTCCCAACCGGAAATCACGTCATCAATGACATTCGTCAGCGCGACAGCGGCATTATCGACTTCCGCATCGCCTCACCTCTCCCGGATGGGGAAAAAATCATCCCACTGGCACCCACCACACGGCCCGGGTTCCTGCCATTTTTCTATTCGGTCTCAGACACTGGCACCCAGCTTTCGCTCTACAAAGTCGAGGGCGGAATCACCAAATTGGGACCATCCCTCACACTTCCTAACAGTATTTCGGCAGGTGGCTTATTTGTCCGCAATACCCGCGATGCCTCGCTCTTGGCCAGAGCCGACGGCGGGTCTGGATTGCTCTGGATTCCCTCAGCGGTGGATTCCAATGGCACCGTCATCGGCCTCAGCAAAGTGGTCACTCTACCAGCCACCACCTTGGCGAGCCCGATGTTCGTCTCTTCCGCCGATGCCGTGGCCTGGATGAACGAAGATGCCCCAGTCGATGTCGCCAATGGCGGCGTGGTCCCACTGGCGGAAATCTCCCATTTCTCGCTGCTCAACAATGGCGACATCTCTATCGCGACCATGGCTCCTCCTATTTTTGGACGCTACGTGGCCAATACCCCGACACTCGTTTCAGATCCTGCCACCGAAGGCTGGTTTATCACGACCTTTGAGAAAACCTCGGCGCGCACCGCGTTCTTGCGCACCTACCGTCTCCGCACGAGTGAAACCGTGGACAGCGATGGCGACGGCTTGCTCGACCGAGAAGAACTCACTTATGGCACCGATCCCGTCAACCCGGATAGCGATGGCGACGGCATCTCGGATGGCCTTGAAGTCTATTCATTCTATCGGGTCGATGGTAGCTACGCCTACGAGGAAGCCCGCCAAGAGGCGATCAATCTCGGTGGCTGGCTCGCCGTCCCAGATAATGATGGCAAACAGGGAAGCCTGCAGCGCTTCTTCGGCACTTTCAAAGTCGGCGTTAAGTATTGGCTTGGCGGTGGCGATATCGATGGCCCCGGCCAACCTGCTGGCAGCCGTGAAGGACAATACCGCTGGATCGGCGAATCCGGCAGCTACTTCGATGGAAATGGCCAACCTTTGGGCAACCTGATCGTGCCTCCCACCTTCTGGGCACCCGGACAACCCGCCAATTTTGGCAATGCCGACGGGCTTATCTTGCGTCCCGATTACCAGTGGGAAATGGCTCCGCTGGCCAACCAATTTGGCTTTATCTATCAGCGCTTCTCCAGCAATCCGGCCGACGCGGATACCGATAATGACGGCCTCACCGATTCCGAGGAACTCGCCCTCAAAAGCAACCCGAACGTGGTCGATACCGACTTTGATGGCCTCACTGACCTCGAAGAAAGAGATCTCGGAACCAGCCCCATCCTTGCAGACACCGATGGTGATACTCTCGGGGACTTCGACGAAGTCCGCGGGACCTTCGGCTTCTTCACCGATCCATTGCTCGTCGATACCGATTCGGATGGCCTCGAAGATCCGCGTGAATATGAATTCAACACCGATCCCACCGTGGTCGATACCGATGCTGACGGCCGCACCGATGGTGAGGAAGTCTATGGCTCTCCTACCAGTGATCCGACCAATCCAGATACCGACGAAGACGGCTTGCTCGACGGCGAGGAAATTGACCTCGGCACCGACCCCAATGACAAGGACACCGATGACGATGGCATCTCGGATTTCGACGAAGTCGACAAGGGTACCGATCCACTCGATCCGAATGACCCCAAAAACATCGATTCCGATGGTGACGGCCTCACGGACTATGAAGAACTCTTCATCTACGGCACCGATCCCTTCAACCCGGATTCCGATTTCGATGGCCTCACCGATTTTGAAGAAATCCAACTCGGCACCGATCCGCTCGATCCGGACACGGATAACGATGGCTACACCGACTACGAGGAAGTCAATGCAAACCCACCCACGGATCCGCTGGACTCCAATAGCACACCTCTCCGGCGCATCGACATGTTTCACAAAATCCCCGAGCCCACCGGCACCGACGAGGTTTCGATTGACCTGACCTACGGTCCCTTTGGTCACCGCCCGGATACCGATAAGACGAGCGAAGATGGCTCCGTCGCGATCCGCGATCTCAATGGCGCGATCATCTGGGTCGATAACATCGGCACGACCTCCATCCTGCCCAACACGGCACTCGGCAGGACGCTTTATGTCTCAAACACCGAGTGTGTCGTTTGGACCAATCGCTATGCTCCGGATTACAACGCCCGTGGCTCGGAATCACAGGTCGTGATTTTCCGCCGGGATGAAGTGGGCAATATCGTGGCTTCCTCGGAGATCACCATTCCTGGAACACTCTTGGAGACCGCCTCGCTCTCTCCAGCCACCTTTGGTTTCACCCTCGTAGGCGGTGAAACTGACTTCACCAATCCGGTCTTGGATTCGGAGCAGCGCTACATCACGGGTTTCAATGCCCAAGGCCCGACTTACGCCATTCGTGAAGTGGACCAATGGGATGCCCGCTACTTGACGGCCTATCGCATCACCTTCGATGCTCAAGTCCAAGTGCTGGATCGCAAGTTCTACTATGTCCCGCGGGACCACGACAACGTAGAAAGCATCCGTCTCGTCGGCTCCGGTGCTGATGGTGCTCAAGTACTCACCATGACCGTAGCCCGCGACTTCTATGACGATGTGGACGATGCGGATCCTGGTTTCTTCAAATCGATGACCGCTTCGTTGTGGGCCAGTTGGCTTCCCAACGTCGAGCAAATCAGCAATCTTGCCTTCGCCGGTCTAGACCCTGTCGCGGATCCTATCACCGATGCGATCTATGTTTCGAATAATCGAATTGTCGTAGAAACAGTCAGCAATTCTTATGTCATCAATGACATCCGTCAACGTGACAGTGGGATTATCGACCCTCGCGTCGCCTCACCGCTGGCGGCAGGGGAAAGAATTATCCCACTCTCCCCCATCACCCGGCCCGGATTCTTGCCGTTTTTCTATACAATCACAGGCTCTAGCCCCTCTCTTTCACTCTACAAAGTCGATGGCGGAATCACTAAACTGGGAGCCTCGATCCCGTTGCCTAACAATATCTCGGCGGGTGCTTCTTTTGTCCGCAATCCCCGCGACGCCGCGCTCCTCATCAGAGCCGATGGTGGCACCGGCTTGCTGTGGATTCCTTCATCGGTAAATTCCCAAGGTGAGGTCACGGGTCTTCGTGAAGCAGTAACGCTTCCAGCGTCCGGTTTGGCGGGTCCGATGTTCGTCTCGGGCTCCGAGGCCGTGGCTTGGATGAATGATGGAGCGCCTGTCGATGTCGCCAATGGCGGCGTGGTGCCGCTCGCGGAAATCTCCCACTTTTCCCTTCGCAACGATCGCAGCCTTGCGGTCGTATCCGTGGCACCACCGGCTCTGGGCCGCTATGTTGCGAGGAACCCGTCGCTCTCATCGGATGCGGAATCCGAAGGCTGGTATGTCACCACCTATGAAAAGACCGCACCCCGCAGTGTCTTCTTGCGCACCTATGTCCTCCGCACCAATGGCAGGGCTGATAGTGACCGAGACGGCTTGTTGGACACCGAGGAGGCCGATTACGGCACCGATCCCATCAACACGGACAGCGACGGCGATGGCATCGCGGACGGCCGGGAAGTCTATCCCTTCTACATGATCACCGGCAGCTTCACGTATGAACAAGCCCGCCAAGACGCAATCCGCCGTGGCGGCTGGCTTGCGGTGGCTGACACCCCTGAAAAACAGTCAGCCATGGAACGCTTGTTTGGACCTCTCGTGATCGGTAATAAAAACTGGCTCGGCGGCGGCGATATTGATGGCCCCAATGAACCTGCGAACACCCGTGAAGGTCAATATCGCTGGATGGACGAGTCCGGAAGCTTCTTTGACGATAATGGCAATTCCATCAGCTTCCCCATCAATCTCGCGTCAGCGCCATGGAGCGCGGGCCAACCCTCCAATGCAGGCAACGCCGATGGCTTGGTCCTGCGCCCGGATTACCAGTGGGAAATGGCTCCGTTGGCCAATAAATATGGCTATATCCTCCAGTTCCATTCCAGCTCTCCCACACTCAGTGATACAGATGGCGATGACTTGACGGATTATGAGGAAGTGCAGCTTGGCACCAATCCCAACCGCGTCGATACCGATGGTGATGGCGTCTCAGATCCCCTCGAAGTTGCGGGCTACAGCTGGAACGGTAACATGTTCGTCCGCGATGGGGAAAACGGATTCACCTCCAATCCACTGGTCGTGGATAGCGATGGAGATGGTATCGACGATGACGTTGAATTCCGTTACTATGGCACCAATCCGCTCTTGGCAGATACTGACAACGACGGCTTGACCGACCTTGAAGAAATCAATGCTGGCGGCGGCAGTGACCCGTTGCTGAGCGATACGGATGGCGATGGCTTCACCGATTATGAAGAGGTGACCGCAATTCCTCCCTCCAATCCCAATGATCCGACCAGTCGTCCAGGCCCTGGCCAGCTAGTGCCGCCGAACCCAGCCATGCACGACCAAGTGGAGTTCCTCCGCCAGCAAGCGGATGTTGCGATCCCGGCTTCATTCTCACCCTTCGGCAATCGCTCGGATAACAACCGCTTCGGGGACGATGGCTCGGCCATGCTGCTCGATGTCAATGGTGTGCTGCTCTGGCAGGATGCTCAAGGACTCGTCCGGACGGTTCCGAATTCGGAATATGCGGTGCCTCTGTTCGTTTCTGGCAATGAAGCCATCGTTTGGACCAATGCTTTTGATCCCGCCCGAATTCTCGCCTTGGCGGGTGATGCAGCTGCACGGATTCAAGTGGCGACTTATCGGGTCGATCCTGTGACCGGCCTCGTCGGGGAACCCACCTTCCTCCAAATTGAAGGCACAGATATTCTGCCCACCGCGCCAATCACGACCACCACTGAGGCCTACACATTGGTGACATTCAACCACTATGGCCGGACCTTCACGGTGGGCGCGGAAGGTTCGGATGCGTACATTTATCGGATGACATTTGCGGGTAATGCCCAGCTCATCTCCCAGCTCCACATTCCGAACGTAGATGACCGCCTCACGGCGGTCCAAAAAGTCCGAGCGCTCGGCCATGGTTCAGATGGCTCGGTTGTGTTCTCAATTGATGCAACCGCTTATTTCCTCTTCAATACTCCCAATACTCCATCGGATACATTTGATCTAGGTATTTTAACAAACCTTTCGGAGCACCGCCGGATCTTTGCCGTGAACGGCAGCTTGGCGGGACCCGCCGGAGTGATCGAGGAGTTGTCCGCCGGAACTCGTATTGCCAATTTGGGCGATGGATCAATGCCACCGCTGGCGCTCTACACTTCCAGCACCCGCGTGGTCTATCAAACTGCTGGAAATAACGGAATCCGAGATGCCAGGCGGAACGCCACCAACGGTGCCCTCACTTCGGACTCGTTGCTTCCGTTGCCAGCGAATTTCGGTGCATTCCTCCAGGTTTCCACCCAGTCCCGTATCGGTGATACTCGCTGGCTCTATGCCACTTCCGCAGATGCATCAGCCATCAATGTGTATCGCCTATCCAATACAGGCCTTGAATTTTCTTACACAGCAGTGCTTCCCGTAGGCTACCAAGTCGATAACACGGCAATGGTTAGCAAGACCAACCCGCTCGATGGTTCTGCCGTTATTATGCCAGTCAGTGCGGATATGTTGTGGATCTTCAATAACCTGCGTCCGGGTGTGCTTTCCAACGCAGTGCGAGTTCCCAATACCGAGAATGCACGGGCGGCGTATGTGCAACGCAACGAGTTGGTGCTCTGGGGCAACGCCAGGGATGGCCTCGACAATGCTGGTCGCCTGAAGCCAGTGGAAGTCCGCCATTACGAACAAAAAGATGGTGTTATCGTGAACCCAACCAATGGCTTCAGCAACTTGTCATTCAAAATCAGCGGTAACTACTTGCTCGATACGCCGCCCTTCACTCCGGACTTCTCGCTCTGGACGCTCACGACGCTGGAAAAGGCCTCGCCCACCTTGGCCCGCTTCAGAACCTATCGCCTCACGACCTACAATTCCTTGGATTCGGATGCGGACTCTATCCCCGACAAGCTGGAAGTGGCTGCCGGAACCAATGCCAATATCGCAGATACCGACGGTGACGGCCGCAGCGACGGCGATGAACTCTATCCTTATTTTGTCATTGAGGGTGCCTTCACCTGGGACGAGGCTCTTGCAGACGCTGCCTCCCGTGGTGGACGTCTCGCCGTGATCTCCAATCAGGATGACTACACGGCCTTGAAGTTCCGCTTCAAGACTCGCTCATCCTTCGATCTCTGGCTGGGTGCCACGGACCGAGTCACCGAGGGCACTTGGATCACGGTTGCGGGAACGCCCCTTAACTTGTCAACTTGGCAACAACCCAGCCCGATCCTCAATTGGTCATCCTATTATTCGGAAACCTCTCAAATCCGCGTCCCATGGGCGATCGGTATGCCGAACGATTTCAATAATGCGGATGGCCTCATCCTGCGCTCGGACTTGGCATTTGAAGACCGCTCGCTCATCGAGCGCCGTGGTTACCTCATCGAATACCCTCGCACGGATCCGAAGGTGACTGATGCCGATAAGTCACTCGATACCGATGGTGACTTGTTGCCCGACATCATCGAGGTGGCTGCTGGCACCGATCCCGTCTCGCCTGATACCGATGGTGACGGCCTCAGCGACGGTGATGAACTCTACCCCTACTTCATCATCAGCGGAAACTACACCTGGGAAGGTGCCAAGGCCGACGCTGAAACGCGCCACGGTCGCCTCGCCGTGATTGCCAATCAGGACGATTACAGCGCACTGAAATTCCGCTTCAAGTCCGCCACCTCCTTGAACCTCTGGCTGGGTGCCACGGACCAAGTCACCGAGGGCTCTTGGAAAACGTTGACCGGAGGCTCGCTCGTGAACGCCTCATGGCAACAACCCAGCCCGATTGTCAGCTGGGCTCCCTACTACGACGGCTTCGCGCAGGTTCTGGTCCCATGGGCCGTTGGCCTCCCGAACAACGCAAACAATGCCGATGGCCTGATGTTTCGTTCGGACTTCTTCTTTGAAGACCGCCCGATCTCCGAGCGCCGTGGCTATCTCTTCGAACGTCCTCGCTCGAATCCACTCGTAGTTGACACCGATGGCGATGGTGTGGATGACAACGATGAAACCGATGCCGGAACTGATCCTGGTGATAATACCGATGTTCCAGACGTGGTGCCACCGCGCGACGAAGCTTCGTGGGTTTACAACCAAATCTCCGAAAGTGGTTCGCAAGACATTCCTTTCGAGTATGTCTGGTCACCCTTCGGCCAACGTTCAGATCAGACCCGCTGGTCGGATGACGGCTCCGCAATCTATGCCGATGCCAGCGGAATGCTGCTCTGGCAGACAAGCAACGGCAAAATCTATACGATTCCAAATTCGCAGAAGGCCATTCCGCTCATCGTCTCCAACAACAAGGCGCTCGTTTGGCACAATGCCTTCAACAACAATGCCGATACCCTCCCTGGTGATGGCAATGGCGTGGATCCACTTGAAATCTATACCTACAATCTAGATCCAAATACGGGAGCCATCTCCGCGCCTGTTGTGGTCTCGGATGCCATCACCAAGCGCATGCTCGGCTTCAACGTGCTAGCGACCGCGCCCATCACCTCAACCACCCAAGCCTATCATTTGGTGACCACGGAACTGGACGGCGCCGGTCCATACCGCATCTACCGCGTAACGCTTTCCGGAGACGTGCAAGCGGTTTCCTCGATTGCGGAGGCGGTAGCCTTCGACCGAGAAGGTGCACGTGTTTATGGTCATGGATCTGATGGTACCAGCGTGTTTTACACCTTGGATGCGGCGAGGCCCCCAGAAGATAGGAACCAAAATGTTTTCTGGGTTGATGGCGCACGCACTGCCGCGACCACCGGAATTTGGGAAAAATTGGGAACTGGTGCAACCAACACGCTTTACACTTCGGCCAGCCGTGTGGTTTATGAGCGGACTACTCAGCTTAATGAATTTACTGTTCTAGGAACTCCTATTAACATTCAAAGAGTTGATAACACAGTGAGCGTGGTTCTCTTGAATCATGGTTTAGCTGTAGGCGATAGTGTATCGATTGCTGATACTTTCGGACTTGGAACTACACCAGTGTTAGCTACGGACATTGATATTAACGGTGTATACCGAGTTGCCTCTATTGTGGATACGCATACCTTCACTGTTACTACACAAAATGGTCTTGGTAGTACCGAAGAATATTCGTCAATAGTCTCAGAAGTCACCCGTCTAGGCAGTTCCATAAACGAATATCGCATAGTCGACGCCCGCAGAAATCCAATCACTGGATTTTCCACTGCAGACGGCCAAGGTGCCGAGAATGACATCACTCCCGGCGATTCGGACTACTACAGATTCCTCCAGATCTCCACGCAGACTGTTGCTGGGGACATTCGTTGGGCTTACGCCTTGAATACAACCAGAAACCAGATTCTAGTGTATCGCTTGAACAATCTAGGCTTCCAGTTGGTCTATCGCGCGGCATTGCCTGCTGGAACCCTCTTGGACGAATGGGCGACGGTGAAGAAGATCAACCCGCTCGATGGCTCGGCGATCATCACCTCCGACAACATCGATAACCTGATCTGGATCCGCGATGCCGGACTGGCGGAGGTCAATGCGGCCCTCCTGCCAGCCAGCAGCCAGGCCGAAGGAATGTTTGTCAGCAAGGATCAAGCCCTCGTCTGGAACAATGCCAAAGGACCTGTTGGTTTCGGTGGCGTCATCCCTGATGCGCAGATTGTCCATTACCGCATGCCCTTGGACACCTTGCTCTCCACAAACCTCTCGAACACGGTGCGCGGCAAAACAGTGCTCAGCACGCCGATCTTCAGCCCGGAAGAAAAATACTGGGCTTTCAAGACCCTGGAGAAAACCGGAGCCCTCAACACCCGAGTGCGTTCCTATTCGCTGAGCAACTTGAACGAGCGTGATTCCGATGGTGATTACCTCCCGGACCGCATCGAAGCCCTCACCGGAACCCATCCGGCGTCTGGAGATGACGATGCAGATGGATTGCTCGATGGTGATGAAATCTATCCGTATTATGTCGTCAATGGAGCCTTCACCTTGGAAGAAGCTAAGCTTGATGCCGCCGCACGTGGTGGTTCTCTCGCCATCGTGAGCAACCGCGATGACCACACCGCGCTCAAATACCGCTTCCGCAACCAAGGCTTCTCGGGACTCCTCTGGCTCGGTGCCACCGATGAAGTATTTGAAACTGCATGGATCTGGGATAACGGCGTTTCGTTGAACCCCATCGAATGGGCTCGCCGTGGTCTCTACAATTGGTCGGATTTCTACACCACATCCTCCGCCTCGATCCCCTGGGCCCCCGGCCGCCCCAACAATGCGGGCAACGCAGATGGCTTAGTACTCCGCTCCGACATCGCCTTTGAGGACCGCCCGGTCTCCGAACGCCATGGCTACCTAATTCAATATTCCCGCACAGATGCCACCAATGCCGACTCGGATGGAGACGGTATCGACGACGGCACCGAAATCGATAACGGCACTGACCCAAGTGTGGGTGAGCCATTCTCTGGCGTGCCAACGATTGTTCCGGGCGACAACGGAACGGGTTCGTTCGTTCCGTTCACAGACAAGCGCATTGCCACGAAATACGATGGTTTGGTGTTTGATCCAGAGCAAGGCCATGTCTTCCGCCAGACGATCAGCATATCCAGCAATGGCAGCTTCTCGTCCAGCTTCAGCGGACTCACGCCTTCGATCAAGGGCAGCATCAAGGGGCTCTTCAATCCGAATGGTTACTTCCTCGGTGCGGCTCCGTCCGGCTTATACAATGCCGTAAGCATCGAGATGCAGATGGTCCAGAAATCCCCCAATAACTGGATTATCGTCGGCCGAATCCAGACCTATGATGGCACGTTCATCGGCCTTGAGTTGCGCCCCGCCAAGTATTCCTCATCCAATCTATATACACGTCCAGGTGCGTTGACGATGGGTCTGCCGCTCACTCATGCGGGGACCGAGGGTCCACGTGGAGATGGTGCGGTGACGGGCACGATCAGCAATACCGGTGCCGTGAAGTTGCAAATGTATCTGCCGGATGGCGGACGCGTCTCTTATTCCGGCGCCATCGCCGCTGGCGACATGCTCCCAGTTTACGGCATTTCCAGCGCCCGCAGCAATAGTGCAATCATTGGCCCGGTCAATGTCGCCTCGACTCGTGCAGACCGTGATTTTGAAGGATTCCTCCGGTTCTACTCCGCCAGCGGCGGGCTCAACAGCCAATTCCCAGCCGGCTTCGAGCAAGCACGCACGGTTTGGGGATCCCGTTACAACGCACCACCGAAAGGCTTCCTCCCCGTCACAGGAATCACTTCCACCCAATTCAATACCCTTTACAACCTCATCGGTGGTGACTTTGGCGGAATCAGCAAGGTGGGAACCTGGGCGGTCAATAATAAGATCACCATCCCCCGGAGTCCGGTGGACAGTGGTAGTGTCAATTGCACGACCAAGACTGGCCTGTTAACTTACAAATACACCCTCACCGATGCCGAGCGTGCGATGAACAATGCGGTCGCCAGCGGTATTGCCGTGATCGTCCAGAAAACGGGAACAATCAGCGGGTTCTACACCAGCACCTTCAGCAATGGCTTGTTCAACGTGACTCCCGGAGATGGAACCATCCCCGAAATCACTCAGATCACACCCACCAAGATGGACCTTCGTGGTCCCGGCGGTGAATATGAGATCCAGGTCAGAACCCCAGGCGCATGGGAGATCGTCGTGCCGACCGCCGATACCTGGGTGCAGGCGGCCATCACCACCGGTGGCTTGGTCGTGGATCCCACCGATCCCGCCGATCCAACGACCGGCAGCGTCTCCACCGTCAAAGGCTTCGGCCCAGGAACCGTTCAGATCACGGTCAGCAGCAACAACACCTGGCAACTGCGTGAAACCAGGATCGAAGTCGCTGGCATGCAACACAAAATCGAACAAGACTACCGGGATTGATCCTGGAATCCGCAGCCGGAACTGCGAATTTCCAGAGTTATCAGTTATAAGTTATTTGTTATCTGTAGATTCCATTCAAGCGCATGGAAAGGATTCGTTCACTCATTTGGTGATATTCTATGATGGGTAAACACTCCTGCGGGATCGATATAATCCTCATAACTTTTAACAAATAACTTTTAACTGCCTAAAATCTGCAGTTTAACTGCAGATTTTGGGTTTACCCATCCACCTCGATTCGATAGCGGGGAATCTTAGGATCCACCTCGCGGCTCCAAGCATCGATTCCGCCACGCAATCCATAACATTCCTTCAGCCCGTGCCCGCGAAACCAGGCAACCTGATCGAGCACGTTTTTCCCGCTGTGGTCGTAGAGCAGGATCGCGGTTTCTGGATTTCCCGCGAAAAGTTGTTGCTGGAGGTCTTGTGTGAAAAACTCCGCCCCGGGGATGACCACCGCCTCATACTCTTCACGCGTGCGGAGGTCGATCCAACGAAACTCCGCGAGTCTGGCGAATGCCGCGGCGGGCTCGATCAACATGGCGGAATCATGAACGTGGCTGGCAAGTAGATGCTCCAACACCTCGTGGGTCGGCAGCTCCGAGCGCGCGCAAAGTTCGCCCAGCGTCTCATCGTTGGAAAACGCGCAACTCTGGCAGCCGCCAAGGTGGTAACGGGCGAACAAGGCCCGCTTCGCTCCGGGAAGCGTTTCGAGAAGCACGCCCATCGGCGTGTCGGCGGAAAGATCAGTCGGCTGCATGCCGGAACGTTAGCATTCGGATTTTCGACCTAAAGAGGAAAATGAACCGCAGATGAACGCAGATAAACGTTAATTTTCAAAGACTTACGATAAACCTAAAATCCGCGTAATCCGTGGTTTGTATTTCTGTATTTAGGATAAATCCAGCGCTCACCCAAAAGGTGGGTCACTGGATCGATCTAACTCATTCATTATCTGCGTCCATTAACGTCCATCTGTGGTTCCATCTCTTTTTCTAGCTTCGATGGCACGTCGGGATTTTCCGTTGTTTGCAAACTGCCCGAGGTGAAATAGGCTACCGCCATGTCGAAGGCTCGCGATCCTGATGAACCCAAAATCTATTTTCTGCCGAATCTCATGACGGCGTGCAATCTCGCCTGCGGATTTTTCGCAGTGCTGATGATTTTCCGCGGCTTGTTGGAAGTCGGAAATACCAAAATCCCGCCGAAGGAATATTACGAACACGTCAAACCGTATTATGAATACGCTATCCTGCTGATTTTCGGCTCGTGTTTTTTCGATCTGCTAGACGGTAGGCTCGCTAGGCTTGGCGGGCAGGAATCCCCGTTCGGACAGGAATTTGACTCACTCGCAGACATCATTTCCTTCGGCATGGCCCCGGCGATGTTGTTGTCCAAAGCCGTGCTGTTTCCGCTTGGCAACATCGGTTGGGGCATCGCCCTGATCTATTTAGTCTGCGGCGCCATGCGACTCGCGCGCTTCAATTGCCTCGCCGCTTTGCCAAAAAAACCCGGTGCCTCCAACGATTTCCGCGGACTTCCCATCCCGATGGCCGCCGGTTTCATCGCCTCATTGACCTTTCTCCTGATCGATCTCCATCAGAACGACCACGAACTCGGTTATTGGAAATACGTGCTCGGTGGTGCCATGCTCGGGCTTTCCTTCTTGATGATCAGCGATGTGCGCTACCCCAGCTTTAAAAAAGTCGATTGGCGGACGCGCGGAACCTTGGGTGCCATCATCATCGCGATTCTACTCATATTCATCACGGTGCAATTCCGGTATGTGATGCCAGTCGTGGTTTTCAGCCTCTATCTGATCTATGGCATGATCCGACCATGGATTTCCCAAAGAATGCGAAAGGAAATCGAAGTGGAATCCGAGCCTGACGAAGATCCGCAACCCGAAAACTCGGCCAAACCCGAACCTTGATGACTCCCGATCTTCCGAAACGCCCGAAATGGCTGACCGTGTTGCTGGTGGTCCTGCCCGTCTGGTTAGTGGTGTCCGGGGCCCTGACTCTCTGGTTTCTCCTCCATCGCGAGAGCGAACAAACTAAGGAAGAACAACAACGCTTCGCCCAATCGGTCTCGATCCCGATGATCGCCGACGATTTGAAAAAACTCGTCGAAATCATCGGCGAGCGCAACGGAGCCAGCGAAAACGCAGCGAAAAACCTCACTCGCGCCGCTTCCATGATCGAGGGATTACTCGGCCCCACCAACACCGGCTATGCCGTCCGCCGCGAGCGAGGGCCTGCGGATTGGCCGTTGATCCAGATCACTCTGAAGGGGAAAAACCCGGAGCTTCCAGCCGTTTGGGTGCTCACATCCTATGACAGCCGCCCCGGCTCGCCCGGCACCGAGGCCAATGCTACCGGGCTCGCCGCCACCCTCGCCGCCGCCCAAGCCCTAGCTGGCGATTCGCTCGCCGTGGATGTCCATTTCGTTTTCCTGCCCCACGCCAACGACCCGGAATCCCCGGTGCTCGAAACCGCCACGAAATTCAAGGAAATGGCGGGTTCTCCGAAGTCCGTGCTCTGCGTGGAGTCCATGGGCGCAGGCGAAGAACTCTGGCTCAGCTCGCGCGATGTTTCCTTTCTGCCGGACGCCCTGATCCAAGGATTGGGGAAAATTCGTGGTGCAGAGGTGATTTGCCTCGGGGACGACCTGGACTTTGCCAGCATTCTTTTTGAAATGGAACTTCCCGCCTTGCGTGTTTCCACCCGCCCGCTCGTAACCCCCGCAGAACCCGATAATCGACCGGCTTCCGCCCCGACCGTCGCCGCCTCCGCAGGCCGCTTGGTGGAACTCATCCGCCGCAGTGCCGGATTTCCCTGATTTTACAGGTTGCGATTTTCGCCAGCTAACCGAAAATCCCTCAGTTTTTTCCCATTCATGCGCCCATCCGATCTCGCTCCTTCCTTCATTTCCCACGCTCCCGGATACTGGCCACACGAATCAATGGCCCTTTGGAGTGATTACAAATGGCAACTCCGCAACCGCGTGGACTCGCTCACCGATCTGGAATCACGCTTGAATCTCACCGATGTGGAACGCGCCGGTGTCCTGCTCGCTGGCCACAAGCTGGCGATGTCCATCACCCCGCACTTTTTCAATCTGATCGACCGCGATGACCCGGATTGCCCGATCCGCCGCCAAGTCATCCCACGCATCGAGGAAGGCTGGAATGCGCCGGAAGAAGTCGTTGATCCCTGCGGCGAGGATTCCCACATGCCCGTTCCCGGTTTGGTCCACCGCTACCCGGATCGCGTCCTGTTTCTCGTCACCGATCGCTGCGCCTCGTATTGTCGATATTGCACCCGCTCCCGCGTCGTCTCCGGCGTCGGCGAACAGCATCTGGAAACCCAGTGGGAACCGGCTTTCAAATATCTCGAACAACACACGGAAATCCGCGACGTCCTGCTTTCCGGCGGCGATCCCTTGCTTTTTTCCGACGAGCGCCTCGATAAGATCCTCACCCGCCTGCGCGCGATCCCGCACCTACAATTCATCCGCATCGGCTCGCGCATCCCGATTTTTCTCCCCCAGCGGATCACTCCTGAACTTTGCGCGATGCTCAAAAAGCACCACCCGCTGTTCATCTCCATCCACAGCAATCACCCGCGCGAACTCACCTCCGAGGTCCGCGACGCCCTCGGCCGCCTCGCCGATGCCGGCATTCCCCTCGGCAACCAAAGCGTCATGCTGCGCGGCGTCAACGACAGCGTGGAAATCCAAAAAGCCCTCGTCCACAAACTCCTGATGTGCCGGGTGAAGCCGTATTATCTCTATCAGTGCGACCTAATCAACGGCTCATCTCACCTCCGAACCTCGGTCGCCGAAGGGGTCGCGGTCATCGAAGGTCTCCGCGGCCACACCACCGGCTACGCGATCCCGCAATTCGTCATCGACGGCCCCGGTGGCGGCGGAAAAATCCCGATCAACCCGAACTACCTCATCGACACCGCCCCAGGCCGCGTCACCCTGCGGAATTTCGAAGGCGAAATCTTTGAGTACCCCGATCCCACGCCGATCCCGAAAGCAGATTTACAGCGCCTCCACCAAGAAGCGCTCAGCCGCTCGGGGTGAGTGGAACCTAGAATTTAAGTGGCTTCATTTTTGCCGAAAATTCGCATCTTTGTGTATCCTATTATAACGCCAAAGGCGGCTTGCATTGGGCGTCGATTTGGTGTTTCTTCGCTGCATGCGCGGTACTAAGGAAAACAACAGTCCTATCAAAAAGGCGGCCGCCCGTTTGGTGCGTCAATTGCCCGAATCCGCAAGTTGGGATGATTTGATGTATGAAATCTTCGTCCGCCAGAAAGTCGAAGCAGGACTAGCCGATTTGCAGGATGGACGTAAGCATGATCACGCATCCATCCGCAGCGAGTTCGGCGTGGCATGAACATCACATGGTCAGCGCAAGCGCGCCGCGATCTGCACGCCATCCGGGATTTCATCGCCCGCGACTCAATGCACTACGCGCAGTTGCAAATCGAGCGACTCATCTCCCGTGTCGAGGGCATGGCAAGGGCTCCCTCCAGAGGGCACCCGGTTCATGAATTCATTGAGTCCGGCCTGCGCGAGGTGCATGAAGGAACTTATCGAATCATCTACGACACCCACGATGAGGAGTTCCAAGTCGTGACCATCGTCCACATGAAACAGCGGATCACTCGTCGCCGCCTGCGCTAAAGCCGTGGAAATTTGCAACCCCGCCGATTCTTCCGCGCCGATCACCACCCAATGACCCATTCCGCTTGCTCTCGCGGTCACGTCCTTTAGCATCCAGCGCTTCCCCAAGCCACGCCGCTGATGAACCGCATTTTCGTTGAAAAAAAGCCCGCTCACAATGCTGGGGCGCGCCACCTCCTGCATGACCTCCGCGAATCACTCGGCCTCCCCGGCCTGAAAAACGTCCGCTTGGTCCAGCGCTACGACATCGATGGACTCACCGAGGCCGAGTTCCACGAAGCCGCCACTCACATCCTCTCGGAGCCTCAGGTGGATGACATTTTCTCCAGTCTCTCCCTCGCCGAAAACGAGACCGCCTTCGCCGTCGAGTATCTCCCCGGCCAATTCGATCAACGCGCGGATTCCGCCGCCCAATGCGTCCAAATCCTCACCGGCAAAGACCGCCCCGTGGTTTTCTCCGCCAAAGTCATCATCCTCGAAGGCTCACTTTCCAGCGACGAAATCTCCGCCGTTAAAAATTACGTCATCAACGCCGTCGATTCCCACGAGGTCCCCGTAGCGGCGATCACGGGTCGCCGCGAAACTTCTTCCCCTCCCGACGTCGCCATCCTCACCGACTTCACCACCCAGAACCCCGCCGCCATCCGCGCCGATCTTGGCCTCGCCATGTCCGCCGAGGATATTGCCTTCTGCCAGGCCTATTTCCGTGATGAGGAAAAACGCGAGCCCAGCATCACCGAACTCCGGATGCTCGATACCTATTGGTCCGATCACTGCCGCCACACGACGTTCCTAACAAAAATCGATGAGGTCACCTTCGACGCCGAAGGCACCGCCCCCATCCAGCGCGCCTGGCAAATCTATCAGGAAACCCGCAAAAACCTCGGCCGCGCCGACAAGCCCGTCACCCTGATGGACATCGCTCTCATCGGCATGCGCGAACTCCGCGCCTCCGGTGAACTCGACAACCTCGAAGTCTCCGAAGAAGTCAACGCCGCCTCCATCGTCGTCCCCCTCACTATCCAAAATTCAAAATTCAAAATTCAAAATTCCACGACGGAGGAGTGGCTCGTCATGTTCAAAAACGAGACCCATAACCACCCCACCGAGATCGAGCCTTTCGGCGGTGCCGCCACCTGTCTTGGTGGTTGCATCCGGGATCCTCTATCCGGCCGCTCCTACGTCTATCAAGCCATGCGCGTCACCGGCGCTGGCAATCCTCTAACACCCTTCGCCGAAACTCTCCCCGGCAAGCTCCCACAAAAGAAAATCTGCCAAGTCGCCGCGCAAGGATACTCGTCATACGGCAATCAAATCGGCCTCGCCACCGGCCAAGTCGCGGAAGTCTATCACCCCGGCTACGTCGCCAAACGCCTCGAAATTGGTGCTGTTGTCTCCGCTGTCCCTCGCTCCCACGTTTTCCGAGGCACCCCAGCCCCCGGCGATGTCATCCTGCTCATCGGCGGACGTACCGGCCGCGACGGCGTCGGCGGTGCCACCGGCTCGTCCAAGGAACACACCGACACCGCTCTCGAAAACTCCGCCGAGGTTCAGAAAGGCGACGCCCCTACCGAACGCAAAATCCAACGGCTTTTCCGCAACCCGGAACTCACCCGCAAAATCAAAATTTGCAACGACTTCGGAGCCGGCGGCGTCTCAGTCGCCATCGGCGAGATCGCGCCGTCCCTAGTCATCAACCTCGATGCCGTCCCGAAAAAATACGATGGCCTCGACGGCACCGAACTCGCCATCTCGGAATCCCAAGAACGCATGGCTGTTTGCGTCGATCCCTCGGAAATCGCCTACTTCATCGCCGAGGCCGACAAGGAAAACCTCGAGTGTGTCCACGTCGCCGACGTCACCGACACCGGCCGCCTCGTCATGATCTGGCGCGGAAAAACCATCGTCGATCTCTCCCGCGCCTTCCTCGACACCAACGGCGTCCAACAAACCGCCAAAGTCCACGTTTCCTCACCCGTCCCCTTGACACCCAGCGTAACCTATCCCCATGAACAACCAACAACCCTACTTGAACGAAGCACACAAAAAAGCCTCAGAGAAAGCCTTGGCTCTGCAGGCGAAGCAATCGCCGAGACCCTTGAGCGAGTCCATCAAGCAAGCGAAAGATCTGGCATCCCGCTCCCAAAGACAAAAACAGAGCGATACGAACTCCACAGAGCCTTACGCACCATTGAAGAACAGCAACTTCGAAGCCGCCTGACCGGGCTCTTCGTCGAGCCAGGCGAATTCCAGAGCCATTGGTTCGCTGCCGACAGCCTTGGAGGCGCGGAACAAAAAGTCTACCCAACGGGTGACTGCGAATACATCAAGGCAAACAACGGCAGCTACCACGGACACTGGCTGCAATACATCGAAAGACTGAGGCTCCATGCCATTCTTTTTCCCGACACTGCCTACAAGGTTGTTGGTCTGCTCGATGATAATGGCCAACTCGCCATCGTGGTTTCCCAACCTGAAGTCTACGCCGCCAAAGATTCTGAAGGTAGCTACATCGGAGCCTCCCGCGCCCAAGTCGAGAAACATATGGCATCCCTCGGTGCGTTCCGCTTCCGCAATGACGACTACTATCTTGCTTCCGAAGACCTTTTAATTGAAGATCTACACGATGAAAATGTCCTGCTAGGCTCAGATGGCGAAACCCTCCGCTTCATCGATCCCGTGATCTATCAGCGCCCAGCCGACATCTCGGTCCCGCAGCCCTCTTCCACTGCTCACGGCTCACGGCTCACGGCTCACTTGAGTTCCCTCAACATCTCCTCCCAACGCGGCCTCGGAGAAATGTTCGACGGCTCCGTCGGTGCCGGCACCGTGCTCTGGCCCTTCGGAGGAAAACACCAGATCACCCCGCCGGATGCGATGGTCGCCAAACTGCCATTGCTCGAAGGCGATACCGACACCTGCACATTCATGTCCTGGGGATTCGATCCCTATCTATCGGAAAAATCTCCTTTCCACGGCGCGGTTTACGCCGTCACCGAATCCGTCTGCAAGGCCGTTGCCGCAGGTGCGCAACTCTCCGAAATCCGCCTCACTCTCCAAGAATATTTCCCGAAACTCGGCAACGATCCATCCCGCTGGGGGCTGCCCTTTGCTGCCTTGTTAGGTGCCTTCCACGCCCAACACTCGCTGCGTCTCGCCGCCATCGGCGGCAAGGACTCGATGTCCGGTTCCTTCAACGAACTCGACGTCCCGCCGACCCTCGTTTCCTTCGCCCTCGCCCCCGGTAAAGCCAGCCTCGCACTCAGCCCCGAGTTCAAAAAACCCGGTTCCACCATCTCGCTGGTCGAGGTCCCGCGCGATGCCGACAACCTCCCGGATTTCGAAAAACTCAAACAAACCGCCGCACAACTCCACCAGCTCAACACCGAGGGAAAACTCCTCTCCCTCCATCACATCGGAGCCCCCGGCCTAGCCGCAGCCCTCGCCAAAATGGCCTTCGGCAACCGCATCGGCTTCCAAGGGAGCGCGGGCGTCTCGCCCGCATCTTTGTATAACGAAGCCTACTTCCAATTCCTCCTCGAACACACCGAACCACTCCCCGCCACCCTCAAAGCCCAAATCATCGGCACCACCACCGCCGAAGAAACCCTCACTCTCAACGGCGAATCCCACTCACTCACCGATCTCCAATCCGCCTGGGAATCCACCCTAGAGCCCGTCTATCTCACCAAACCCGAATCCACCTCTTCTCTTGGCGACCTTGGCGTCTTGGCGGTTCCCACATCTTCCATTCAAAAATCCAAAATCAATAATCATCAATCGTCAATCAAACCCAAAGTCCTGATCCCCTCCTTCCCCGGCACCAACTCCGAATACGACTCCGCCAAAGCCTTCCGCGAAGCCGGAGCCGACGCCGAAATCCTCGTCTTCCGCAATCTAACTGCCGCTCACATCGAGGAATCCATCGCAGCCCTAGCCGCGCAAATCCACCAATCGCAAATCCTCATGTTCCCCGGCGGTTTTAGCGCCGGCGACGAACCCGACGGCTCCGCTAAATTCATCGCCACCATCATCCGCAGCCCACGCGTCGCCGACGCCATCATGGACCTGCTCAAAAACCGCGACGGTCTCATCCTCGGCATCTGCAATGGCTTCCAAGCCCTCATCAAAACCGGCCTCGTCCCCTACGGGCAAATCGTGGCTGGGAATTCCAGTCCCAGTCCGTCGAAGGGACATCCTGTCCCTTCGCTAATTCCACACGATCCATCGGCGCAGCCCACCCTCGTCCACAACACCATCGGCCGCCACATCTCGCGCTACGCCCACACCCGCGTCACCAGCACGCTTTCCCCATGGTTGTCTAACAGCCAGATCGGCGACATCCACACCATTCCTCTCTCCCACGGCGAAGGCCGCTTCTACGCCAGCGACGACATCATTTCCCAACTCGCCGCCACCGGCCAACTCGCCACCCAATACTGCGACGAATCCGGCACCCCATCCATGGACATCGCCCATAACCCGAACGGTTCTCTCGCCGCCATCGAAGCCATCACTTCCCCCTGCGGCCGCGTCCTCGGTAAAATGGGCCACACCGAACGCTCCGGCACCCAAGTCGCCAAAAACATCCCCGGCACCAAACACCAGCCGATCTTTACAGCCGGAGTCGCCTACTTCTCCTTCTGAACCAACGGATTCTCACAAGCCAGTTCCGGGAACGACGAGAAATCCCGATCCGCCGACCAAAATTTCTTCACCCGATGGTGCAGACAGATCGCCGCGATTCGGGCATCGTGAATCTTCGGCCCCTTGATCATTCCGGCGCTTGCCTGCGCGGTAAGCACCTCCCAATACCCCGGACCTTCCGCCAAAAATCTCAATCCCGGGCTGGCTTGCCATGCATCCACCGCAGCCAGCGCCATAGCCAACGGGGTCGGCGGATCATAGATTTTCGGATGCGTCACAATGGCCAAAAATTCATGAACACACGGCCAAGGAATCGCCCACGGTGAACCCGAATCTGCAAGCTCGGTCACAAGCGCAAGCGCCTTTTTATGCCAGGGAGAATCCTCGCGATGGGCATACACGAGCAAGTTGGTATCAATGGCAATCATGGGTAAATCGTATCCCGGATTCGATCCCAAGACGCTCCCTCAAACTCCCGACTCAAACCCTTGCCCTTGAACGTGACCGGTTGCACCCGCACAGCGGATTGAGGCTGATCCAGCGCCGCTGCCAACGATTCCTCAATCAGCGATCGTAGCGTGGTCCGCTTCTCCCGTGCACGCGCTTTGGCACGCAACAGAAGCGGTTCGGCAATCTCGATGGTTGTCTTCATATGGGTAACCATATATCAAGCTGAAATATCGTCAAGCATTCAGCGCGGAGAGCTCTCCATGCATGAACATACCCTCGCAACTCTCTTCACTCCTTCCACGGACCGCTCCCTTCAGGTACGCTCCGTCCTAGGTTGCAATCGCCTTAAATTTAAGGCGATTGAGGCAAAAGCATGGCTTTTCATGTCATTCAGTGCAGAAAAATCCCCGAAATGCATTCTATTTATGCATTCCTCTGAACTCGCCTCATTGATCACCTTTCACCGCAAGCAAGCAGGCTTGAGTAGGTGGAGCTGGCACTGCATGCCGGAGTCAGCAGGAACGTGGTTCAGGATCTGGAAGCGGGCAAGGAGCGTGCGGGAAGAATTTTCAGGCGGTGCTCGGCGTTCTCAACATCCGTTTGGAACCGACAGGCCCCTTGGTCGCAGCCTGGAAGAACCAGCGGCAGAATGGGGAGGCGACGTCATGAACCCGAAACGCCAGGCCGCAATTCGACAGCACGGTATCCTCGCTGGAATCCTGAGAAGCACCGAGTCCGACGGATGGAAATTCACTTACGAACCGGGCTATGACGGCGCTCCGGTTTCTTTGACCCTTCCGGTTCGTCCTGAACCCTACGGTTTCCCCGAGTTTCCCGCGTTTCTGGAAGGATTGCTGCCCGAGGGGCCGCAGTTGGAGGCCCTGCTCCGCAAGCACAAGATCGACCGCCATGATGACTTCCGGCAACTGGTGACCGTAGGTGAAGATCTGATCGGTTCACTATCCGTATTCGAACTCCCGGAGGACATCTGACATGCCTGTCTGTCCGATCACCTTGCAGCCATTCGCTGACGGCGAGACCTATTCGAAGGCAGGTCTGCGTTCGTTGCACCCCAGGCTGACCCATCTGGAGCCGCTGGCACTTAGCCAGGAGGAGCAACTACGCCAGGCGAGGCTGCTGTCTGACAAGATGTCCAGAGTGGCTTCTAGTAATGATCGAACCTCGTGACGGATCTTCATGAAACATAATAGAGCCTGTGCGCGGCGATGATGGATTTTTCCATTGCTGATCCAAAAATTATAGCGGATTCACGCGCAATTAAAACATTTTTTTTCTATTATGAGTGGAATTACGCTTATAAAACCAAATCAATTTCCATTGACAAAGCGCGGCTTTACGCTCATTTTCTCTCTAGTCATAGAATTCACGCGGATTTCCACTCATGTTGCACGCACTCACCAACCTCCAAATTGAGAAAGAACTCGGCCACCGCCTCAAACAACGGCGTCTCGAGCTAAACCTAAGCCAAGCGGAAATCGCCGAGCGCAGCGGCCTCGGTCGTCGCACAGTCACCGCCATCGAGAATGGCGAAGGCAGCACACTCACCACACTCATCGCCATGCTCCGGGCTCTACAAGCCCTGCACCACCTCGAACAAGTCCTGCCCGATCCCGGCCCCAGCCCACTCTTGCTCGCCAAACTCCAGGAAGCCCCCCGCAAATACGCTTCAAAGCCCCGCAAACCCAAACCCACCAACGAATGGAAATGGGGCGATGAACGCTAATACCATTTTAACTTTTTAGCGTTTCAGTTTTTCAGCATTTACCCAATGAATTCCGCCGAAATCCATCTTTACGACACACTTATCGGCGCCGTGGCGTGGGACGATTCGCGCGAACTCGGCATCTTCGAATACGATCCGGCCTTCCTCCGCAGCGGCATCGAAATCTCTCCCATCACCCTGCCACTGCGTGCCGGGCGGTTTTCGTTCCCCGAACTTCCGCGCGAAACCTTCAAAGGCCTACCCGGATTATTGGCCGACTCGTTGCCGGACAAATTCGGCAACCTCCTCATCAACCAATGGCTCATCCAACAAGGACGCGCTCCGCAATCATTCAACCCGGTCGAGCGCCTGTGCTACCTCGGAACGCGGGCGATGGGTGCCCTGGAGTTCCAACCCTCTCTTCTAACAGCCGGACCATCCGAAACCCTGCATCTCGATGAACTGGTAAAGCTCGCCAGCGAAGCTCTCGCATCGAGAAACCAACTGCACGTAAACCTCAAACAATCCCCCGAAGCCCTGGCCACCATTCTGCGCGTGGGCACCTCGGCCGGCGGTGCACGCGCCAAAGCTGTCATCTGCTGGAACCCGCAAACCGGTGCCGTGAAATCCGGCCAACTCGCCCCCGAACCCGGCTTTGAACCATGGCTGCTCAAGTTCGACGGCGTTTCCGAAAACCGCGACAAGGAAATCAATGACCCGCTCGGCTACGGACGCATCGAATACGCCTATCACCTCATGGCCCGCGCAGCAGGCATCACCATGAGCGATTGCCGATTGTTAGAAGAAAATGGCCGCGCCCACTTCATGACAAAACGGTTTGATCGCGATGAAAACGGCGAAAAGTTCCATGTCCAAAGCCTCTGCGGCATGGCGCACTTCGATTTCAACCAAGCAGGTGCCTATTCCTACGAGCAAGCATTCCACGTCGCCCGCCAACTCGGTTTGCCACAAACGGATCGAAGCGAACTCTTCCGCCGCGCGGTCTTCAACATCCTCTCGCGCAACCAAGACGACCACACCAAAAACATCGCCTACCTCATGGACCGCCGCGGAAATTGGCGGCTCGCTCCCGCCTTCGACCTCATCTACGCCTACAACCCATCCGGGGCCTGGACCAGTCGCCACCAGATGACCCTAAATAGCAAACGCGACGACTTCCTCACGGACGACCTACTCGCCGCCGCCTCGCATGCGGACCTTCGCCCGCCAAAAGCAAAAGCCATTCTCCGCGCCGTGCGCACGGCCGTAGGCGAATGGAAACACTTCGCCACGCAAGCCGGCGTTTTTTCCGATCAGATTCCCAAAATCCAGTCCACACTCCGTCTCGATCTCGGGTGATGACCGCAGGCACCTGCAAAATAAAAAGACAGGCTTTTTATAGAAATACATTTGCATCACAAGATACGGATCTAGGGGCGGACTATCCTGATTGACGGATCAGGGCTCTTTGACCGATCCGCAGGTTGGTTTGCTCCAATCAATCCGCTCGAAGATGGCCCGCAGCTTGGCTTCCTTTCCGGGGTGGATGAAGCGCACCCAAGCGAGCTTTCCCGTGAGGTGGGCGGCGAAATCCGGGTGGTTTTCCCGGTTTTGTGATTCCGGACCGTGGTGTGCGCAGTTCGTCAGGATCGCTTTGAGTCGGTCGAACTCGCGGCGGTCGATGTTAGGTTTTTCGTTTAAAACGAGACCGGCCGCTTGTTGTTTCTGGCCCTGCCGCAAGACGCGGGTCTTGTGGTGGTTCGGCCGGAAGCCCGCTTCGATGAGAATCGCCCCGACCGCCACTTCGAAACGTCGCGCTTGCCGCGTGAAATCCGCGTCGCCTGAGAACAGGAGGTCGTCGGCATAGCGTGTGTAGTTTGCGTTTGCCGCTTTCGCCAAGCCTGCGAGGCGGCAGTCGAGACGAAACGCGCTGAGGTTTGCCAAGGCTGGTGAAGTCGGCGCGCCTTGTGGGAGATGTGGCGAAGCGAGTCGGCGGCGCTCAGGCCTAGCGAGCGCTTTTTCATCCAAAACCGATGGCGGCACAGCGTGGGTGGTCAGTCGAGTCAACGCGCGTGCGACGGTCTCGGGATAACCTGCGGTTAGAAAAATTTGCAAAACCCTCGCAGCGGTGATTGATGGGAAAAAGTCTTCCAAGTCAAATCGAGCTAACAGTTTCTTTCCGGTGTGGAATTCCACAAAATCCCGCACCGAGCATCCTGGCCGGAATCCGCGCGCTGCTTCATGTGGTGGGATGGCGTGGAGGATTTTCCGCAGGATCTGCCGTTGTGCGAACTTGAGCAACACCTTCGGACTTTCGATCAGGCGGAAGCGCCCGCTCTTCGGCTTTATCTGCCAGCGATGGCGATAGTGCTCGATTTTGCCTCGAGAAGTCAGCCAGCTGAGATCATCCGGATGCAGCCGCAGCGTTTCGGCAAGGTCTCCTAGGGTCGTGATTTCCGGGATATTCCATGACATCGGAGCACCCGCGGCCGGAGCCATTTGCGGCGTGACATGGCCGATGGAAATCCTTCCCTGGCCGGCCGCCCACGCATTGGCAAATCCATCGTGCGCCCGGATGCGCTCGGCAATTCGGTTCACGGTCGGACGCGGAGATTCGGCGAATTCGAGGTTCAGATTTCGAGTGAGTGACACCAGCCAACGCGCTTTTCTCAGATCACCCACCAACGGCTTCACCCGGGCCACCAGCGCCTCACGATCCTCCATTGGCCCCGCTGCGAGGGCGGTGGCCAGGCGGCGGATATGATGGGCTTGTGAGGGCATTGGGAAAATGGGCGAATGCGGAGAAGCACCGCGCCCCAACGCGTCCTGTCTGGCGCGGACTTTGTCACGTGGAGCGTGATGAGGTCCTCGCCTTGTAGTGCCTTGGTTTGTCGATCCCCCCGGGGTAACCCCGGAGAGGCCGCATGATTTCCACACGACCGGCTTGGAGCACAGGCTTCCCCGCAATTCGCGGTCGCATGTTGGCTGCTGACTAAGAAACCGTCAACAAGTCACTGGTTCTTGCTCAGGAAACTCTACGTCGGGGTTTTTCCCAGAAACTCAACGCAGGATAGCGCGAATCAGATGGGTCAATATACGGAAAATCAGGAAAATGACTCCAATCACCACACCAACTGTTAGGGCCAGCGCGAGTGCGATGATGCCCAAAAACACCCACAGCGGCCACCATCGGCTGTCGAGCTTGCGGACGCGTCCCTGCCATTTCCGCCAGTCCTGCCAATCGCCGCGCGGCTGGTGTTCGCTCCCGTCGGATCGAGCTTTTGGAGCCGTCGGAGCGACTCCGTCAATTTCGACAACCTCGACTTCAATTTCAGTGGCTTGCTGGGACATGTTAAAAAGGAAAATTGGCAGAGATGTCATGCGACGCAAACGGAATGGGTCGCGATGGAAAATTTCCTGCGAATTGGAAAAAGGAAGGGAGAAGTCATGTGGATCGCACCATTACGCGGGCTTGCGGTGGAGGGAGTCCTTGCTAGCGTTTGGGAAATGAGCCGAAGATCGAGAAGACGCGGAAACGCAGGCGGTGCCGGATGGTTGGGCAAGGCGGCCTTGGGCTTGATTGTGATTGGTGTGTTGTCGGCGGCGATTTTGTATGCGACGATTCGCAGTTATCTGCACAGCGATGGTTTCCGGCGACTGCTGTCAGAAAAGGTCAGCTCCGCAGCGCAGGTGCGCGGCGAGTTCACGCCATTCCGCTGGGACGGACTGGCCGTAGATACCGCAACATTCGCCGCGATCGGGGAGGGGCCTGTGAAAGAATTGCGGGTGGAAGGGCTGCACACGGAAGTGGGCTTGAGTGGCTTGCGCCGCGGCGTTTGGTCCATCACCGGCACACAAGCACAACGCATCGAAATCTCGCTGGATGCGCGGAGTCAGCTGGGCATTATGCCCACTCCGAGGATTCAAAAAGAGGCTTCTACGCAACGCAAAAAGGAAAGTGGTTGGTTGCCAACTGAGCTGGAAGTGCAAGGGGTGAATGTGCGCGAGTTGGTCGTCAGGGCAACCCTCAAACAAGGAGCGGCCTCGATCACCGGCATGAAAATCCATGTGGAACACGCCACCGGAAAACATGCCTATCTAGCCGAACTCGCCGATGGCGCGATCGTCCTGCCCTTTGATTTCGTGCCGACCATCCGCCTGGATCGTGCCCGGCTGCGATACCAAGACGGTTTGCTTTCTCTCAATAGCGCCAACGCCTCGGCATGGCAGGATGGCCGCCTGGAAGCTACCGGCGAGTGGGATTCCCAGCAGGGGACTTACTCTCTCGAAGGGCACGCGACCGATGTGAAATGCGAGGAGCTTCTCAATGAAACTTGGGCGAAACGCGTTACCGGCACTGTTGATTCAGACTTCACCGTCGGCAAGGGCGACCGTGGACCTACCGTGAAAGGTCGATTGACGATCCTCAACGGAACTCTCACGGCCTTGCCGGTTCTTGATGCGCTTGCCGCCTATGCGGATACCCGCCGTTTTCGGGTGCTTTCACTCAGTGAGGCGCATACCGACTGGCGTTGGCATGATGGCGAAATTTTGTTATCCAATCTGGTATTGGCCAGCGAGGGATTGGTGCGCCTCGAAGGTAGAATCTCCATTCGCGACCGAAAACTCGATGGATTATTTCGTCTTGGCCTTGCACCGGGCACCCTTGCATCGATTCCCGGAGCGGAAACCGATGTATTTCTGCCGGGAGAACGCGGACTCGTGTGGGCACCCTTGCGGATTAGCGGAACAGTGGATAATCCCAAGGAAGATCTAACCGATCGGTTGGTCGCGGCTGCGGGGCTGCGCATGTTTGAAATCCTCCCGGGAACGGGGGAAAAAGTAATCAAGTATTCCAGCTCCTTACTCGGGGAATCTCCCTCTGAAACCATCGATAAAGGAATCAAAATCATCGAGGAAGGCACCGGAATCCTGGAGGAAGCCACTGGCATCCTCAATGGAATCTTGGGCGGTAAACGACGGGAGATGCCGGATGAACAAAATAAATAGAATTAGATCTTCACCGCGAATCCAACGGGGAATGCGATGCCGTGGTGATCGATTCCCTAGATAACCAGATTCTCAGTCCGTTTTCAGAAAGTGCCCCCGTCAGGAATCGAACCTGAATCTAGAGTTTAGGAAACCCTTGTTCTATCCGTTGAACTACGGGGGCGTTAGCCGGAACCACCATCATGGGCTTGGCGGCATGGGTCAATTTCAATGTGACGCTGCGCGTGGGAGGAGACTCCCAAGCACCCATGACGCGTAGTTTGCGCTCACCGCTGCGGGCTCAATCGCGATGATCTCCGGAACTTCGTAGGGGTGCAACTCGCCCAGCGCCTGCTCAAACTCGGGAAAACCCTCGGCACTTGTCTTGAAAATCGCGAGAACTTCTCCAGCTGTTTCAACGTGCCCCAGCCAGCGGTAAATCGACTCTACCGCTGGAATGAAATTCACACACGCCGCGAGTTGCCTTTCAATCATGACTGTGCCAATCTGACGCGCCGAAGCGGAATCGGGAAACGTGCAAACCACCAATCGGACTTCGCTCATGTCTGATTCTGAACACCGAACCTGCGGCGCGCGCTAGTGAATTCCGCCCCATCGCTTCCCACAACCCCATCATCGTTCTGTGAAATCCGGATTTCTTGAAAAACTCGTCGCCCGGCTCGACCGTGTCGAACACGGTGAGGTCCAGCAAATCGTCACCCGCTTGATTCGCGAAAAAGGGTTTCTCGAAAAAGTTTTCGAGGCCCTCCAGGAAGGAGTCATACTGCTCGACCCACACGGAATGATCGAATTTGTCAACAAAGCCGCCTGTGGGTTCTTCGGGCTCGATCCGGACAAGGCGACCGGTGCCCATCTCTCCTCGCAGGTGCGCGGGCTGGATTGGAAGACTCTGGGAAAACCCGGCCACGCGATCAGCCGCGATCTGGAGGTTTTTTACCCTGAAAACCGTTTTCTGAATTTCTACCTCTCCCCGATTGATGACGGGGAAAAATCCGCTGAAACTCTCGGCTACGTGATGCTCGTTCGCGATCTCACCCGAACCCGCGCCGAGGCCGAGGAAACCCTCGAATCCGAGCGCCTCAACGCCCTCACCTTGCTCGCGGCTGGCGTTGCGCATGAAATTGGCAACCCTCTCAACTCACTCGATATCCACCTGCAGTTGCTCGGTCGCAAGTTCCGTAAACTCCCTGCCAGCGACCGCAAACCGCTCGAAGACCATCTCGCCACTGCCCGCGGCGAAATCCACCGGCTCGATACCATTCTCAAACAATTCCTCCACGCCGTCCGTCCGACCGCCCCTCGCCGTGAGCGCAGCGATCTCAGTGTGCTGCTTCATGAATCCCTGCGCCTGCTCGAACACGAACTGGAATCCCGAAAAATCTCCGTCAATCTTGATCTCGCCGCGTCGTTGCCGATGGTCACCGTCGATTCCGGTCAATTTCAACAGGTTTTCTACAACCTGATCCGCAATGCCTATCAGGCGCTGCCCGGCGATAACGGCCGTATCACCCTCAGCATTCATTTTAACGATTACGAGCATGTGATTTCCATCGAGGACAATGGCACGGGAATTTCACCGGACCACATGGGCGCGATTTTTGAACCCTACCGCACCACCAAATCCTCAGGCTCGGGTCTCGGCCTGCTCATCGTCCGCCGCATCGTTCGCGAACATGGCGGCGAAATCTCCATTGAAAGTCAGGAAAACCAAGGCACCCGCGTCATCATCCATCTCCCACGCACCGAACGAACCGTCAGACTCCTTGGCACCCCTGACCCCATTATCGACCTCACCTAATTTCATCTTTTCAGAATTTTTAGCTTTTACCCCAATGCTCCCCACTCTCCTCGTTGTTGACGACGAACGCTCCACCCGCGAAGGCCTCCGCAGCGCTTTGGAGGAGGAATTTGACGTGTACACTGCCGCCGGGACCAGCGAGGCACTCGCGATCTTAAAATCCGAGCCCATCCAACTTTTACTGACAGATCTCCGCCTCGGCGGCGAGTCCGGCATGGATTTACTCGATTCCACACTCGCCATGGCCGACCCGCCAGTCGCCATCATGATGACCGCCTACGGCTCAGTGGACACCGCCGTCGAGGCGATGCGCCGCGGGGCTTGGCATTTTGTCACCAAGCCGCTCAATCTCGACGAAGTGGAAATGCTGCTCAAACGCGCGCTCCGCAGCCGCCATCTGGAAACAGAAAATAAACAACTCACCCAGCAGGTCAAAACCTCCCACAAGCTGGACCGCCTCATCGGCAAATCCCCGGAAATTCGCCGAGTTTCCGAACTCATCCAACAGATCGCCCCGACTCGCGCCACCATTCTCATCGAAGGCGAATCGGGCACAGGCAAAGAAGTCGTCGCCAGCCTTCTCCACCATCTTTCCGGTCGGCCTGCGGCCAAAATAGTGACCGTGCATTGTGCCGCTCTCTCACCGCAACTCCTTGAAAGCGAGCTCTTCGGCCACGAAAAAGGAGCCTTCACCGGAGCTGCCCAACGCCGGATCGGCCGCTTCGAACAAGCCGATGGCGGCACTTTGTTTCTCGATGAAATCGGCGAAATCGATCCCGCGACCCAGATTAAACTTTTGCGTATCCTTTCTGAGCGCACCTTGGAACGGGTTGGTTCAAACACCCCGATCAAAGTGGACGTCCGGGTGATTGCCGCTACCAACAAAAACCTTCGCGAACTGGTCAATCGCGGGGATTTCCGCGAGGATCTTTATTTTCGCCTCAATGTTGTCAGCATCGAAATGCCGACGCTACGCGTGCGCAGTGAGGACATCGTCTTGCTGGCCAACGCGTTTCTCCAAGAATTCGCCAAGGAAAACGAGCGACCGGTCAAACCTCTCACCGATGCCGCCCTTCAATTGCTGCTCGCCTACCCATGGCCGGGCAATGTCCGCGAACTCCGGACCGCCATCGAACACGGTGTGGTCATGAGCAACGATTCCTTCATTGATGTCCGGCATTTGCCGCGTTTCTTGCTTTCTCAACCGGTTTCCTCCAACCAATCGCTCGACCAACTCAAAAACTCCCTTGATGCCACGGCGGAATTCAACTTGCATGCGCTCGAAGCCACTACCATTCGTGCAGCGCTCGCCACCGCCAGTGGAAATCGCACTCGCGCGGCTGATCTTTTGGGCCTCAGCCGTAGAACCCTCCAACGCAAGTTGAAGGATCTCGGTCTCTAACTCTATTTTAGCACCTCATTTACAGCCCCCTCATGAACTTATCTTTCTCTCAAATAGACACCGGCGTCTTGATTCGCCGCAGCTTGTTTTTCCTGATTTTGACCATTCTCGCTCTTGGCAATCTCTTCGTCCTCTTTCGCGGACTTAACTCCCCCCAAGCGATGGATCAGGCGCAAATCGCCCGCGAGATCGCCCGCGGTAATGGCTTCACCACCAAGATGATCCGCCCTGTGGCCTACTATCAGGCGGAAAAAACCGCCAAAAACTCGGTCGCCATGGTCGGCTTTCAAGACACCTACCACTCGCCCCTCAATCCATTGGTCAACGCCGCCGTGCTAAAACTCGTCGGTGCGGATAAGCCGGATGCCTGGCAAATGGGCGAAAATGAGATGGTCTTCCCGCTTGATCGCATCATCGCCGCCGTTTCCACCCTGTTTTTCCTGATGGCGATCGGGGTCAATTACCTGATGATTTTACGCATATTCGACGCCAAAATCGCCAGCGTTTGCGCCATCCTCATGCTGTTTTGTGAAACATTTTGGAGTTATTCCCTCAGCGGTTTGCCTCAGATGTTTATGCTGTTGCTCTTTTCGTGCGGTCTTTATTTCGTCTATCGCGCGGTGGAAGCGGCCACCGCTGGCCGCGTTGCCATGGCTCCTGCGATCATCGCAGGAGTCTTTTTCACTTTGCTCGCCCTCACCCATTGGGTCACCGTCTGGATTGCCTTGGGCTACATCATTTTCGCAGCAATCGCCTTCCGCCCGCGCGGCATCGTTGGCATTTCCATTCTCGCTCTGCTGATCATCCCTTGTGTCTTCGTTACGATGCGAAACTATAACATCAGCGGCACACCCTTCGGTACCGCTTTTCTGACCCTGTTCAACGGCCTCGGTAACGGCTCGGAAGTCGTGGTGATGCGAAATACCGACCTCACTGCCAATCCTCTCGAACTCGAAGGAATGATTTCCAAAATCCTTCAAACCACTCTTCTCCAAACCACGGATATCATCCCTTTTCTGGCTGGTATCATTGTCGCTCCCGTATTTTTCCTCGCCCTCTTTCACCCGTTCAAGCGCCAGTCCATCGCTATGTTTCGCTGGGCCATTCTCTTGATGTGGATCTTTGGTGCATTGGGCCTCGCCTTCTTCGGCATTTCCAGAACCCCTCTCGATCCCAACCAAATCCATTTGCTCTTCGCGCCGATCATGGTCGCTTACGGCCTCGCCTTTATCTCCATTCTCTGGAGCCGCCTGGATTTTGTCGCCTCCACCCCGATACTGCGCAATGTCCACCACATGGTCATCATCGCCATCTGCGCATTGCCACTGGTGCTTGCATTGCCTGAAAAAGTGCGCATTGGCATGGCCCTGCGTGACCGCGGTGGCTTCCCTCATTGGCCGCCTTATTACGCCCCAGCCCTCAACAGCAATATCACCGGTCTCAAAGGTTGGGTCACCGACAAACAAATCGTTTTCTCCGATCAACCGTGGGCCGTCGCGTGGTATGCCGACCGCATGAGCATCTGGCTCCCGCCAACCAAGGAAGGATTCCTGAAATTGGAATCTGCTGCTACCGATCTCCAAACTCCAACGGTTGGCATCCTTATTTCCCCGTCTTCACACGGTTCTGGCCCGGTCTCGGAAGTGGCCAACCACTACAAAGACTTCGCCTCGCTGGTCCTCGATGGCCCTGTGCTCGACGCCACACGCATCGACGCCACACGCCTATCCGGTGTCACTATTTTCGAAAAGGACCCGAAACTTGAGGAAATCGCCAAGCACTATCAATACCGGCAATCCTTGCTTGGCGTGGACATGATGTACTACAGCGATCGCGCCATCCGTATGAAAAATCGCATTTCGAACAACTAACCTCGATGGCTCGCCGCAAATCCAGCGCTGAAACCGACTCCGCCGCACCCTCGTTCGAAGATGCGCTCGCCGGATTGGAATCCATTGTCGAGGCCATGGAACACGAACAACTTCCCTTGGAAGAACTCGTCGCTTGTTATGAAAAAGGTTCGGCTTTGCTTGACCGCTGCGAATCCATCCTCCAATCCGCCCGCGGCCGAATTGAATTGATCACTCTCCGCCATCAAAATGTATTGGAGCCCTCGAGCCTTTTCCACACTGAAGATTCTCCCGAACCCTTAGCACCGTCCGGCTTCCCGGATGATTCCGACGACGACGACGATGACATCCGCCTCTTCTGAGCCTCCCGCCCTGGGCCCGCTCCTCCAATTCATTCACTCCCCTAGCGATGTCAAAAAACTCGCCGACCGGGAATTAATCGATCTTGCAGAGGAAGTCCGGCACTCACTCATCACGTCCCTTTCGAAAACCGGCGGCCACCTCGGACCCAATCTCGGCGTCGTCGAGCTAACCATTGCCCTTCACAAGGTGTTTGCCACGCCTGATGACAAGTTTGTCTTCGACGTCGCCCACCAAGGATACGTCCATAAAATGCTCACCGGGCGCGCCGATAAGATCCACACGATCCGCACCTACAAAGGCCTCAACGGTTTCCTCCTGCGTTCGGAATCCGAGCACGATGCCTACGGCGCAGGCCACGCTGGCACCGCCCTCTCCGCCGCCCTCGGAATCGCCGCCGCCCGTGATCTCGCTGGCGGTGACAACCATGTCGTCGCAGTCGCCGGAGACGCTGCCTTCACCTGCGGCCCCACCCTGGAAGCACTCAACAACATCGCGGAAACCACCCGTAAATTCATCGTCGTCCTCAACGACAACGAATGGTCGATCGATAAAAATGTCGGCGCGATCGCCCGCTATTTCACCGATCTCCAAACCCACCACACCTTCGCCGCCGTCCGCGCAAAAGCTGCGGATTTTGTCGAAAAAATCGCGGGTAAAGCTGCCCGCACCCTCGCTCACAAAGTCGAAGAAGGCGCGAAAAACCTGCTCTTCCCGAACGTGCTTTTCGAAAAATTCGGCCTGCGTTATTACGGACCGATCGATGGCCACGACCTGCCGCTCCTGATCCGCACCTTCGAGCACCTCAAAACCCTCCACGAGCCGGTCGTGCTCCATATCATCACTGAAAAAGGCCGCGGCTACCAACCCGCACTCGATAACCCTGGCAAGTTTCACGGCCTCGGCACCTATCAGATCAACGACGGCTCCACCGATATTTCCGCCACTCCCACATGCTCGGATTTGTTCGGCCGCGCCATCACGGACTTTGCTAAAAAGGACCCGAAAATCGTCGCCATCACTGCCGCCATGCCCGGCGGCACGAAATTGGAAGTTTTCAAAAACGAACTTCCCGACCGCTATTTCGATGTCGGCATCGCCGAGGAACACGCCGCACTTTTCGCCTGCGGCCTCGCCACCCAAGGATTCCGTCCGTTCCTTGCAATTTATTCGACCTTCATGCAACGCGCCTATGATATGATCATCCATGACATGGCGTTGCAAGGGCTCCCTGTTAGGTTGTGCATGGACCGCGGCGGACTTTCAGGCGACGATGGTCCCACTCACCACGGCCTCTTCGATATCGGATTCCTCCGTCACATCCCAGGCATCATTCACATGCAACCGAAGGATGAAGATGAATTCGTGGACATGCTCCACACCATGGCCCATTACGATGATGGCCCGTCTGCCATCCGTTACCCGCGCGGTGCCATCAAGGGCACGCCTATCAAAAAACGTCCGCATTTGCTCGAAATCGGCAAAGCTGAAATCGTCGCCGATGGCGTGGACGTCGCCTTGATCGGCCTTGGAACGATGTTCGAAATGGCGGAACGCACTAAGCTTCTGCTAGAAGCGCAGGGCCTATCCGTCGCTCTCATCAACCCACGTTTCATCAAGCCGATGGATACCGCCGTGCTTGAGGAATACGCCCGCAAATGCCGGGTTCTCTGCACCTTTGAGGATCACGTCTTGCTCAATGGGTTCGGCGCAGGCGTGATCGAATACCTTCACTCCGCAGATCTTCACACTCCCGTCGAGCGCATTGGCTGGCCGGATGAATTCATCGAGCACGGAAAACCGGAAACCCTCCGCCAACTCCACGGACTCACCTCAGAAGCCGCCGTCGTAAAGATTACGCAGCGCCTCAAGGAGCGCTGACTTCTGCCGGCGAGTCGATTCGCTCGGTCGTGGATGCAAATTGTTATTTTGGACTGATTACTTGATCGAGCAGCCAGCCTCGACCCACCAAGCGCAACACTGCTGCTATGTCAGGGCTTCAAGACCTCCTTTGCGCACGACCGCCAGCCAACGGAAAAGGTGACCGCGGGCAATGCCGCATAGATCGGCAACCTCAGCGGAAGTGTGTTCTCCCCGGGCGGCGAGCTTGATGGCCAGCAGCCGGTTCTTGCGCCAGCCATCTTTTTCGGCAGCGTGTTTCTCATCAATAACTGCAGCCACATCGGGTCTGCCAAGTCGAAGCGTGGTTTTTGACACGCCCGGAACTATCAGAAAGTTGTAATTATGTCACTTTATTTATGAGAAATGGTATAAGGTGAGGTTCGGAGAGAATATATACTGCCGGAAATGCCAGAAGGCGGTTTAGAATATGCTCAGCTGCAGATTAAGCCGCCTTGGATAATTTGATGCCGCATTCTGTTGGAGTGGGTGCGGAAGATTAGGAACGCGCTCAATTCTAAACGCTGCTTTCAGGGGCGGGAGAACTCCAAATAGGGGCGGATCGCCTCAAGCTTCTTGAGGCCGATGCCTGTGACTTCCAACAGATCCTCGGGTTTCTCGTAGGGTTGCTTTTCGATGATCCGGTTAGCCATTTCCTCACCGATTCCGGGAAGTTTCATCAACTCATCGCGGGCGGCGTTGTTGGGATTGAGTTTGAAGTCGGCGGGTGGCAGGTTTTTGGCGATTGCAAGATTGACCAGTTCGTCTTCCCTGCGTTGATCCTGTCTTTCGTTAGGAAGTTTGTTCCAGTCGGTGCGGGCCCAAATTCCGGTTCCCTGTTTTGCGGTCTGCAGTTCGAGATCTACGAGGAGTTCCCGGTAGTCATCCGTGGTCCGGCCATCCGGAGTTGGATTACAAACTCCAAATGCACGGGCGAGTCCTTTACTCACAAGTTCTGACGCGAGATCGGCACCGGTTGATGTGGTCACGAACGCATAAATGCGGGGATGTTTGCCATCTCCATTTCCATTTCTATATGTCGTGTGAACCGTGAACGGTTTTTCGAGAGCGTGAACCACCTCGTTGGCAGCGGCTTTTCCGAAATTCTTGGCGATTTCAATCGATTCCCGCGCATTGGGAGAAGCATTCGTGATTCCGAAGTGGCTGCGTTGGGCACGCAGGCGGCGTTCGTCGGTCGGATCGTTGACATGCCATTCAATGCAATCGGCACCATAGAGACGGATGGTGTGTTCCTCACCGTTCGCGGTTTTGATGCGGAAGCTGTCGCCATCAGCCCACACAGTTGGAACGAATGTGCAGTTTTCGAGTTTCTCAAGCGGCTTGGGTGGAGAGGAAGCAGCGGAGACCGGCAGAAAGCAGGCGAGGAAGAGAAAGATCCAGCGTTCGGTTGACATGATTGCAGGGTGGCAGATTGCGCTATACGCGGTCAATGCCGGAGAGGCGGGGCGATAGAACGAAACAGCCTCGGTTAACAGCGGAGACCTTTCGGATTAGCTTGTGAGAATCCGGTGCTTTTTTCGGTGCCATTCGAGATGCATCGATTCCGGCCGCAGTCTGGAATGATCATGGAAGTGGAGCGTTTGTCCGTTGAATCCGGCTAACAATCTCCCGTACGGTGACGACTCGCTAAAGCGCCCGGTAACGACGTGGATCAGAAAGTCATCGCCTTTCGGGAGGGCCGTCCAAAGCCCGGCGTCGAACATCCAGTGGGCGTCCGGCGTGAGGGCGAGGCCGTTGTGGGGATCGTCGTTGCCGCTGACAGCGTGCTGGTGAATGTGGGCGGCTTGGACGATGGAGGTGGTTTCCGTGTCGAGGTGGTAGCCGGTGAGGGCGCAGGTGAAATAATAGCCGCCGAGCACGTCGCTTTTGAACCGACTGTCGCGGCCTTTTTTCTGGTTGGTTTTGAAGGTGGCGGCATCAGCCCGCAAGGCGCTAATGGCTTCTGTTTTGGGTGCGAGTTTGCCGAGCCAGTGGGGGCAGTTCATCGAATGGAAGGTGGGCGCAGGGTAGCAGAGCGCCCGGGGTGAAGATCAAGGTGCCTTGGAAGGGTTCCGCATGCGGTATGGGAGCCGTGTGGTGGCCGTTGTCGCGGATCCGCGATCTGGTGGGCTTTACGAATGCGGCGTAAGTGTGTGGGTGGAAATACACCTTGAAAATCAGGATTCGATTCCGTATTTTCAAGGCGAAATGATTGAGCGACGACTGACTTCCACCCTGGCGAAGCGCCTTTCCCAGACTCCTGTCGTGGCCCTTCTTGGCTCCAGGCAGGTTGGTAAAACCACCTTGGCGAGAAACCTGGATGCGGGAAAACCCATTCATTATCTCGACTTGGAGCGCCCCTCGGATGTGGCGAAATTGGCGGATCCGGAGCTTTATCTCGGCAGATTCAGCGATCAATTGGTGATTCTCGATGAGATCCAGCGATTCCCGGATTTATTTCCAGTGTTACGCAGTTTGGTGGATGAGCGCCGCCGTGCCGGTGAGAAATCGGCCCAGTTTCTCATCCTTGGTTCGGCATCGCTCGAGCTTCTGCAACAAAGCTCCGAATCGCTCGCGGGCCGGATCAGCTATCTCGAACTCGACCCACTCAACCTCACCGAACTTGGCCCTGATGATGACGTGATCGATCAGCACTGGTTTCGTGGCGGCTACCCGGACAGCTATCTCGCCGTGGACGATGCGACCGCGCACCAATGGTGTGAGGATTTCATCACCAGCTACGTTGAGCGCCATCTGCCGCAGCTTGGAATCACGGCGGCACCACTCCTGCTGCGGCGTCTGTGCTCGATGCTTGCCCATCAACAGGGCGCCACTCTCAATCTGAGCAAAATGGCAGGATCTCTTGGGATAGACGGTAAGACTGCCCGCCACTACATTGATTTGCTAGAAGGTCTCTACCTCGTGCGCAGCCTTCCGGCTTGGAGTCGCAATGCCGGAAAACGTTTGGTGAAAGCATCCAAAGTGTATTGGCGGGACTCGGGTCTGCTTCACTCCCTCAGTGGCTTGCATGATCTGGAAAAGGTTCTGGGTCATCCGGTCTGCGGTCATTCGTGGGAAGGATATTGCATTGAGCAAATGATCTCCCTTCTTCCAAAAGGCACCACGTTCAGCCATTACCGGACTCATGCCGGTGCTGAAGTCGATCTTGTCTTGGAATATCCGTCCGGGGAAACGGTTGCCCTTGAAATCAAACGCACTCTCTCACCCAGGCTGACTCCGGGATTTGTGGAAAGCATGAAGACTCTGCAAGCCGCCAAGGGATATTATATTATGCCCAAGGGTGAAACCTTTCCGCTTTCCGAATCCGTTACGGCCACTAGCTTGAAAAATTTTCTGGCCCAGTGGGTTTGAGCTGCGGTTGAGGGTTTATCGGTGACGATGGCGGCGGCGAAGCGCGAAATGTGATTGAAACATGCGCTCACCTTATGAAAGGGAGTGGCGCGCCGGGCGAGGAGTAAATTTCTTAAGCCATTTTTTTCCCATGGCGGGTCCGTGACTTGCCATAAAAATGGGAGCCGGTGCCGCTGATTTTTGACAACGGCAGACAATCGATGATTACCACCTCACTACCCACCGCCCGTCCTGTCACCTCCGTGCCTGTTATCCACTGGATACCGGGAATATACTTGTCCACTGAAGCCGACATCGTGGAAAACTTCCTTGGTGCCGATCTTGGCGCAATTTGTGCCGCTGCTTCTGACTCCAAGGAAACGCTCTTCATTGCCACCGCTGGCCAACCTCGCTCGAATCGGAAGGAAGCCCTGGTAGTTTGGCGCAAGAAAATCCTGACTCAGGTCATGGAAACATCGGAGGCCCGGAACTTTCTCCAATTCGCCCCCGATGATTTACGGGAAGACTTCCTGTCCGGCAACGTCTCGTTTGCCGAAGCCGATGCCGCGCTCAATGCTATCATCGAAGCTGCCACTGCCGAGCGTGAAGCCGCCCGCGTTGCCAGCAAAGCCCGCATTAGTGCCGCGTGCAAAGCCCTGCTGCGTGACGGGGACTCTCTCACGGGCCGCGTGCAAGTCCCGCAGTTCATCACCATCCGCGAAGATGGACAATCCGGCATGTTCCTACGCTCAACCGCCGCACGGGATTTTGCCAAGGCTGGAAACGGTCGTTACTTGATTCTCACCATCGATGGATCGCAAACGGTTCAAAACGATGGTCCCGACGGTGGAATCTGATTTGTGGTTACATCAGGGAACCCGTCTTGCCCATAGCTGGCAAGGCGGGTTTTTTTATGACGAAAAAAAGAAGGTCCGAAAGTGGCGGAACCGGACAAAGTGGCAAAGGAATGGCAAAGGCCAAAATGGCTTTTTGGAAACCGTTAGGCGGCTTCATAACTCGCTTAGTTTCAGCGTATCAAAAATACACCCGAAGGGACTCGAACCCCTAACCTTCTGATTCGTAGAATGTCGTAACATATTGTCAATCAACTTGTTGTGACATTTGTTTACCGCAATTAGCCGCTGTTGGCCATCAGTATTTAAACCATTTTGGCCAACTGGAACATTGGAGGCAAACGGGTTGTCACCATTTGTCACCACGACCCCAGTTGACATGGCCAACATCGGCATGGAAACGCCAACTGATTCGCCGCGCACCGAAGACCACGCCGCCCTGATGACCGAAAAACAAACATGCACCTACCTCAACGTGAGCAAACGCAACCTCTACTGCTGGCGCATGGCCGGTCTGATCCCCTACTTCAAAATCGGCCGAGCCGTGCGTTTCCGGAAATCTGAATTGGATGCCGCGCTGGAGCGGATGCGGATGGGGTGATTTGTGCGGCGACCATGGTCCGGTGTTCACCCTCTGCGGGGTTTCCTTCATAAGCAGCACTGGCGCCCGAAACGTGTTGATCCCACCATTGCGAAGGGTTGTCTTCATCAGTTGGAGTGCCTGCTTGGGATGCCTCAAACAAGACTGCGGACGAGAGTGTCTCATCCGCGGAGAAATCCTCGGTGAGAAAGGGTTGTTGAAGAAGAGGCTTAGAGGCCATGGCGGTTAGTTGCTTCGTTGAGGAGGTCTGGAATTAGTGCAGTACCACATGCCGGACAGATACAGGGGATGTCCGAATTGCATGTTGGTCGGAGTGCTGCTGGGCCTTGGCTATTACAACCGTTGGGTGTCATCCTCAGACAGGCGGAAAACCACTCTGGTCAGTATCCGCCGGTTCCGGTGCCACGCTTGCCGTCTTTCAACGAGCATGCTCCCGGATTTCGCACAACCTTATAGGCTCGTCACAACCGATACGGTGGAGCAATACCTCGGCGGTTCGAGATGTGGTGAGGCGGTGGATGCGTGGGCCGACTTGCTAGAAGACTACCAACGGCGTTTCGACGAACGGCTCCCTTTGACAGTGAGCTTACTGTCATCGGCATACGAACTGGCGAAGCTGCCACGAACCGCCGTGGAGGTTTGGTGCGAAATCTGCCGCTGTTTCGGCGGTGCTCGTTGCCTGACGGCGCGACTGGCGAGCGATGTGGGGGTGACCGTGTTCGGCATCTATCGGTGCCAACATCCGGCGGGCGCAGTCTCTTCGGGGTGTTGCGGGGCGTCCCCGCTGAGATGGGAGCGAGCAACGGAGAGCAGCGGAGTGTGCGCGCGGGAAGAGACCTCTTCCCGGCCTCGTTCGGATCCCTAAACTCAAAAAGCAAATCAGGCGCACCTTGTATCCACTCTACAACCTGCCTCCTCAGTCATCGATATCGAATGCGCCACACGCATGCCCAACATGTGGGCGGCCTGATCAAGTCCATCTGTAACCCCGGAGAACCACCTCAGCTCCTACGCCGCGCAGATTTTCCGCAACCGAGTCTACCAGTCCGGGATGGGTGGGGCGCATCCAGGGATTGATCTCGATAAAGCCATGATCAAAGGGAGGCGTGTAACCGATCTGGGCGCATGCCGTTACCAGACTCCCAAATCGATGACGGAATGCTGCACTCGAAGGCAAGTTATTGATCTCATCGATCAGGATGACGGTGGTTTTTCCATGGCTGTCGAGGATGAGCCAGAGAGCAGTCAGCATTTCCGCATTGGTGAAGCGTCGGCTGTGGGCAAGAATGATGCCTTGAGCCGTCTGGAAAAGAGCCGGTTGCACCACGCTGAGTCAATCGGCCTCTGCCCTGATCCATTGATCGGGAGGATGACGAATGTGTCGACGCTTCAACTTGAATGATGTCCGGTGATAGTCGGCACACTGTGCGAGTGCAGCATTATGTTAATTTACGTAACCTTACCTATGCTTCTGGTATTGGAAATGTGATAGGATTTCCTTGTCTTGATTTCCTATAAATTTCACTCCCAGTTCAATTTCAGTCGCCATGCTCCAGCTTCTTAATTTTGCATTCGCAAGCCCCTTATGTCTAGGGCTTACTATTTTATGGGCTTTATCAAATCTGGGTATTGGCGCCGAATATTTCGTTTCGCCTTCGGGTGATAACAACAACCTAGGTACACTGAATGAGCCCTGGCGAACGATCCAAAAGGCTGCAAACACTATGGTGGCTGGCGACACCTGCACCATTCGCGCCGGCACCTACCGCGAGACGGTCATTCCGACGAAATCGGGCACATCAGGTCTGCCCATCATCTACCGAGCCCATGCTGGCGAGGCAGTGATCATCAATGGCTGTGAGGTCTATGGAGGAACTTGGACTCAGGATTCGGGCGATATCTACAAAGCCTCCATTCCAATGACCTTGGGTCACGAGAACCAGATTTTTATCAACGGTAGCATGGTCTGGGAGGCCCGCTGGCCCAATGTCGGCAGCGTCGGCGCCAATGGTTTGCTCGAGTTTGCCATGGCCACCATGGACACCGGCACCACGAAAACCACCATTCTGGATAGCGCGCTGCCCAAAATCGACTGGAGCAGAGGCAAGGTCTGGGTCTCCAGCCACAAGCGTTGGTTCGCTTGGACGGGAGAGATCACCGCCCATGGTGCCGGTCAGCTCAGCGTGGTCAATAATGCCGACACCAGCGACAACATGATCTGTAAGGTGGACGGTAAATTTTACGTGTTCGGAGTTCGAGCTGCCTTGGATAGCGCTAATGAATGGTATTATGAAAGTAACAGCGGCGAACTCTTTTTGTGGGCAAATGGCGGTGGAGTGCCGAGTGGTGTGGAATACAAGCAGCGCATCAACGGCTTTGACCTCTCTGGGCGCAGTCACATTCACCTCCAGAACCTGAAGTTTTTCGCTACGAGCATCAAGTCCGACTCAAGCTCGAACTCATTACACTTCGATGGGCTTGGCATGAATTATCTCTATCATTCCAATACCGCAGACAAACAATACAGCTCCCAGAGCAAGACTGGGTTGATTCTCGATGGGCTCGATCACGTGCTTCGCAATAGCGAAATTGCCTACAGTTCCGGAACTGGGGTGTATCTGGGTGGTTCGGGACATGAAGTAATCAACAACTACATTCACGATCACGACTACATCGGTGCCTACGCCTCGCCCTTGGTGTTACGCGGATCGGACTTCTTGATCAGCCACAACACCATCACCCGCGCTGGACGGCAATGCGTGCAGTTCGGCGACATTTACGGCAGCCTGTTCCAATACAACCGTGTTTCCTTTGCGGGATATTTGACATGGGATCTTGGACTAGTTTATGGCAACAGCATAGGTGGCGGCAACGCCGAGGTCCGCTACAATTGGTTTCACGACAACCTCTCACCCGAACACGGTTACGGTATTTACTATGACCATGGCTGTAAGAATATCATCACACACCACAACGTGGTTTGGAATGTTACTGGAAAGGCCGTAACACATAATCAATACGCCAACTATCTGCTTTATTACCACAACACCGGTAGCACCAACGGCGACACCGCTCTGGGCTCCGCCTGGAATGCCGGCCAGCAGCACGACCTTCACGGCTGCCGCTACGTCAACAACGTGTTCAATGCTGGCGTGGATTTCGATGGCACCGGTCAGACTCTTCTCAACAACAGTCTCAATGAGAAAGGCATTCAGAACTTTCTCTACCTTACTCCGGGCTCCGCGCCCGTCGATGCCGCCATTCCGATTGCCAACATCAACGACCAATGGCAGGGCAGCGCTCCCGACAACGGCGCGTACGAAATAGGCGGCGAAAACTGGGTACCCGGTCACGACTTCAATTCGCCTCCGGCTTCCATACCCACCGGGCGCAGTCTCCCCGCACACCGCAACTTGTTGGTCAATGGCTCGTTTGAAGCCGGCACGCTAGAACCTTGGACGTCGATGGCAGGCAACGTCACGCTCAACAATGGCAACTATCGTAGCCAGTGGACTGCGAACGGCACCACACTGGTCGGCGGCTACAGCGCTGAATTCGGTTCAGGCCAGACTGGTGTCTCGCAAACCATCACGGGACTTGAGCCCGACACCACCTACAGACTCATGGGCAAGTTCCGCGTCGAATCCGGAGAGTCCGCCCGATTGGGGGTAAAAAATCACGGTTACCCGGAGCAAACCGGCAGCCTGATCACCGACACCATCACCGGCGCGACCCCGGTCAGGTCGGGAGCCACCGCCTATGAATGGACGCAGACTACACTCATCTTCCGAACAGGCCCGAACTCGAAGAGCGCGGAAGTGTATGCATGGAAGGAGTCGGGTGGTGCGGGCAAGGTATATTTCGAGGATGGCGGCGTGCAGATGCAGGATAACTTGTTGTTCGCGGAAGACTTCGAGAGTGGACTTGGCTTGTGGTCTGTGACAGATGACGTGACGATTCAGAACCCCGCGCAGTCGCCTTTCGATGATGCTGATGCTGATACAAAGGGTGCTCGTTTGCAAGACAGTATCAGCCAAAGCAGCAGCTTAGAGAGCAGTATTAACGTCGAACCAGATACCACCCTCTTCGTGCAGTTCGACTTCCGCTTCAGCGGCACCCCCAAGAATCCTGGATTCCAACTGAAATCGGGCAGCACCGTTGGCATCAACACCCACCTCAAGAGCGGTTCCGGCCCAATACAATACAAAGACGGCACGACGTGGACCAGTTTGAGCACTTCTTTGTTGTCCGAGGTTTGGTATCGCATGACCTACACGATCAATCCCGCCTCCTCGGCCACCGATGGATTCAGCCTGCGCATCCATCGCATCAGCCCAGGAGGCTATTTGGACATTGTCCACTCGAATCTTGGTTTCCAAAGTCAGCTCACTTCCTTCGATGGAATCCGATTCCACTTCAATACGCCCCTCACGGACGCCGCGGGCAGCTACTTCATCGACAACGTTCTGGTTTCCACCTCTAACGCGGATCTTACACTGCTTAGCGACGTCGACCTAGACGGCATCGATGACGGTTGGGAAATGAATCACTTGGGCAACTTGTCAACCATGACTGCCGATACGGACACCGACCAGGATGGACGCAGTGATGCCGAAGAATACATGGCGGGCACCGACCCGGATGATCCTCATAGCCGATTTCAAACGGAATCCATGACCCGCATCAATGCGGAATCGCTACAACTCAATTGGATGGGAATGAGAGACCGATACTACGCACTGTTGTGGAGTGTGGACTTAGCATCATGGAACCACTACGCGAGTTTCCGAGGGCAAGACCGGCAGATACAGGCCGAGGTAGTCGAGGTCCCCATTGACGAAGCCGATGGCACGCCGGGCAATTTAAATAAACTCTTTTTCATGGTGTCAGCGCAACCTGTCAACCCGTTGCCATGAGTTCGTCAGAGTTCCACCATCCGAAGCGGTCGAGGATGTATTCTGGATCGACGCGAAATGCTGCTCTGTCTTTGTGCGATTGTGAACGCTCCGTTGATGTCCACTCGATTGCGTCGTATGCCATCTTATCGAATATGTGGTATCTATGGTTTATGCGAATGACTTATTCAGCAGCATGCCGCATGAAACAAATCCTTCTCTTTTGTCTGTTCTCACTTTGTCATTTCGTCACAGCAGCTGAAGAGCGTTCCAAGCAGCCCAATATCATATTTATTTTCGCCGATGACTGGGGCTGGGGGGATCTTTCTTTGCATGGTTCGACATTTTGCAAAACACCCAATCTCGATTCTCTTGCAAAGACCGGAACAGACTTTCACGGATTCAGTGTTGCTAGTGGTGTTTGTTCTCCAAGTCGTGCTGCGATCATGACCGGACATTACCCTGCAAGGTACGGCATTCACCAACACTTCGCCACGCTTAAGCATCATCTCAAGACAGATATGCCTGACTGGTTGCCTCCAGATGGGGTGATGTTGCCCCGGTTACTCAAACAAGCTGGATATGTCACCGCCCATTTTGGAAAATGGCATCTAACAAATATAGAGATCAAGGATGCGCCACTACCTGCTGATTACGGATATGATGAATCATGTGTATTCAATGGTCCTGGACCGCAAGTCAACGCTAACCCGAATGTCGACAAGCCACTAGAGACAGACATGGCCATCGACTTCATTCAACGTCACAAGAATAAGCCGCTTTTTATCAATCTCTGGATTCACTCAACTCACTTGCCTCATTATCCAACTGAACGGTGGATGGAGAAATTCAAGGAGTTGGATGAGAAGAAAAGAGTGTATGCCGCCGTTGTCGCCGAGGCCGATGAACGGATTGGTGCAGTTCTAAAAAAACTGGATGAAATAGGTATCGCTGACAATACCTTGGTGATTTTTTCATCGGACAATGGTCCGGAGGATACTGGTTCCGATAAAACAAAAGGCGATGCTTCGACTGGTGATGGATTGGCGAATTACTATTCGGTAGGCACCACTGGCGGTTTGCGAGGCCGCAAGCGATCTCTATTCAATGGTGGAGTTGGTGTTCCGTTTCTGGCACGCTGGCCGGGAATGATTCCTGAGGGCCGAACCGACACATCGTCAGTATTAACAGGTGTCGATATACTTCCGACTTTATGTGCGATCGCAGGCGCAAAATTACCGCCGGATTACACTCCAGATGGCGTTAATATTTTACCAGCTCTACGTGGTGAGAAATTTGATAGAGAAAAGATGATTTTTACGGAATGGAGACCGGGAGGAAAGGATGTCAATTGGCCACAACTGGGTGTGCGAGATGGTAAATGGACATTGCTGATGAAACTCGACGGATCACGCGTCGAGCTATTTGATACTTCAATCGACCGATCACAGAGAAGAGATCACAGCCATCCCATAGGCTACGCATGGCGCGCCACAAGCCTTGAACTTGCAATGATTTGAGAAGGTTTTGAAGGAATGGCGATTGCGACTTTTTTTGAGGCAGTTGATTGATTGTTGATATTACGC